>OGMI01000806.1_pt1 | contig 10647 bp, 8 predicted proteins | sample 1573201 | NCBI WGS metagenome assembly OGMI01 (sample SAMEA2582012, study PRJEB24529) | metagenome | biome: Human gut stool | place: China | collected 2011
TGCATATATTCAAGGATGAAAATTACAGATATACTGTGTGACAGTTGGTTCAGTTAAAATAATGGAGGAGAAAATATGGCAAATTTTTTAGAATTACAGGATAAAATTGGATATGAATTCAAACAGGAAAAACTGCTGCGTCAGGCATTGACACACAGCTCTTTTGCGAACGAGAAACATTTGAGAAAACATTCTGATAATGAAAGACTGGAGTTTTTGGGAGATGCGGTGTTGGAAATCGTTTCCAGTGACTTTTTGTATAAGGCATATCCGGACAAGTCGGAAGGAGATCTGACAAAGCTGCGTGCGAGTCTGGTCTGCGAACCGACGCTGGCAATCTGTACCAGAGAGATGGAACTTGGCAAATATCTGTTCCTTGGAAAGGGCGAAAATCTGACAGGTGGAAGAAACCGCAATTCGATTCTCTCGGATGCATTAGAGGCAGTGATCGGAGCAATTTATCTGGATGGTGGATTTGAACATGCAAAAACGTTTATCCATAAATTTATTTTAACAGATATTGAACATAAAAAGCTTTTCTATGACTGCAAGACAAGTTTACAGGAAGTCGTGCAGGGACATTATGAGGAAGAACTGAATTACAGATTAATTTCAGAGGAAGGACCAGACCATGACAAACGCTTCTCAGTAGAGGCAAGGATTGGCGAGCGGGTGATCGGAACAGGAATCGGTCATACAAAGAAGGCTGCCGAGCAGGAAGCTGCCTATCAGGCACTGCTGTTTTTAAAACCGGTCCAGAAAAAATAATGCAGGAAACGGAGTTATGAAATGTATCTGAAAAGTATAGAAGTTCAGGGATTCAAGTCATTTGCAAATAAGATCGTATTCGATTTTCACAATGGGATCACCGGGATCGTTGGACCAAATGGTAGTGGTAAGAGTAATGTCGCAGATGCAGTGCGCTGGGTATTGGGAGAACAGAGTGCAAAACAGCTTCGTGGTGCAAGCATGCAGGATGTTATTTTTGCCGGTACAGAAAACAGAAAACCTTTAAGTTATGCATATGTTGCAATCACTATGGACAACTCAGATCATCAGCTTGCCATTGATTTCGAGGAAGTTACGGTGTCAAGACGTGTTTACCGTTCCGGCGAGAGTGAGTATCTGATTAATGGAAGTCCGTGTCGTCTGAAAGATGTCACAGAACTTTTCTATGATACCGGTATCGGTAAAGAGGGATATTCTATTATCGGTCAGGGACAGATCGAGCGTATCTTAAATGGTAAACCGGAAGAGCGAAGAGAACTTTTTGACGAGGCGGCAGGAATCGTAAAGTATAAAAAGCGAAAAGCAACTGCCCAGAAAAAGTTAGAGAACGAGCGGGAAAATCTGGTGCGTGTCAATGATATTCTGGCAGAGTTAGAGCGTCAGGTCGGTCCGTTGGAGCGCCAGGCGGAAAAAGCCCGTATTTATTTAAAGAAAAAAGAAGAGTTAAAAACGTTTGATGTCAATATGTTCTTATTGGAAATGGAGCGTATTGACAGACAGTTACAGGAAGTCAAAGAAAACTATTCGATTGCGGATCGTGATTATCAGGAAGCAAAAGAAAGTTATGAGCAGATAAAAACAGAATATGAAAAGCTTGAACAGGATATGGCGGCAGAGGACGAAAAGATTAATGCAATCCGTGACGAGATGAGTCAGTCCGCTGTGACAAAGAACAAGCTGGAGAGCCAGATTGAAATCTTAAACGAGCAGATCCGTTCGGCAGAGCATACGGATGAACATATGCAGAGCCGTCTGGATGCCATCGACCATGAGAAAGAAGAACGTATTTCTTCCGGAAAGACTTATGAGGAAGAAAAGGTTACTCTGGACGCACAGATCTCTGAGATTGAGGAAAAGAAAAAAGCAGCGGAAGAAGCACTTCAGACATTGCAGACAGAGATCGCGAGATGTACGGAAGGCATGGAAAAAGGCAAAAGCGAATTGATTGAACTGTTGAACAGCAAGGCTTCCATTAAGGCAAGACAACAGCGGTTTGACACGATGGAAGAACAGGTCAACATCCGAAAAGCTCAGTTAAACCAGAGACTGCTTGCAAGAAAAACAGAGGAAGCAGATTTAGATTCTGTTTTAGCAGAGTATCAGAAAGATTTAGATTCCGTCAATCAGAAAATAAAAGAGCTGAAACAGGCCGGACTTTCCATGGAGGAGAAAAGCCGCGACTGGAAGAAAAAATCCATTGAGACAACGCATACATTAGAGGAGACACTTGCAAGATATAACAAGCAGCAGTCCAAATTAGAATCTCTGAAAAATATTGCAGAGCGCTATGATGGATATGGTAACAGTATCCGCAAAGTGATGGAACAAAAGGAGCAGAATAAGGGACTTCTTGGAGTTGTTTCTGATCTGATCCAGGTGGAGAAGAAGTATGAAGTTGCCATCGAGACGGCATTGGGTGGAAATATCCAGAATATCGTCACCGAGGATGAAGAGACTGCGAAGAAGATGATCTCTTTCTTAAAAGAGAACCGTCTGGGACGTGCAACTTTTTTACCTCTTACAAGTGTAGATGGAAAAGGCAACTTTAAAAATATGGATGCCCTAAAAGAACCGGGCGTCATTGGACTTGCCAATACGTTAGTTAAAACAGAGGCAAAATACGAGGGCGTGACTGCCTACCTGTTAGGAAGAGTGATCGTCACAGAGAATATTGATTTTGCAATCAAACTGGCAAAGAAGAATCATTATTCCCTTCATATCGTAACGTTAGAGGGAGAGTATTTAAGCCCGGGTGGCTCCATGACAGGTGGTGCATTCCGCAATAACAGTAATCTTCTCGGAAGAAACCGTGAGATCGAAGAATTAGAGGAACTGATCAGCAAGTCAGAACAGAAGATAAAGGAAAGCCGCAACCGGCTGGAGGATATCAAGACAGCACAGAGTCTGCTCGTGGATGATATCGAAGCCAATAAGGCAGAACTACAGGAGCAGCTGATTTTACAGAATACGGCAAAAATGAATGTGGATCGTGCAGCGGCGCAGAAGAACGAAAGTGAAAATGTGTATGCGGGACTGATCGCAGAAAACCATGAGATAGAGAAACAGCTTCAGGAAATCAGCGATAATAAAGCAAAGATATCAGAAGAAATTGAATATGTGAAAAACCGTGAGAGCCAGATTGAGGAAGAAAATAAGAACTTCCAGCAAATTCTGGATGCGAAAAGTGCAGACGTGGAATCTGCCACAAATGCGGTATCACAGGTGACATTAGAACTTGCGGGAATCCGTCAGAAGGCAGAATTCGTAATGGAAAATCTCACACGTATCCAGAGCGAGATCAGGCGGTTTGACGACGAGCGCGAAGGCGTGTTAAACGAAGCGAAGAATGCGAAAGCAGATGTGGAGAAAAAACGTCAGGATATCGAGGAGATTAAAAAGACAATTTTAAATTCCTCAGATTATCAAAAAGAGCAGGAGAATACTTTAAAAGAGCATATCCGGAAGAAAGAGGAGATGTCTGCTTCCTACAAGGGATTTTTCCAGAAACAGGAGGATGTTTCCAAAAAAATCGCAGATCTCGATAAAGAGATTTACCGTTTGAACAGTCAGAGAGAAAAACTCGAAGAAGCCGGAAACTACCAGACGAATTATATGTGGGAGGAGTACGAGCTGACACTGCATGCAGCGATGGAGTTGAGGGATGAGGCATTTTCGGATCTTACGGATCTGAAAAAACAGATTGCAGGCATCAAAGATGACATTCGAAAACTGGGAGATGTCAATGTCAATGCCATTGAAGATTACAAAGAAATCTCGGAGCGTTACGGTTTCTTAAAGGGACAGCATGATGATCTGATTGAGGCAGAAAAGACTCTGGTTGGAATTATTGAAGAACTGGATACCGGAATGCGCAAACAGTTTATGGAAAAATTTGCAGAAATTCAGCGCGAGTTTGATAAAGTGTTTAAGGAGCTTTTCGGTGGTGGAAAAGGAACGCTTGAACTTGTGGAAGATGAGGATATCTTAGAGTGCGGCATCCGCATCATTGCACAACCGCCAGGAAAGAAATTACAGAACATGATGCAGATGTCCGGAGGAGAAAAATCACTCACAGCAATCTCACTGCTTTTTGCAATCCAGAATTTAAAACCTTCTCCATTCTGTCTGTTAGACGAGATCGAGGCGGCTCTGGATGATTCCAACGTCAGCCGTTTTGCAAAATACTTACATAAGCTGACGAAGAGCACACAGTTTATTGTCATTACCCACAGACGTGGTACCATGGCTGCAGCGGATCGTCTGTACGGTATCACCATGCAGGAAAAAGGTGTTTCCACATTAGTTTCGGTCAATCTGATCGATGATGATCTGAGCAACTAATTCAGAGGACACAATGGGACAAATCATATAGAAACGAGGAAAAAGGGATGAGCGAAGAAAAAAAAGGCTTCTGGAGCCGTCTGGTTTCCGGGCTGAGCAAGACGAGGGATAATATTGTTTCCGGCATTGATGCGGTATTCAATGGATTTTCCAATATTGATGACGATTTCTATGAAGAGATCGAAGAGATCCTCATAATGGGTGATATCGGTGTCAATGCAACGGAAGCTATCATTGAGAACCTGAAGAAAAAAGTAAAGGAAAATCATATCAAAGATCCGGCAGAGTGCAAGGAACTTCTGATCAACAGTATCAAAGAGCAGATGGATGTCGGAGAGACAGCCTATCGTTTTGAAAACGAGAAATCTGTGGTGCTGGTGATCGGTGTCAACGGTGTTGGAAAGACGACATCCGTTGGAAAGCTTGCCGGAAAATTAAAAGATCAGGGCAAAAAAGTTGTCCTTGCAGCAGCAGATACATTCCGTGCCGCAGCCGGAACACAGCTTCAGGAGTGGGCAAACCGCGCCGGAGTGGAGATGATCGGCGGACAGGAAGGCGCTGATCCGGGAGCTATCGTATATGATGCGGTGGCAGCAGCAAAAGCGCGAAATGCAGATGTACTTTTATGTGATACCGCAGGCAGACTTCATAATAAAAAGAATCTGATGGAAGAACTTCGCAAGATTAACCGTATTCTGGAAAAAGAATATCCGGATGCGTTCCGCGAGACATTGGTTGTTCTGGATGCAACGACCGGACAGAATGCGCTTGCGCAGGCAAGAGAGTTTGCAGATGTGGCAGATATCACCGGAATCATCCTGACAAAAATGGATGGAACAGCAAAGGGTGGAATCGCCGTTGCGATCCATTCAGAACTTGGCATTCCGGTAAAATATATCGGAGTCGGGGAGACAATCGAGGATCTGCAGAAATTCGATTCCAATCAGTTTGTGAATGCATTATTTGATGTACAGGAGGACAAATCCTCTCCTCGCCCATAGGAGCTCGGATTTTTTCTTCGAAAAAACAAGGAGGATTAATATGCTTACATTAGACAAGTTTGAAGAGGCTTCCGAAAAGGTAAAGGAAGTCACGACAGAGACAAAACTGGTTTACAGTGATTATTTCAGCCAGCAGACAGGAAACAAGGTTTATTTAAAACCGGAGAATATGCAGTTTACAGGCGCATATAAAGTGCGCGGCGCATATTATAAGATCAGCACACTGACTGAGGAGGAAAGAGCGAAGGGACTTATCACTGCCTCCGCAGGAAATCATGCGCAGGGTGTTGCTTACGCTGCAAAATGTTATGGATGTAAGGCAGTCATTGTCATGCCAACCACGACACCGCTCATCAAAGTAAACCGTACCAAGAGTTACGGCGCAGAGGTTGTGCTTTACGGAGATGTGTATGATGAGGCATGCCAGAAGGCTTACGAACTCGCAGAGAAAGAGGGATATACATTTATTCATCCATTTGATGATCTCGCAGTTGCAACAGGTCAGGGTACGATCGCAATGGAAATCTTCAAAGAGCTTCCGCTGGTAGAATATATTCTTGTACCGATCGGAGGGGGTGGACTTGCAACAGGTGTTTCTACTCTTGCAAAATTATTAAATCCAAAGATCAAAGTGATCGGTGTAGAACCGGCAGGGGCAAACTGTATGCAGGCGTCTTTTGCAGCAGGAAAAGTGACAACCCTTCCGACTGTCAGCACGATTGCAGACGGTACAGCCGTTAAGACACCGGGCAGTAAGATTTTTCCTTATATCCGGCAAAATCTGGATGATATCATCACAGTGGAGGATGATGAGCTGGTAGCAGCGTTCCTTGACATGGTGGAAAACCATAAGATGATCGTGGAAAATTCAGGACTTTTAACTGTAGCGGCATTAAAACATCTGGATGTGTCCGATAAACGGATCGTATCCATTTTAAGCGGCGGTAACATGGATGTCATTACCATGTCCTCTGTGGTACAGCAGGGACTGATCTTAAGAGACAGAATCTTCACAGTGTCAGTTCTGCTTCCGGATAAGCCGGGCGAACTCTGCAAAGTTTCCGGTATTATTGCAGCACAGCAGGGAAATGTCATCAAATTGGAACACAATCAGTTTGTCACAACAAACCGAAGTGCAGCCGTGGAACTCCGCATTACATTAGAGTGTTTTGGCACGGATCACAAGAAACAGATCATCAAGGCGCTGGAAAAAGAAGGATACAAACCAAAGGTTGTCCGCACCAGCTTATAAGATTTATAAGTAATACTAAATTGAATCTTGGCGGATAATCATATAAGATGGTTGTGTATTTGTGACTTTTTAGTGAAAGGGGTATTATCAATGAAAAAAATAGAGGAGTATGTAAGAACCATACCGGATTTTCCAGAACCGGGCATTATGTTCCGTGATGTAACAAGCGTATTACAGGACCCGGATGGATTAAAGCTGGCGATCGATTCCATGATCAAACTGTTGGATGGAGTAGATTTTGACATTATTGCAGGTGCGGAGTCCAGAGGATTTATCTTTGGAATGCCGATTGCCTATGCACTTGGAAAAGCTTTTATTCCGGTTCGTAAAAAAGGAAAACTTCCTTGTGAGACAGTCTCAGCAGAATATGATCTTGAATATGGAAAAGCAGAGATCGAGATTCATAAAGATGCAATCAAACCGGGACAGAAGGTTGTATTAGTGGATGACCTGATCGCAACCGGAGGAACTATGGAGGCAAGCTGTAAATTAGTAGAGCAGCTTGGCGGCGAAGTTGTAAAAATCCTTTTCTTAATGGAGTTAGCAGGGTTAAAAGGACGTGAAAAACTGGCAAAATATGATGTGGCCTCTGTGATCACATACGAAGGAAAATAACCTTATAAAATATGAAGATGTACAGTCACGACAGGAGAGACCGTGACTGTAAAATGATGTAAGACAAAGTGGGAGATTAGAAATGTTAGAGAAAATGTTTAAATTAAAAGAGAACAACACGACTGTGAAAACAGAAGTGTTAGCGGGTATCACCACATTTATGACAATGGCGTATATCCTTGCAGTCAATCCATCCATGCTCGCAGCAGCAGGAATGGATAAGACTGCAGTTTTGATGGCGACCTGTATCGCTTCCTTTATCGGAACACTGGCAATGGCAATGCTTGCAAATTATCCATTTGCACTTGCCCCGGGTATGGGATTAAATGCTTATTTTGCATACACGGTATGTGGAGCAATGGGATACGATTGGAAAATCGCCCTTATGGCAGTTTTTGCAGAAGGTCTGATTTTTATCGTGCTCTCCCTTACCAATGTGCGTGAGGCGATCTTCAATGCAATTCCTACCACTCTGAAAAAAGGTGTGAGTGTCGGTATCGGTTTCTTCATCGCATTTTTAGGTTTACAGGATGGCCACATTGTTGTAAATAACGATTCCACACTTGTTACGATCGTTGACTTTACAGGAGATTTCCATACACTTGGAATCGGAGCGATCCTCGCACTGATCGGTCTTTTTATCATCTCTATTTTATATATCAGAGGTGTAAAAGGAGCAATCCTCATCGGTATTGCTGCTACATGGATCTTAGGAATGATCGCTCAGGCAATCGGACTTTATATTCCGGATGCAGAAGCTGGATTTTATTCTTTGTATCCGGTTTGGGGACTGACAGATTTCACTTCTTTAGGAGAGACATTCGGACAGTGCTTTAAAGCAGATTTTTCTACGGTAAGAGTATTTGATTTTGTAGTGATTATTTTATCTTTCTTATTCGTTGATATGTTCGATACATTAGGAACTTTGATCGGTGTGGCAAACAAAGCACAGATGTTAGATGAGAATGATAAACTTCCAAGGATCAAACAGGCACTGCTCGCAGATGCGATCGCAACAAGTGCAGGTGCAGTTCTCGGTACTTCCACAACCACTACGTTTGTTGAGAGTTCTTCCGGTGTGGCAGAAGGTGCGAGAACAGGTCTTGCTTCTGTAGTGACAGGTTTCTTATTCCTGCTTGCTATTTTCTTCTCACCAATTTTCTGCGCAATCCCGGGATTCGCAACAGCTCCGGCATTGATCTTCGTAGGATTTTTAATGGTAACAACGGTGATCTCGATTGACTTTACGGATATGACAGAGGCAATTCCAGCTTACTTATGTATGCTCGCAATGCCACTGATGTACAGCATTTCAGAAGGTATCGCAATCGGTGTTATCTCTTACGTTGTGATCAATGTGATCTGCGGTAAGGCAAAGAAAATCACACCGTTAATGTATGTACTTGCTGTATTGTTTGTATGTAAGTATATCTTCTTATAAAAGAGCGTGAACCAGATGAAATATGTTCCATTTATGATCTGCGTGATTGTGTTTATTTTCACAAGTGCAGGGTATTTTATCACAGATAAGAAAACAGAAAAAATATATGGAGCACTTTCGATAGTAAGCATCGCGTGTGCGATTGTGCAGGCGGCGATCGTGTTTTAGAATGTGTTAAAAGACAGGTGTCAAGCAAAATCCCTTTACTGTAAAGAAAAAATGCTTGACACCTGTTTTGTTTTATGTTATCTTAGCAAAGGTGCCGATGTATGAATAGTAAAATAAAGGCATGGTGTGAAGAATGGAAGAAAAAATCGAACAGGCTTATCTCTATGACTTCTACGGAGAACTGCTGAACGAACACCAGAGAAGAATCTATGAGGACTTCGTGTTCAATGACCTTTCTCTTGGAGAGATTGCAAACGAAGAGGGAATCAGCCGCCAGGGGGTACATGATATGATTAAGCGGTGTACCAAGTCTCTGGAAGGATATGAAGAAAAACTTCATCTGATTGCAAAGTTTCAGTCAGCAAAGCAGAAAGTAGCACAGATTGATGCACTGGCGAAGGAGTTTCATTCCAGTCACAATGAAGCGATTATGGAGGAGATCGAGCAGATTTCCAATCAGATTTTAGAGGAGCTATAAGATGGCATTTGACAGTTTATCTGAAAAACTTCAAAATGTATTCAAAAACCTGCGAAGCAAAGGCCGTTTGACAGAGGATGATGTCAAGGCAGCTTTGAAGGAAGTTAAGATGGCTCTTTTAGAAGCAGATGTTAACTTCAAAGTCGTAAAGCAGTTTGTAAAAGATGTGCAGGAACGCGCAATCGGACAGGACGTGATGAACGGACTGAATCCTGGGCAGATGGTCATTAAGATTGTAAATGAAGAGATGGTGAAGCTGATGGGCTCTGAGACAACAGAGATTAAGCTTCAGCCGGGAAAAGCATTGACGGTCATTATGATGGAAGGTTTACAGGGTGCAGGTAAAACAACCACCGCAGCAAAGCTTGCAGGAAAGTTTAAGCTGAAAGGAAAGAAAGTATTACTGACTGCCTGTGATATTTACCGTCCGGGTGCGATTGAACAGTTACAGATCAATGGTGAGAAGCAGGGCGTGGAAGTATTTTCCATGGGAGATAAGATCAAACCTGTGAACATTGCCAAAGCAGCAATCGAGCATGCGGCAAAGAATGAGTTTAATATCGTAATCCTGGATACAGCAGGACGTCTTCATATTGATGATGACATGATGGCTGAGTTACAGGAGATCAAAGAGAATGTTACCGTTCATCAGACCGTTTTAGTTGTGGATGCCATGACTGGACAGGATGCAGTGAATGTAGCCAAGATGTTTGATGAAAAGGTTGGCATAGATGGTGTGATCTTGACAAAGTTAGATGGTGACACCAGAGGTGGTGCGGCACTTTCAATCCGTGCTGTTACCGGAAGACCTATTTTATATGTAGGTATGGGAGAAAAACTTTCCGATCTGGAGCAGTTTTATCCTGACAGAATGGCTTCAAGAATCCTTGGTATGGGTGACGTGCTGACACTGATCGAGAAGGCACAGGCTGATATCGATGAGGAGCAGGCAAAGCGTATTGAGCAGAAGATGCGCAAAAATGAATTTGACTTCGAGATGTATCTGGAATCCATGAGTCAGATGAAGAAAATGGGCGGATTATCCAGTATCCTTGGAATGATGCCTGGTCTTGGAATGGGAATGGGCAAAGGAAAGATGCCAGAGATTGATCAGGAAGCAGCCGAGAAGAACATGGCGCGCACAGAGGCGATCATTTATTCCATGACACCGGAGGAGAGACGTAATCCGTCGCTCATGAATCCAAGCCGCAAGAACCGCATTGCAAAAGGTGCAGGGGTTGATATTGCGGAAGTAAACCGTCTGGTAAAACAGTTTGATCAGATGAAAAAGATGATGAAACAGATGCCGGGCATTATGAAAAAAGGTAAAAGAGGAATGTTC
>OGMI01000808.1_pt1 | contig 10640 bp, 6 predicted proteins | sample 1573201 | NCBI WGS metagenome assembly OGMI01 (sample SAMEA2582012, study PRJEB24529) | metagenome | biome: Human gut stool | place: China | collected 2011
TTTTCTTTTCCTGCTCAAGAATTGTCTTTTCAAGCTCTTTTCGCTTTTTGTCAATTTCTGCATTGTCCTTTTTCTGCATCTCGGAAAGTACCGATAGGTGCAAAAGAAATTGCTCAATATCAATTACCGTAAGGTCTGTTCTGTCGGTATAAAGGCTGATTTTTTCGCTGATTTCGGCAAAGCTTTCATCATCGGGGATTTCAACGGCAACGGTTTTTGACTTGATAAGTTCGCAGACTTTTTTCTTTTCTTCAAGCTTTTCGGCTGACTCTGTTTTCAATTTATCCTGAAATTCTTTGTAGATGTCCGTGTGAAAAATTTTGCGAAAAATCTCGCTTCGCTTTTCACTTCCCGACTCAATGAACTTTTTAAATTCGCCCTGTGCAAGCATTGCAATCTGGCGGTACTCATCACATTTCAAGCCGATAATTTCGCTGATTTTATTATTAACCTCGCCCGTTTTTGTGAGCGGAGTTGTAATGTCATCACCCGTAAGCTCTGCTGAAGCACCCTCAATTTTACTGCCTGTTCCACGCTTTTTTGCGACCTCATTCGAGGTGGTTCTGATGATGTGGTACTTCTTTCCCCTGTGTTCAAAGTCAAGCTCAACATAGGTGCGTGTGAGCGGTTTTGCAAAGTTACTGCGGAGCATTTCGCCGTTTCGTGAAGAACCGCTTGTTTCACCGAAAAGTGCAAAGCAGATTGCGTCGAAAATTGTTGTCTTGCCTGCGCCCGTTGTGCCTGTTATGAGGAAAAGCCCTTTGCCGTCAAATGCCGAAAAATCGACCGTTTCAACATCGGCATATGGTCCGAAAGCACTCATTTTCAGTTTAATCGGTTTCATCGTTCACACCTCCGATTTCTTTGAAAATTCTCTTGATAATCCTTACGGATTCGGGTTCAATCTCTTTTCCGTTCTGCATTTTATAGAAATCCGAAAATAGTTCAATATTGCTCTTACCCTCTGTTTTACCGTACATTTCGGGAGTCATTTCAATGCTCTTTTTTCTGTTGACATATTCAAGCCCCATAATGTTGGGATAAATATTTTCAAGCGTTGAAAATGCATTGGTAACGGAATTTTCGTCCGTAAGCTCGGCAAAAACATAGTCATCGGTTTTATCGTCATATGTGTCGGATATCGGATTTTCTGCAAGTTCACGCAGAGTTCCTTTTATGATTCTCATATCATGCAACGGCTGTACGGGAATTTCTTCAAGATTTAATTTTCCGTTTGAAAGCTCGCCGAAAATCACACATTTTTTGTTGCGGCATTCAGTTTTTGAATATTTTATCGGTGAACCGCAATAGACAATATTTTTGTTTTTGCCCATAATCTGCTTGCCGTGAATATGACCGAGTGCAACATAATCGAACGGTTCAAAAACATACGGCTCAACATTATCAAGCGTACCGAGGCTTGACTCCGAACCCGAGGTTTCACTGCCCGTTACAAACTGGTGAGCAATCAAAATATTGGTTTCATCGGCATTGATTTCGGAATGTTCAAGCACAACCCTGACAGCAGTTGTATAGTCGGTAATTTTAGCCGATTCTTCGGGATATACCTTGCGCACAAATGACGGACGGATAAACGGCAACGAGAAAATATTAACCATTTCTCCGTCACATTCAACAGTATTTTTTCTTGCAACGCCTTCAAACACACCATCGGTAAAAATTCCGTTGAGTTCAATCAGCTTGTTGAAATAACCGATTCTTTCGGGCGAATCGTGATTGCCGCTGATTACAAAGGTTTTCAACCCTGTTTTGCCGTGAAGCCCTGCAATTTCAGTCATAAAGCTGTCAAACAGTTCGACCGCCTCGGCAGACGGCAAAGACTTGTCATAAATATCACCTGCAATCAGCAAAGCGTCGGGATTTTTCTCTTTTATAATCTCAACAATCCGCTCAAGCATATAGCGTTGATCGTCAAGCATTCTGTAGCCGTTCACATATTTTCCTATATGCAAATCCGAAATATGCAAAAACTTCATTTTTAAAATCCTTTCAGTTAATCAAAACTTTCCAAACTAATTAAACAACAGGCTGTGCGTCGAAAATGTCACACAAAAAATTCAAGAATGAACACAACCGCACAACATACGCATGAAACCTTGAAAAGACCTGCGTTGAACCATGCCGCTACAAGTCCTGCCGCAAAGGCTGCTATGCCTGCAATCGGACTGTGAGTTGCGTTGATTATTGCCGGAAATGTCATTACCGAAAGCGTTACATACGGCACATAGTAGAGAAACGAACGCACAAATGTGTTTGTAAACTGCTTTTTAACAAGTGTAAGCGGAAGAACACGGATTGCGAATGTTACAGCCGCCATAATGAGTATGTATATATAGGGATTATGCGACATTTTCGTTCTCCTCCTCTTCTTTGACAGGGAACAGCAATGCCGCCGCTGCCGAAATTACGATTGTAAGAATAATTGTGCGTGTACCCTCGTCAATCTGATTGATGACGGGAATATATGCAAATGCAAAACTTGCCGCAAAGCTGACAAGTACAATTCCGAGAAGTGTTTTGTTCTTTCTTGACGGCGGAACGATGATTGCAAGGAACATTCCGAAAAGTGCAACGCTTAGTGCGCTGACAATACGAAGAGGCAACAGATTGCCTGCAATTGTGCCGAGCATACTGCCGAATGCCCAACACGGGCAGCCTATGAGAATTGCACCGTAGGTATAAAAAGGATTCAGCTTGCCCGACCGTGAAATTGAAATTCCGAAAAATTCGTCTGTAACAAAAAATCCGAGCAACAACCTGTGGATAATCGAGGTATCCTTTGAAATACGCTGACTTAACGCACAGCTCATAAGAAGATATCTTGCGTTGGCAACAAGGGTTGCAAGCGCAATTACAAAATATGACGAATCAGCCGCAATTACGGTAAAGCCCGAATATTCGCCTGCTGATGCGTTGCACAAAAGGCTTGCAAGAAAGCTTTGAAACGCATTAAGTCCCGCAGTTTTTGCGGCAATGCCGAGTGAAAACGAAACGGCAAGGTAGCCGAGTCCAATCGGAATACCGTCACGCATTCCCTCAAGAATAACCTTTCGGTTAGATTTTATTAAATTTTTCCCACCCATTTTTAACTCCATACTTTAAATTCATTTTTTACAAAATATTGCAGATATATTTTGCAAGCATACCTTTTATTATAATATTTAACTCGGCAAAAGTAAATAATATATTACACAAATTTACAGCCGCTTTTCAAAAAGGTAAAGTGCAACAAAACCCACCTCTTTTCTTTGTGAGTAATGCCAAATTTAGAAACTAATTTTAGGCTATTATTAATTTTGGCTTTTTCAGGTTTTATAATATGGATTATCACTTGACGAAATTAATAGGGAAATTGGAAAAAGTAAATAAAAACCACAAAACCGTGCAAAACTGATTTTTGTTTTGTGCGGTTTTGTTTTTTCAAAAATGAGGGATAAACGCAATTAATTAAAATATTTTCACAATTTAGCAATATTTTTTCAAATTCTATAGATTTCTTCTTCAAAATGTTGTATAATTTTTGTGATTAAGTACCTGTATAAAACTGTACATTATGTTGAAACAGGTGTTTTGAAAGTGAGTGAGAATTATGCCAATCGTTTGCGTTGATGCCGTTAAGGAAAATCTGCCGAATGTTATAGAATTTGTGACAAAAATGCTTGGTGAAAATGCAGACGGTAAGCTTGTTTTTGAGCTTGAACTGATTTGCGAGGAAGTGTTTGTAAACATCTGCAACTATGCTTACGGTCAAAATATCGGCAAGGCTGAAATTGAAGTTAGCAAACACCCCGACAGCATTGTAGTAAAATTCATTGACAGCGGAAAAGAATTCAATCCGCTTGAAATTGCAGAGCCGAACATTCACACTCCGCTTGAGGAACGAAGCATCGGCGGTCTGGGAATTTTTATGACAAAGAAACTTTCCGACGCTCTTTCCTATGAAAGATCAAACGGCAAAAACATTTTTACAATTACAAAGAATTTCTAATTTAAAGAATCAATTATTCATCACTCAAAATTCAAAACCGAATAATACAATGTTTCCAAAATCAGGTTATAATAATCCGATTGTCAGTATTTTGTCACGGTATTGACACTATAATGGAAATGTTGAACGATTGAAATTAAGAATAAAATTTATTGGAGGAACTAACTATGGAAATCAATAAGGCTATAAGCAATCAGAATGTTATTATCACACTCAAGGGCCGTCTTGACACAATGACAGCACCGCAGCTTGATGACGAGGCAAAGAGCATCGATTTTGACGAGGTTGAAACCGTAACCCTCAATCTTAAAGACCTTGAGTACATTTCAAGCTCGGGACTGAGGGTTATTCTTGCACTTTATAAAAACCTAAAAAGCAAGGGCGAAAATCTTAAAATTGTCAATGTAAGCAACACAATTATGGAGCTGTTCTCAATGACAGGGATGTCTGACTACCTTGACATTGAGCAGGGATAAGGAGTTAAAATGAGCAGTACCGTACTTGGCAGAAATGCCGTTACCGTCAACAAAAAATACACGGAATATTTTCTTCCTACAGTTCTGACGGCTATGGCAACAAACATTGCGATGATTGTGGACTCAATTATTGCAGGCAATCTTCTGGGGCAAAACTCACTTGCTGCAATCAACCTTATGTCCCCTATTTCGCAGTTTTATTTTTCGATTACTATTCTTTTCGGACTCGGTGCGTCCTCGATAATTTCATTTGCAAAGGGCAGGCGTGACGAAAAGCAGGCTAACCGTGTTTTTACTTCTACATTTATTGTACTTATCGCACTCAGCGTAATTTTTATTGCAATTCAGCTGCCGCTTGCCGACTTGATAAGCTCGTTGCTTACAAAGGATGCAGAGCTTAAATCGCTGTTGTATCAATACTATATTCCGTTCATAATCGGCACACCGATTTACCTTTTGCTCATGTGTTCAATTCACTTTGTAAGAGCAGACGCAAGACCTGCGTTTGCATCAAACATTGTAATTGTGGCAAATGCCGTAAATCTCGGACTTGACTTCCTGTTTATGGGTGCTTTCAAAATGGGCATTGCAGGCTCATCAATTGCGACCGTAACAGGCTATGCGGTAGGGTTTGTGATGATGTCAACACACTTCATAATGAAGAAAAGCACATTGCACTTTGACTTTTCAATTCTCAGAAATCCCGTTCAATTCTTTAAATTTCTCGGAAAAATGGTAACAATCGGACTTTCGGGAGCATTAGGTACAATGCTGATAACAGTTAAAATGCTGTTTTTAAACACAATCATTCAGAGCATAGGCGGAAGTGCGGGTATGGTTTCATATTCGGTATGCTCGTCAAGCCAAATTTTTATGTCAATGTTCATCAGTCAGACAATGATTCCGATTATCGGGGTTTGTCTTGGTGAAAAGGACTATGACGGTGTGCGCTATGCATTCCGCAGAGCCGCAAGGGTGCTTGCTGTTTCAAGCGTTGTAATTATGCTTTTCATCTGTATCGAGCCTGAACCGATAATTAAATTTTTCGGAATTACTTCACCCACAGACATTGCAAACACAGTTCCGGCAATGAGAATCAACGCATTGTCATTTCCCGGACTTTCATTCTCGTTTTTGTTGCTTTACTACTATATGGCAACGCAGAAAAGAGCTATTTCTACTGCAATTTCAATCATCAACGGAATCGTCATACTCATTCCGTCAGCTTTAATTCTCGGCAAATTTTTCGGCATCACGGGCGTATGGTATTCACTCGTGGTTGCACAGGTGGGAACACTTGTAGTTGTGTATTTTATTGACCTTGCCGAAAAGAGAAAATCGGGCGGAAAGTATAAAAATTTTTACCTTCTTGAAGAAACCGAGGACAACGAGCTTCTTGCCCTTTCGTTCAAAGGAACAAAAGAAAATGCGGCAGGCGTTTCGCTCTACCTCTCCTCTTTTCTTTCAAAAAACGGAATTGAAGAAAGCCGTGCAAACAGGATTGCAGTTGCCGTTGAAGAAATGGCGGCAAACTGCGCTGAAAGAATGGAAGGCAAAAAGAAGTTTGCAGACATCGACATCAGAATTTTTGCCGATAAAAAAGAAACCATTATTTCCGTTCGTGACAACGGTGACGAATTTGATCCGCTCAATGACGATAAGGAATTTGAGATGAGTCCTCTCACGGTTGTAAAGGCGATTTCAGATAAGGTTGAATATTCAAGGGTGCTTGGTTTCAACCGCACAATAATTAAACTTTAACAAACGGAGTTGAATATTATGAGTAATTTAATCAACTTGCTTGATACATACAAAGGTGAAAAGCGAGAGCTTTATCCGCTTACGCCGAGCCAGATGGGTGTTTATCTTTCGTGTATGCACAATCCAAAAGGCACAATGTACAACATTCCCTGCACCTATGTTTTTGACAGTGGAAGTCTTGATACCGACAGACTGATAAATGCCGTAAGAAAAGCTGTTGACAATCACCCTGTTATGAAAATTTTCATTGACAATTCAACAGGAAGTCCGATGATGAAACTTCGTGACAGCGTTGAATTTGACATTCCTGTCGTACAGGTTGATAACCTTGAACAGGCGGGCAAAGATTTTGTTAAGCCGTTTGACCTTGAAAAAGACATTCTGTTCAGATTTGCGGTTTTTGAATGCGGTGACAAATCTATGTTTGCAATGGATCTTCACCACATAATCTCTGACGGCACATCTGTTTCGGTTATCTGCAATGACATTGCGCTTGCATATGACGGAAAAGCGCTTGAACCCGAAAAGTTTTCTCAGTTTGATCTTTCTGTTTTTGAGGAAAAGCTTGAAGAAACCGAAGAATATCAAAAATCAAAGAACTACTATGACAGCATTTTTTCGGCTGTTGAGTCAAAGTCGGAAATAACGGAAGATTTTGCAGAGAATTCAGAGGTTGAGGATAAACCGAACGGTTCTTTTGAATTATCCACGAACGGCAAATTCTCCGTTGAGGATGTTCGCAATTTTGCCTTAGCAAACCAAATTACACCGTACACTGTTTTCCTCGGTGCATATGAATACGCAGTTGCAAAGTTTACAAATCAGAGTGAAACAACAGTTTGCACGGTTACTCACGGAAGATTTGACAAACAGCTTAAAAATACGGTCGGCATGATGGTTCGCACACTTCCGATTCATGCAAACATTGATGAAGAAGATACCGTTTCCGACTATCTTAAAAAGGTTCGTAAAAGCATAAAGGAAACAGTTGCAAACGATTGGTTCCCGTTTATGAAACTTGCGTCTGACTATGACCTCTCTGCCGACATTATGCTTGCTTATCAGGCTGACATCTTCAACACCTTTAAAATAGGCGGTCAGACTCTAAAATTAAAACTTGTTCCGTTAAAAAGTGCCATTTCAAAATTGAATGTTATGGTATTTGAATCAGAAACAGATTTTGAATTGCGTTTTGAATACAGAAACGATTTATTCAAAGAGGAAACTGTTCGTTCGTTTGCCGAAAGCTTTTTAAAGATTGTTGAGCAGTTTCTTAAAAAATCCAAGCTCTGCGAAGTTGAGCTTATAAACGAAAATCAGCTTGCAGAGCTTGATAACTTCAACAAAACGGAATTTCCGTTTGACGACAGCAAAACTGTTGTTGATTTGTTTGAGGAGCAATGCAAAAAAACTCCCGACAAAACAGCGGTTGTATATAAAGAAAAGAAGTTCACCTATGCTGAAATTGATGAGATTACAGACCGAATTGCAGGTTATGTTCACTCAATGGGTATCGGTAAAGAAGAGGTTGTTTCAATCCTGATTCCGAGGTGTGAATATATGCCGATTGCGTCAATCGGTGTGCTGAAATCGGGGGCGGCATATCAGCCTCTTGATCCGTCATATCCGCCCGAAAGACTTCAGTTTATGATTAAGGACGCAAACGCAAAGCTGCTTATTGCGGACGAAAATCTGCTTGAGCTTTTGCCCGATTACAGCGGTGATATTCTTCTTACAAAGAATATTCCGAATCTTCCGAAATCAGACGCAGTTTTTGCAAAGCCCTCACCCGATGATTTGTTTATCCTTATCTATACCTCGGGTTCAACCGGTACTCCAAAGGGCGCAATGCTTGAACATAGAAATGTGCGCTCATTCTGCGATTTTCATATCAGAAACTTTAACATTGACGAACACAGCGTTATTTCGGCATATGCAAGCTACGGTTTTGATGCCTGCCTCAGTGAAATGTATCCTGCGCTTATCGGCGGTGCCGAGCTTCACATTATTGAGGAGGACATCAGACTTGACCTTGTAAGGCTGAACAGATATTTTGAAGATAACGGAATCACCCACGCATTTATGACAACACAGGTTGCAAGACAGTTTGCAACCGAAATTGACAACCACTCGCTCAAATATCTTCTTACGGGCGGTGAACGGCTTGTTCCCCTTGAGCCGCCAAAGAATTTTGAGCTCATAAACGGTTACGGTCCGACAGAATGTACGGTTTACATCACAACACAGCCCGTTGACAAGCTCTACCACAGAATTCCTGTCGGCAAGGCTCTTGACAATATCAAGCTTTATGTAACAGATAAATACGGCAGACGGCTTCCGACAGGGGCTTTGGGTGAGCTCTGCGCATCAGGTCAGCAGGTTTCAAGAGGTTATCTTAACCGCCCCGAACAGACTGCAAAAGCATACGAAAAGAACCCGTATTGCAATGAAAACGGTTACGAAAGGCTTTATCACACAGGCGACATTGTTCGTCTTACAGACGAGGGCAAGGTTGACTTTATCGGACGAAATGACGGTCAGGTTAAAATCAGAGGATTCCGCATTGAGCTTTCCGAGGTTGACAAGATTATCCGCAAATATGACGGCATTACAAACACAGCTGTAATCGCAAGAAAGCTTGAGGGCGGCGGGCAATGCATTAACGCATACATTGTTGCCGACAGAAAAATTGACATTCAAAAGCTCAACGAATTTATTCTTGAACACAAGCCGCCGTATATGGTACCCGCCGCTACGATGCAGATTGACAAAATTCCGCTCAATGTAAACGGCAAGGTTGACAAGCGCAAGCTTCCCGAAATCAAGGCAGAATCTTCAAAAAAGAAAAATTCCGCTCCGAGGGAGCTCACATTCCTTGAAAAGAAAATTTCCGCAATTATCGAAAGGATTATCGGACACAGCGATTTTGATATTTCCGAAAATCTCATCAACACAGGTATGACCTCGCTTTCGGTTATCAAGCTTGCAGTTGAACTCAACAAGGCATTCGGCTTTGAGGCACAGGTTAAAAAGATGATGAAGGGCTGTTCGGTTCTTTCAATTGAGGACGAACTTCAGGAGTTTATGTTCAGCGGTACGGCAAATCCGCAAACTGTCAAAAAAGAAGAAAAGAAAGAACACAAGGCTCTCTATCCCCTTTCAAAAACTCAGCTCGGCGTGTATATTGACTGTATGAAAAATCCGTACAGCACACTTTACAATATTCCGTCAATTCTCACATTTTCAAAATCAGTCGATGCACAAAAGCTTGCCGACTGCGTTGTAAAGGTAATCAAGGCTCACCCATATATTATGACTCACCTTTCACTTGAAAACGATGATATTGAGCAGGCATATGTTGACTCTGCAAAACCGAATGTTCCCGTTGAAAAGCTTACGGAAGAACAGCTTGAAGCCTACAAAAAGGATTTTGTAAAACCGCACAATCTTATGAAAGCACCGCTGTTCAGAATCTCGGTTGCAGAAACCGAAAAGGCGGTATATCTGTTTTCGGATTTCCACCACCTTATTTTTGACGGTGCGTCCGTTGCACTTTTCTTTGAACAGCTTAAAACGCTGTACGAGGGAGGTAATATTGAGCCTGAAAGCTACACCTACTTTGATTATGCAGAGAATGAAATTAAGGCTGAAAACAGCGGTGAATTTAAAAATGCCGAAAAATTCTTCGACAATATGATGAAAAATTTTGAATCTGCAAGCGAAATCACGGCTGACCTCAGAGGTCATGCAGAGGACGGTGCTCTTGCATCTCAGGCAGTCCCCGTTGATATGGCAAGGGTTGAAAACTTCTGTTCACAGCACGGAATCACTCCAGCCCACCTTTTCCTTGCCGGCACATTCTACGCTGTTTCAAGATTTGTGAACAGCAGAAATGTTTACATCAGCACAATCAGCAACGGCAGAAGCGATATGCGGCTTACAAACTGCTTTGGTATGTTTGTAAAAACTCTTGCGCTCGGCATTGAAATTGAGGACATCACCTCAATTGAATTTGTTGAAAAGAGCAAGGCTGTTTTCACGGATTCAATTGAAAATGAAATTTACCCCTACGCACAGCTTTGTGCAAAATACGGCTATGCACCGAACATTATGTACGAATATCAGCTTGGTGTTGTTGATAACCTTGAAATTGACGGCAAAGCCGTTGTCCGTGATTACCTTGAAATGAATACTGCAAAGTTCAAAACAGCCGTTCACATTGAGGATTACAAGGGCAAGCCGAGCGTTGTGGTTCAGTACAATGACGCACTTTACAGCGGTGAGGGGCAGGGTGCACCGGCTGACCACCTTAGGGGAGCCGTCCTTGGCCACCAGCTCCATGGCCACAATGACCTTCCGGGCGCCGTTGCACAGATCCATGGCGCCCCCCATGC
>OGMI01000811.1_pt1 | contig 10619 bp, 8 predicted proteins | sample 1573201 | NCBI WGS metagenome assembly OGMI01 (sample SAMEA2582012, study PRJEB24529) | metagenome | biome: Human gut stool | place: China | collected 2011
ATCTGTCCTGCCAGGACACAGGAAGTAGCGCATCGTGTCGTTCAGGTTAAACATGGCCGCCTCGAAGACTTTGAGTGAACAGCTCCATCAGTATCTCTTCTGAACCGTTTCCGAAGTGGGCACGAAGACCGTTGGGAAACAGAACGGACACGCCATGCGGCACTTGTTCTTCAGGGGACGATTCCATGACTGACTGTTTAAAACTGATGGGAGCCAGCTCCTGTTTAACACTGTTCCTGTCAACCGAACATTTTCTACGCCAGTAATGATAGGTTGAATAACTTACACCTATCTGTTGCAGGTACGACTTCAACGGCAGGCCGCTTTGTTGTACCTGCAATTCCAATTCTTCAAATTCCAGTCTATTCATAATAATTGAGGTTTGATTGTATTCGCTGCCGCAAAGCTACAATCAAACCTCAAAGTGTAAAAGATGTATTTGTCCGAATGCTTACAGAGATTCCATCTTCGTGGACTTAAGAAGGTGGAAATTGAGTTCGGCCTGCTGGCCATTGCACACAATCTTGCAAAATTAGCCTCTTAGGGGGCTTATGGCAATGAAAAAAACAGTTTGAAAGGATGAAATCTTCAAAGGTAAGGTTATAAACTCCTTTTTTGAGAAAAATCCAAATGACTTCAACCTTAAATAATATAAAAGAGGCTATCTCAAATTCATTTTGAGACAGCCTCTCCACAAGTAATATAGTTATGGTACTACTATGTTAAATCAAGAATAAATCAGAATTTAGGACCTTTACCCAGTGATGGGTTTTCTGTATCCATCCAGACACGTTCCTTTTCCAGAACTTCAGGGTTCTTAGAGTTAGTTCCGCTGTATGTATAACCTTGAGCTTTGTAAGCTTCGATGGTAATGTTGTACAGCTGGTCTGATTCCAATGGCTCTGAAACCGGGAAACGGCGTGGAATCGCATAGGCATCTCCTAACTGAGCGTCAAAGTCAAGACGGGGAAGTACAGAGCTGTTCTGCTGTGGAACACCCGAACGCAGCATGTTTACATACTGGTCAATCGGTGCATTGAAGTAGTGCAGATACTGTTGTACATATACCTTTTCAAGGTCTGCTTTCTTGTCACCTGTCAGTTTGTATGCATCTTTCTGCAACAGTGCGCTTACCCATTCTTCCTGCAGTTTGATGGATACATCATGCGGGTCTTTGTTGTAAGGTGCATCGTAGTAAGGGATGTGGTTCTTTCCTGCTACGAAATCGTAACCGCGGACAGAAGCTTCTACACCTGCACTGAAGTATTCCTGAGCCGATTTCTGGTTGTTCCAGGTAGCTCCGAGCAAAGTAAACTCGGCAAGAATCAGGTTGGTTTCTGCTGCAGAGAAGTACAGACCGTACCATCCGTACTGCTGGTTATCCTGTTCCGGAGTAACATCCGGTGCATCAGGGTAAGTATAGGTCAGCAAGCCTTTAACCATCTCTGTGTTTCGGTAAGAACAAGGATAGTATGATTTCTGTGCACCTTCTTTTGAGTAGAGTACGAACAATTCTGTCTTGGGGTCGAAGTAGTGTTCGTATTCAGACTTCTGGGTTGCACCGATTTCTACCGGAAGACCGTAGTAGCGTACCCAAGGCTCACCCGGCGCTTTCCATTCCTTGAAGACTTTCTTTCCGTTTACTACTTCAGAAACCACATTTGCTTCTACGTACGAAGGCATTCTTCTGTTCTGGTCGAAATATGCCTGAACAACGTTGGCATTATAGTCGTTTTTCTGGAAGAAGTAGAGCAGACGGGGGTCCTGGTTCTGAACAAGGAAGTTGATAAGCTGCTGGCTGCCTACACCTACAGTGATGTTATTATTCCAGTTGTTGTCGAATTTACCCTTGTTGTATACCAGGTCATCATCCGTAGTAAGAATCATACCGGCAGGACTTTCGGCAACTTCTTTTACAATCTGGAATGCACGTTCGCGGTTCTTGTTTACCAGACGGGCTGCAATCTTCAATTTCAGAGAGTTGGCCAGCTTCATCCATTTGTTCATGTCGCCACGATAGATGAAGTCCTGACTGCCCAGCAGGTCGTTTACCTGATGAGTAGAAAGGTAGTCGATAGTCTGCTGCAACTCTTTCAGCCATACTTCCAGCAGTTCTTCCTGTGTGTCGTATTTTGGTAACAACAGGGGAGGATTGGTGTAACGTGCCTGTTCTGCCTCTGTATACTGGCGAGAACCGAACAAGTCTGAGTCCTGAATGCTGAGGTATACCAACAGCGGGTTGCACAGGTACTGGATGTACTCGTATTTCTCTTTTTCCGTATCCGAAAGCTGGGAAATCTGGTAACGGATTTCGTTGGCATAGCGGAGTACTTCGTTTACTTCGTATCCGCAGCCGTTTGCCTCTTCGGTAGGACGGTTGGAACGGCTGGTGTTACCACTTGATGATACGGTTGTCTGTGACCATGTTGAAAGGTCGTTGAATCCGCCGAACCACTGTGCATAGTCGCCCGGCTGGAATTTTGCTTCGCATTGTGTGAACAGGTATCGGATATCCGGTGTTGTGATGGTTGACGGATCCGAGTTAAGTTCTGCAAATTCATCTGTACAGGAAGTGTTGAAGCATAAGCTTCCCATAAGCAGTGCTGCTGTCAGATATTTATATTTCATCATAAGTATCTTTTTATTGAAATTGTCCTTGTTAATTAGAAATTAGCGTTCACGGTGAAAATGTAGCTTGCCGTATAAGGCTCGAAACCACGGATACGGAACTCTGAAGCCGAGTTGGAGCGGACAGATTCCGGATTGATGTTGTTTGGCAGCGAGTTATACAGGTAACCCAGGTTACGTGCAGAGAATGACAGGCTGAGGCCTTTTGCACCCAGCTTGTGTGCAAAGCTGCTCGGCAGACGGTAGTTCAGGGTAATGTTACGCAATGCTACGTAGCTCAGTTCGTGTACCCAGATATCGTCCACTGTCATGGCACCCCAGGCATAGTTGTTCATATACCATGTACCGGCATGAGTAGGCTCAAGCTTGCCTTCTTTTACCAGTTCGGCATAAGACATGCCGCCTACGTCCATCTTCGTTCCGTCAACCAGAGTTGCAATGGTTCCTTCCTTGAATACACCGTCTGGAATATATCCGTCTGTATATTCGATACCCTTGCTGTCGGCATACTGGCTGGTCCATGTCAAACCGCCGTGTTCCGGATCACGGTAAGGCAATGAAGTCTCAGTCCATCCGGCCATTGTTCCGTACAGGTTACAGTAAGAGGCAACCAGACCACCGAAGCGCATATCCAGACCGATGTTCAGGCTCAGGTCCTTCCATGTAAGTGTTGTTGCTACCGAACCGAGGAAGTCTGGAGTCATGTTTCCGACAACTTCTGCAGTCTTGCTCTGTGCACGGTAAGCTCCTCTCCAGCTGTCGTCCCATTCCAACAGAGGCTGTCCTTTTTCGTTGTAAGCCTGTGTTACGTCTGACATCAGGATACCGTATGCCTCGCCAACCTTTGCTACAGATCCGATATGGTAGTCGTATGCATCTACATAACCAGAAAGTGCAATGTAGTTGGCAACGTTAGGATGCAGTTCTACAATCTTGCTACGGTTACGTGTATAGGTGAAATCCAGATCCCACTGCCAGTCCTTGTTCTTGAACGGAGTGGTGTTCAAGGCAATTTCTATACCCGAGTTCTGGATGTTACCGGCATTTACAAGCTGCTGGTCTACACCCGAAATGGCAGGTACAGCAATTTTCATAATCTGGTCTGTCGTATTTTCCTTATAGTAAGTTACGTCCAGATTCAGGCGGTTGTTGAATGTACGCAGGTCAAGACCCACTTCCCAGGAATTCTTACGTTCCGGTTTCAGGTCGGCAATCTTCATCAACTTATCTAATTCATTAGTGTAGATGTTTCCATCGTACATTTCCATGGTACCGAAGCTGTAAGTCTGGTTTACAGTATATGGGTCAGTATCGTTACCCACCTGTGCCCAGGAAGCACGGAGCTTGGCCAGGTTAATCCATGACGGCATGCTTTCGCGGAAGGTCTCGTTGATAAGCCATGAACCTGATACAGAAGGATAGAAGTAAGAGTAGTTACCTGTACGGTTGGCATATACCAGCGATGACGACCAGTCGTTACGTCCTGTAATATCCAGGTACAACTGGTTTTTCCATCCCATGTTCAGTGCGAAGATGGCTGAAATGATACGTTTTGAACCGCTGATATAAGCTTCACTGAATTTTGTTTTCTTCGAGTTTCCAACAAACCACTGGCCCGGTACCACCATACCTCCGTCTGTAGATACTTTTGAGTGTCTTGAAGAGGTGTTGTAATATTCGAAGCGGGCGAATCCACCGACAGAGAAGTCCTTAATCTGCTTGCTGGCAGTGAAGGTACCTCCTACGGTGAACTGTTCTTTCACATCTTCAGTAAGTCCGTAATAACCTCCTTCGTTAGCGTATCCACTACCCAGCTGCTTGTCCTCTACAGAAGTATAGTAGCGGTTCATGTTTGCGTCTGCCTTGAATTTCAGCCAGTCGGTCATCTTGATGTTTACTTCAAAAGTAGGACGTACGACTGTTTCTTTGCGGACATAGTCGAAATTATCCAGCTTGAAGAAATATGATTTGGCTGTAGATGGTACAGAACCGTAAAGGTCGCCATAGCTTGTGCTGGCAATACCACCGTGCTCGCCGAGGTATTTATCACGGAAATAATTAACATCGAACAAAGGTGTCAAAACCTTAGCATTTCCGTCAACAAACATTTCTCCCGCATTCAGCTGAGCGTTGCGAGGCTTAGAGTTGGCAAAGCTCACAGAAGCTGCAACATCTACCCAGTCGTTCAGTTTGTGAGTAGCCTTCAACAGCATAGAGTAACGCTCGAAAGTGTTGTTCTCTGTAGTTGATTTTGCATTCTTGTATGAGAATGAGGTATAGAATGTAGTCTTGTCGTTACCTCCACGGATAGATACGTTGGTGTTGGTATTGAATCCCAGTTTGTACAAATCCAGCATGTTGTTCTTGCGCGGTGAATAGGTTGTCCAGTTACCGTCGTAGTTGCGGATTTGTGAACCGTCATAACGGGGACCGAAGCCGTAATTGGCTGCGCCTACCAGTGTTCTGTCACCGTTCTGGTCGATAGCAAACTGGAACGGATCCCAGATGCTTCCGTTTTTATCAGAGTCTTGCCATCCTGGAAGATATCCAGGTCCGTATAATGTCTGGATGTCTCCAGTCTTGAATGCATGGTCTATACCGAATGTCTGAGATACGCTGATTCCGAGTCCCTGTGCACCTTTACCTGATTTTGTGGTAATGACCACTGCACCGTTCAAACCTCTGGAACCGTACAAGGCAGTAGCTGCCGCACCTTTCAGTACAGATACAGTTTCAAAGTCATCCGGGTTAAGGTTCTTCAGCTCGTTACCGTAGTCGTTGGCGTTATTGCCTCCACTTTGTCCCCAGTCTGCTGTTGTGTTACCGGATACGCCGTTGTCAAGGATTACACCATCCACAACGTAAATCGGCTGGTTGTTGCTTCCGAGTGTAGAGGCACCACGAATCTGTATTTTTGTACCACCGAAAAGACCACCGTCCGAACCTGAAATTTCAACTCCGGCAACTTTACCCTGCAGGGCTGCAACCGGTGAAATCGTATTGGCAGCCTTGAGTGCTTCACCTTTTACTTCGGTTACGGCATAACCCAGCGCCTTTTCTTCACGTTTCAGTCCCAAAGCGGTAACAACAACTTCTTCCAGTGTCTGTGTATCGTCTTTTAAAGTAACGTTGATAGGTTGTCCTTTGAATGGAATTTCTACAGTCTGATATCCAACAAATGAAATTTGAATAATATCGCCTTTTTTGACGTTGGATAGTGTAAAGTCGCCATCAATACCTGTAATAGTTCCGTTAGTCGTTCCTTTTACGATAACTGATGCTCCAATTACAGTTTCTCCTGTTGCGTCTTTCACAATACCTGTACAAGTTTCTTGCTGCTGAACTGCTTCAACGCCAGCTTCTATTGGAGTCGCAAAAGCTGAAATAGCCCCAAAAGCTGTGAGTCCGAAGGTAGTCAACAACATACCTACTGATTTTGAATGTTTGAACATAACTGTTTTTTAGTTTGAAAAAATTTAATTATAAGGGATAAATATTTAATTTCTAAATGCGTTGCTGTATTTATTTTGGGTCGCAAATATAGACTATTTATGTCAAAGAACATATATTTATAGAATAAATTGGATTATTTAAAGCGTATTATTAAAATATTACATTTCGAACATGTTGTTTCTTCTAATTGTGTGTAAATATTTTTGGAACACTCGAAAAATGTGTAAATATTTGAATATTAAGTATGTATTGAATTTTTACTTGGGTAAAATGAGCGTGCATTAGCAGTGTAAGTTGGATGTTTTTTTATGAAATACCATCAGGTTGGACATAAACATATTTTAACTTGATTTTGTGCTATTGTGATAAGATTAGTATGTTTAGAGAGAAAAATATTTACTAGAAATGTTGGTATACCAACAAAAAAAGGAGCTATATCATTGAGATATAACTCCTTTTTAATGAACATTTAGCTATAGATTGTAAATCTTAATATTGTTCGAATTTACTTTAAGCTTGTTCCCGCTGGCTGCTGATTATTTCAAAATATTAGAAAGTCTAGTTAGGAAGTCTTCGGCTTCTGCCTGTTTTAAGCATAGAGGAGGAAGCAGACGAATTACATTGGTTCCACTTACCCCTGTGAAGACCTTTTGTTCGAAGAGTAGTTTTTTGCGAAGCTCTTTAATAGGCTCTTCAAATTCGAGTCCAATCATCAAACCTCTACCGCGGACTTCTTTGATTCCTTTGAACTTCTTAAGTTCATTAATGAGGAATTCACCTACTTGGGCTGCATTTTGGATAAGGTTTTCTTCTTTCATAACATCCAAAACTGCAATTGCAGCAGCACAAGCCAAATGGTTTCCGCCGAAAGTTGTTCCCAATTGGCCGTATACAGCTTCGAATTTTGGGCTAATCAATACACCAGCCATAGGGAAACCGTTGCCGATACCTTTGGCTACAGTAATCATGTCAGGCTTGATGTCATTGTATTGATGTGCAAAGAATTTTCCACTTCTTCCGTATCCAGACTGAATTTCGTCAAGGATAAGAACCGTATTATGTTTGTCGCATGCATTGCGTAATTCTTTCATGAATTCTGTAGTAGGCAACTGGATACCACCTACTCCTTGAATTCCTTCAATGATAACAGCACAAACATCTCCTTTTTCCAATTCGGCCTTTGTTGCTTCGATATCATTCAGCGGAATATAAGTTACATGTCCGTTATCATTGATAGGAGCAATGATTTTAGGGTTATTGGTAACTTCTACTGCAAGAGATGTTCTACCATGAAATGCTTTAGAAAAAGAAATAACGCGGGTACGTCCGTTATAAAATGATGCGAGTTTCAGTGCATTCTCGTTTGCTTCAGCTCCAGAGTTGATGAGAAATAACTGATAATCATCGTAGCCACTCATGACTCCCAGACGGTCGGCAACTTCCTGCTGAAGCTTATTGATTACCGAGTTGGAATAAAATCCCAGTGTGGCAACTTGCTTGCTGATGGCTTCTACATAGTGAGGATGAGCGTGGCCGATAGAAATAACAGCATGTCCTCCGTATAAATCCAGGTATTCATTGCCTTTATCGTCCCATACATGACATCCTTTACCCTTTACGATGTTTACATCGAAAAGAGGGTATACATCAAATAAATTCATGGTCGGTTATTTATATCAGAAAGCACTAGGTTTCAACATTAAACCTGTGGTTTCTTCCAGGTTAAACATTAAGTTCATGTTATGGACAGCTTGTCCGCTGGCTCCTTTCAACAGGTTGTCGATACATGAAATAATAAGTAGCTTGTCTCCATGTTTTTCCAGGTGAATCAAGCATTTGTTTGTATTTACTACTTGCTTTAAGTCAAGATTCTTGTCAACGATATGAACGAATGAGTCTTCGGCATAATATTCGTTGTACATTTTGATGATTTCATCAATCTCAACTTTGGTCTTTACGACAATGGTTGCAAATATGCCTCTGGCAAAGTCACCTCGGTAAGGCAAGAAATCTATTTCGGCATCAAAACTGGTCTGTAGTTGCTTCAACGACTGTTTGATTTCCGGAATATGCTGGTGAGTAAAAGGTTTGTAAATACTCATGTTGTTATTTCGCCAGCTGAAGTGGCTGGTTGAGCTTGGCTTTACACCGGCACCGGTACTGCCTGTAATGGCGTTGACGGTGATGTCACCGCTAAGCATCAGGTGCTTAGCCAAAGGTAACAGGCCCAGCTGGATACAGGTTGCAAAACAGCCTGGGTTGGCTACATGCTTGCTTTGGCAGATGGCTCTTCTGTTTAGTTCTGGAAGTCCATAAATAAAGTCGTGGTCTTCACTCTTTATGCGGTAATCCATGGAAAGGTCGATGATTTTCAAATCTTCGGGAATGTTATGGCTTTCCATGAATTTTTTTGTATCGCCATGGGCTGTACAGAAGAACAAGACATCGATGGTGTCGAAAGGAAGTTCATCTGTAAAAACAAGGTCTGTTTCGCCGTAAAGTCCTTCGTGTACGTCGGTGATTTTGTTTCCAGCATTGCTGGAGCTGTTTACAAATTTAATTTCTACGTCAGGGTGATTGATGAGCAGGCGAATCAATTCGCCTGCTGTATATCCTGCGCCTCCAATAATACCGGCTTTAATCATATGTTTTCTTCGTCTTTATGGTTTGCGTAATATGCACGAAGCGGGGTAGACAATACTTTGATGAAACCTTTTGCATCTTCTGCTGTCCATCCTTTTTGCATTTCACCATATTCGCCAAATTTATTCTTTACTAAGTCGTCTTTAGATTCAACTCCAACAGTAGAGAAGCAGTAAGGACGAAGTTCCAGAATAGCTGTACCGTTTACGTTACGTTGAGATTCCTGCAACATAGCTTCGATATCGCGCATTACAGGTTCCAGATACTGGCTTTCGTGCAGGAACATGCCATACCAGTTGGCTACCTGGTCTTTCCAGTACTGCTGCCATTTGCTCAGTGTGTATTTTTCCAGGAATTTGTGTGCACCGATAATCAGCATTGGAGCTGCAGCTTCGAAACCTACACGGCCTTTGATACCGATGATAGTATCACCTACGTGCATGTCACGACCGATACCATAAGCTGCTCCGATTTCTTCAACTTTCTGGATAGCTTTAATTTTATCGTCGAATACTTCACCGTTTACTGCATACAGTTCACCTTTCTTGAATTCCAGCTTTAAGGTTTCGCTACCTTCTTTAGTAACCTGTTTCAGGTATGCGCTTTCAGGGAGTCCTTGTGCTGAATCCAGAATTTCACCACCGCAAATTGAAGTACCCCAAATACCTACGTTGTAAGAGTATTTCAGTTTTGTAAAATCAGCAACGAAGCCGTGTTCTTTCAGATAGTTGATTTCTTGTTCACGACTTAATGCCATGTCACGAGTCAGTGTGATAATTTCTACACCCGGTGCCATAACCAGAAAAGTCATGTCGAAACGTACCTGGTCGTTGCCGGCTCCTGTTGAACCATGAGCGATAGCGTGTGCACCGATTTCATTGGCATAACGTGCGATTGCCAAAGCCTGGAAGATACGTTCTGAGCTGACAGAGATAGGATAAGTTCCGTTACGCAAAACGTTACCGAAAACCATGTACTTTAAACTCTTTTCGTAATATTCCTGAGTTACATCTAAAGTAACATATTTAACAGCTCCAAGTTTGTATGCATTCTCTTCGTTCTGTTTTAGTTGCTCAGGGCTAAAACCTCCTGTATTTGCACAGGCAGCATATACATCGTATCCTTTTTCTTTTGCAAGATACATAACTGTGAATGATGTATCCAGCCCACCGCTGAATGCAACAACTACTTTTTTCTTTTCTTCCATAGGTATATTGAATTTACAGTGTTTTAAAAATTATTGATTTTGTCGTCTGTATGTAAAGCCGGGTCGTACAACATGGCTGTACAAATACAGAATTTGCGTTTTTTTGCAACCAGAATTTCATGGTTGATACAACCCTCGCATCCTTTCCAGAAAGCTTCATCGTCTGTGAGCTCATTGAATGTTACAGGAACATAACCCAATTCTGTGTTCATTTTCATTACAGCAGCTCCTGAAGTAAGACTGAAGATTTTAGCTTTAGGCCAGCGTAAGCGTGACAGTGTAAATGAAGCGTGTTTGATTCGTTTTGCCAATCCACAGCCGCGATATTTAGGGTGTACAATCAGTCCGGATGTTGCTACATACTGTTTGTTTCCCCAAGATTCTATGTACGTAAACCCTGCGAAATCATCACCGCACAAAGCAATGATGGCTTTTCCTTCTTTCATTTTTGTAGCTACGTATTCATGTGTACGTTCTGCAATACCGGTTCCACGTACTTTTGCAGCTTCTCTAATTGTGTCTAATATTGTGTCAACATAAACCTCATGTGAGGCGTCGGCTACCATAACATCGATTTGTTTAGTATCCATCTTTCCTAAATAATACGTTATTTAATTATATGTTATTAATATTGGGGATAATATGTGATAATGCATTTTTTATGCTACCTCTTGAACTTCCTTCACTT
>OGMI01000816.1_pt1 | contig 10550 bp, 16 predicted proteins | sample 1573201 | NCBI WGS metagenome assembly OGMI01 (sample SAMEA2582012, study PRJEB24529) | metagenome | biome: Human gut stool | place: China | collected 2011
AGATAATTGATATTTTATTAAGACTAAATAATCCTATTGAAATTCAAAATCAACTTCTTGAGTTTATAAAATTATTGATTGAATTTAATAAAGTAATTTTTATTGAAAATCGTTATTATAGAGAAAAATATCAATTATATAATATATAGTGAAGCCTAGTTTACAGAGATGTAGACTAGGCTTTTATATTATATAAACTTTTGGAGGTATTGGAATGGTAAAGATAATAAGTGGGATTTTAATTATTCTAGGAACAGCAATTAAAGCTATTGATGAATTAACAGATAAGAAATAGGAGATGAGAGAGATGGCAGGAATGAAGCTATATGAAATTAAAAATGGAATGATTGATACTTTAGATATATTCTTAGAGAGTAATCAAGATGAAATGGACAAAGAGAACTATGATGATGTGATGGAGTACTTAAAAGAAGAGTTAGAGAGCAAGAGTTCAAATATAGTTAGATACATTAGAAATTTAGAATTAGAAAATGTAGTAGCTAAGACAGAGATAGATAGACTAGAGGAACTTAAAAAGAGCAGAGAGAAGAAAATAACTTCACTAAAGGGATATATCAAAGGAATCCTATTAGAATTAGATAAAAAGAAGATTGAAACTGATTTAGGAAATCTTAGCTTGAGAAAAACTACGAGTGTAGAGATAATTGATTTATCTAAGATACCTAAAGAATACTTGGTTATCAAAGAAGAGAAAGCACCATTAAAAACTTTAATAAAAGATAGTCTAAAGAAAAATATAGCAGTTAGTGGAGCTATGCTTAGAGAGGATTATTCATTACAAATTAAATAAGGAGAGTGAGAGTATGGAAAATAAAGAATTTATGAGCATTATAGATGGACTAAAAGAGAATATAAATGATAAGATAAAAGATTTCTTGGAGAACTCACAAGAGCTAAAGGACTTTATAGAATTTAGGAGAAAGAACTTCTATAATTATAGTATTAGGAATAATATTCTAATCTATAAACAAGATAAGACAGCCACTATGATAGCAAGTTTTAAAAGATGGAAAGAGCTTGGGTATAATATCAAAAAGGGAGCTAAAGCTATTCATATATTAGTACCACTTATCAGTAAAAAGGTAGTTGATGGTAAGGAAGAGCAATATGTATATGGATATAAATATGCTAATGTATTTGATATTAAAAGTACCATTCCAACAGATAAAGCAGTAATCATTCCAGAGATTGATACTAGGATGAAGCGAGGGGATAGCAAATATAAGATAACAGAATTATTTAAAAAATCTAAAGAAATAGTAGAGCAGTATCTTCCAGTTAATATAGTGAAAGAACTTCATGCTAGAGGTTGTACTGATGGAAATACCATTACACTTAGAAAAGATAAATATGTAGCTATGAGTGGAACCCTTATGCATGAGTTCATTCATTATCTAAATCATTTTGGAGAAAATCCTAAAAGTCAAAATCAAGAGGAAGTAGAAGCAGAGATAGGAGCCATGTTATATGGTTCCTATTTTAATTTGGACATAAGTGGAAAGTATAAGTATATAGCACTGTGGAAAAGTAAAGATGTAAGGCTAGATGAAGCCTTTGATGTAGCTTTATCATCATTTGAAGAATTACTTTATGGAAATATGGACAAAAAAGGATTAATAGATTTAATTGAAGGAAAAGAGGAGGAATAATTATGTTAAGTACAAAAAGAGTTATAAAAATATTAGAGAAATTAATAGCAGAGATGGAAAAAATAAATGTTAGAAAGGTAGTAAGCATATCACTATCTGAAACTAATAGAAATATCCCTAAAGTTCCTAAAGCAGTAATTAAGGAAATGTTAGAGGAAGTTAAGCAAAAAAATAAGACTAATCTATCAATTATAGATATACCTGATGACGATTCAAGATACATATTCCAAGATATTTTAAATGGGAAGCTAGTAGTAAATAACTTAAGTAAAGAAGTAATCATAGGAGTAAGAATTTAAAAAGGAGAGATATAATGAGAATTATATTTATGACACCACTAATAAGACATGATTTAGATGTAAGAGCATTACTAATGGTAGTATCTGCTATAAGGTTAAAGGAAGAGAAAGAGGAAGCTCAAGGATTAGACCCATTTCAAATATTTGAGTTTAAAGGGAAAAAGATGATTAATAGACAAGAAGAGCCACAGGATAAAAGGGAATTTGATCTAAGCTATGAAGTTAAAGAATGTAAAATATGGGCAGTATTAGGCTTAGATGAAGTAGTAGGGGAATACTGGACTATTATGTTTCCAAGCGAATATTAAAAGGAGGGTTGAGAGTATGGATAAACTATTAGAAAAATTAAGAGAGCCATTTGCTAGAGAGGAATTAGAATTTAGAGTTGGAGCAGTAAATAAAGATAAAATGGAGGGATTAGCTCTTGCATATATACAGGCAAGAGCTATCCAAAATAGACTAGATGAACTATTCGGAATTGATGGTTGGACTGTATCGTATAGGGAAGTATCAGCAGGATTTATCTGTTCTCTATCTATTAAAATTAATGATAGATGGATAACCAAAGAAGATGGAGCGAGTATGACTGAGTATGAAAGTATAAAAGGGGGAATATCTAATGCTTTCAAGCGAGTAGCAAGTAGTGGATTTGGAATAGGAAGATATTTATATAAAGCTAAAAATAAGTGGTATCCAGTAAGACAACAAGGTAAAGGCTATGTATTTACAATAGAGCCAGAGTTGGAACTTGAAGATAACAACCTAACATTCAGAAAGTTAGAAGCAGAAAAAGATGAGCCTAAAGTAGTAGGAAGTAGCAAAATAGTAATAGAGTTTGGTAAGTATAAAGGAATGACATTAGATAAAATTTATGAGAAGGATAAAAGCTATATTAAATATCTAAAGGAAAATGCCAAAGATAAGAAAATATCACAAGCTTGTGCAGAACTAATAGCATAAGGAGATAATAAAATATGAAAAATTATCAAAACTTATTAGATGAATATATAGGATTTGAAGAAGAAACTTTAGAAAAAGATAGTAGAGAAGTTTATTCTATGGCAGGACAGATAAAATTCTATAATGATGTTATGAATTATCTTGAGTATGGAAAGATAGAGTTAAGAGAGCTAGAAAAGATAAAATCTCTTAAAGACCTCTATTACTTCTATATGGAGAGTGATGACTATATTGTAGGAAGATTTGAAGATACACAAAATCTTATAGAAGCATATATAAAGAGTTTGGAGGAAAACTAATGGATAGATTAACAGAAGAGTACTTGAAATTTAAAAGTTCTATATTAGCACTAAATAAAGAAGAGATATTTGAGAGAGCCTTTAAAATAGTATTCTACAATGAGATTTACAAATACTTTAAAAATACTGGAGCTAGTGTTGATAAAGATATGAGTATAGCTAGTTTATATAACTTTTATATTAAGTATGAAAGTTTAAATGTAAATAATATTGAAGATATAGCAGAATTTCTAAACGTATATAGAAAATATGTGGCATAAGAAGATAAGAAGAGGTTACTACTTATAACCTCTTCTTATTTTGTAGTATTCAATAAATGGGATATTAGGCTAAAAATATATAACGTTTTATTATATTTAAAGTTATAAAATTACATCAATTTTAAAAAATAATAGTTATATTTATTACTTATGTAATGGGGAGTATAATTTATAATAAATAGAAGTATTTTGGAGGTGTATTTGTTGCAAGGTGGAAAGATAAAAGTGAACGTTCCTAATTTCTTAGTTGAAATTTTAGATAAGGATATTGAGCACTTTAACCTCTCAAAAAACGGATTATATAATCTCATATTTTTGAAGTATGCTTTGAAATTTAGATCTAACTATTCTGAAGAGTTTGGATTTGATGATAAAAAATATATTCAGATACAATTGAATAAAGAGAATCGAAAACTATTTAGAGATATTACAAAAGACCAAATTCAGCTAAGTAATTCTGAAATAATGCGAGAGATTCTTCTTGCCTATGCTGTTATGCCATCTTTTATAAGGGAGTCTATATTGTATAGAGAAAAAATAGCATTTATAAAAAATTCTCAAAAAGAATATAGAGTTTTAAAAATAAGGACTCCTGAAGGGATTGTAGAAGATAGAATAGAAAAATTATTCAGAGATGAAAAAGATAACTATTTCAGAATTAGAGTTGCAAAAAAAGATTATTATATCAGTCAATGTGAGATAATAAGCTAGAGGATAACTCTAGCTTGAATCACAATTTAGGGGGAATTTATGAAAGAAAGAAATATAATTCATATAGCTAGTTGTCTAACAGGAGTAAGTGGACTCCTCTTTTCAAAGTTTCCTTTAGTTGAAACAGCTATTACTGGAACTATTCAAATGGGTATGATAATTGCTCTAGGAAAAGAGGTAGATATACTCTCATCTAATAAATATATAATAGGGATAGTTGGTGGAATGGCTACTATACCTCTCAAAAAAGGGCTTTTTAATCTTTTACTACCATATTTACCTTTAGGAAACGTTTTAAATACTGGAATTAATATTGCTTCAACTGAATTGTTGGGGTGGTTAGTTTTATCTCAATTAAAAGTTATAAAAAATGAAAGAGATAAATCTCGTGAACTAGGAAAGTTTCAAGTAAGTTATGTTTATGAAAATTATAAAAATAATTTAAAGAACATAAGGAATAACCCTAGATATTTTGATATTTTGATGGAACTGGTAATCTATATCTATGGAGAGGAATCAAAAGAAATTCAAAGTTATTATAATGAGTTAGTAATAGCTTTACCTTTTAATAAGGAATATATACCAATAGAGCATGTTCAGTTAAGCAGTACCCTAAATAAAATAAAAGAATTAAGTTCAAAAGAGATAGCAGATATACACCAATTTACTCAAACTGTCTTTGATAAAGTATCTAGAGATTTTAAAGTTGGACTTAGAGCTTTGGAGTGTTTAAGGGAAGTTCAAAATATTTATTGTAAGGACTAGGGGGTAAGATATGTGGATATTTTTAATCATTTTATTAATATGTTTTCTAGGAACAGATTTAGGAAAGGCTATCTTATTTTTATATGTTATTTATATAATCTATAGACTAATAGCAATGTCATCATAATATTATACAAAGGAGAGAATAGATATGGAAAGATTAGATGAGAACAAAATGGTACAAATTTTAGATACTTGTTATCAGAAGGCATTAGATGGAATTCCTATGGTAAGTGAATCAGTTAATGAACTTGGAGATTATTATTTAAATACTTATGCAACTACTGAAAAAGCTATTGAAAAATTAATAGATACTCAAGTTCAAAAATGTGCAATTAGTGGGTTTTTAACAGGACTGGGGGGATTAATAGTTCTACCTGTCGCTATCCCTGCTAATGTATCAAGTGTTTTATATGTTCAATTAAGAATGATAGCTAGTATTGCCTATATGAATGGGTATGATGTAAGGCATGATGAAGTTAAAACGATGGTATATCTTTGCTTAGTTGGAAGTTCTGTTTCTGATATTTTAAAAGGTGTTGGAATTAAAGTTGGAACAAAAGTGGCTGGAAATTTAATTAAGCAAATTCCAGGAAAAGTATTAATTCAAATAAATAAAGCTGTTGGAGTAAGGCTTCTTACTAAATACGGAACAAAAGGAGCAATTAATTTAGTTAAATGTATTCCATTGGCTGGTGGAATAGTGGGTGGAGGTTTTGACTATATTTCAACTAGAACCATTGGTAATTATGCTAAAAGTACCTTTTGTAATGAATAATTTTAGGAAGAAGGGAATATGCCAGTAACATTAAAAATTGAAGAACAAGTTAAATATGCAATTAATGAAGTAGAAACTTATCCTAAAGGATATGAATTTAATATTGAGGATATTATAACAGTAAGTAGATGTATTGGAGCTACTAATTATATTAGTTTTAAATTAAAATTACAAAGTGCTTTGGTTAAAATTTGTAATCCAATTGGAAATGGAAGATATAGAAAAAAATAAAAAAGTGGGGGATAATTATGAAAAAAATAATTCTAACTTTATTTACAACACTATTAGTATTTATCTCAAGCTATGGAGATAATAAAATTAAAATAGAGCAAGGAAAAAAAGTTCTATATTCTGAAAATAGTTTAGCTAATGGTTTAATTCAAAATACTATGTATAATTCTAATAAAGATAAAGATATAGTAATATATGAAATATATTTCAATAATGGTAAACCTTCTGGAGATTTTAAATTATACAATAAAGAAGGAGAACTTGCCGTCATTGGAAAAGGAAAATGGAATGAAGATGAATTTGAAGGAACCATTGAAGAACCTTTATCTAAAGTAAAAGCAGAAGGATTATTTCATATCAATACAGACTTTTTAATTTCTTATATTGGTGATAATTATGAAGAAATTGCTTTAAAAAATATAATAAACGGAAAAGCTAAAAATAATAATTTAAATGTAGAACTAAATTTTCTTAATAGAGAAGCAATTAAAATGACAAAATATTATAGCAATGGGAATTTAGAAGGTATAATGGAGTTTAAAAATGAACAACCACATGGTAAACGTTTAGAATATTATGAAAATGGTAATTTAAAAGTTAAAAGTGCTTCTAAAGAAGGAAAAACAAATGGTAAATATTTGGAATATTATGAAAATGGTAATTTAAAAATTGAAGCAGATTTTATAAATGATAAGGTACATGGTAAAGTCTTAAAATATGATTCAGTTGGAAATATTATTTCAGAAGAAGAATATAAAAATGGAAAGTTGATTAGAAAGATAAAATAAAATTTATATCAAATTTAATAGATGGAGGTTCTATGAAAAAATTATTAGGAATTTTAGTATTTATAATATTTTTAGTTGGTTGTTCATCTGAAGATAAAGATTATATTAATACTGTAAAAGGAATGACTTTTGATAGTGGAAAAACAGTTGAAACTTATGTAGAGGAACAAATGGCTCTTGGAGAATTTGAATTATTAAATTCAGATATTATAGTAAATTCTTTTACTTATATTTATACACTTATGAATGATGAACAACTTAATGAAGTTTTTAGAAATTCAGATGTAAAAATGCCAAAAAAGAAAGAAATTACTTGGGAAGTTGAAGGAGAAACTAAGGATGGAAAAATAGTAATAGCTTATAATGATACTATCTTGGTCAAAATTCAAACTATAAAAAATGGAGATTATATTGAAAGTGATTCAAGTAAAATAAAGACATATTCCAAAGCTAACAATAAACAATTAGATAGCTTAATGGAAGAAAAAAGATTTTTATATGAACTTGCTCTTAGATGTGGATATGATAATCCATAAAAATAAAAAGAAGTATTTTAAAAATATTTAAGCTAGAAATCTTAAAGGTGATATAAAAAAGGGGCTGTTGCAAATTTAAATAGCCCAAACCTTTAAAATTAGCTGAAGAGATTTTTTACCTCTTTAGCTTTTTTCTTTTTACATTAAAAAAGGTATAAAGTACTCGAAATTTTTTCAAATTTCTAATACAATATACCTATGAAAAACCCAATTAATAATAACACGTATTTTAATTTAATTCAACCTAAAATTTTTAATCTTTTACAATATCATATTTCTGAGGATGACCCTGTAAGAAAACTTAGCGCCATTTTGGAGGATATGGATTTTACTAAACTTTTGAAAGTATTTTCTTACAAAACTAAGGTACATCCTGTTAGAATGTTTGCTATCATTCTTTATGCTTATTCTAGAGGTATTTATTCTACTCGCGATATTGAAAATGCTTGTCTAGAAAATATTAAGTTTAGATTTCTTTTACAAGATTCTACTCTTCCTGATCATTCTACTATTTCTAGATTTTTGAATAAAATTGAGCATTTACTTCCTGATCTATTTGAACAATTTATTAAAAAAATTTTTAAAATGGAAAATATCTCTACTGATAATATTTACATTGATGGTACTAAAATTGAAGCCTATGCTAATAGATATTCTTTCGTTTGGAAAAAATTTGTCAAAAATTATTGGAATAAACTTAATGATAAAATTCAAGCTCTTGTTCTTGATTTTAATCAAGAATTTAATTCTAATTTATCTTCTTTTTTTGAAATTTATCATTATCTTGAAAATTTAAATATTAATTTTGTTCATGGACGTGGAAAACGAAAATCAAAAGAACAAAAATATTTTGAACTATGCGCTGAATATTTAGAAAGATATGAAAAATATTCAAAACATTTTCAAAATTTAAAAGGGAGAAATAGCTATTCAAAAACAGATATAGATGCTACTTTTATGAGAATGAAAGATGACTACATGAGAAATGGACAATTAAAACCAGGATATAATCTGCAAATTGGAGTTGTAAGTGAATATATTTGTGCTTATGATATTTTTTCAAATCCTTCTGATTCAAAAACTCTAATTCCTTTTTTGGAAAAAATCAAATTACTAAATTTAAATATTAAAAATATAGTAGCTGATGCTGGCTATGAAAGTATAGACAATTATGAATATTTAGAAAAACTGGGATATACTTCATATATAAAGCCGATATATTTTGAAAAATTAAAAAATAGAAAATTTAAAAAAGATTTAAATAAAGTTGAAAATTTAATATATGACTATGAAGAAAACAAACTTTTTAGAAAAGATGGTTTAGAATTAAAATTTCTTTATTCAAGTAAAAATGGGAAAAGACAATATTTTTTTAATCCAGAAACACAAAAGACAATAGGTTACAATGTAAAGTTTAGAATGTTATCTAAAAAATCTCAAGAAAATATATCAAGCGCTTATGGAAAATGTTTAAGAATGAATAGAAGTATTCAAGTAGAGGGAGCATTTGCAGTTTTAAAAGAAAATATGAAATTAAGAAAATTAAAAGTTCGAGGAAAAAATAGAGTATTAAGAGAAATTTGCTTATTTTGTCTAGGGTATAATTTAAATCGCTTAATACAAAGAGGAAAAACTAATAAAAAAGGAACAACACTTCATCCTTTGAAAACGGCGTAAAAAATAAAAAAAGAGGGATATTTTTTTGTATTGCCTAAAAATAAATAAGATATGAAAAATTTTAAGGAATCAATAAAATGATTTCTATTTTTTTACATCAAAATAAAAAATGTTGCAAACTAATGATTAAAAATCATTAATTTGCAACAGCCCCTTATTTTAATTTTCTATATTTTTATTTTCAATTCCTCCAACTTCTTCACTCATATTAAGATTATCAGAATCAGAATATGGTTCTTTTGGTTTCTCAAGATCCCCATCAAAAATATCAATTCCAAAAGTTTTTGGCTCAAAAGGATTTTTAAAAGTCATGCTTTTTATACAATAAACTTGAATATCTTTTAATTCAAAAGTAAAAATAGTTTGTTCTTCTAAAAATAAGATTTTATTTCCTTGTTTTCCTAAAAATTTCAAGAAGAAATTTTCTTCATTTTTAACTATAAAATAAATTTTATTAAAACATAGTTCTTTTTCTTTAACATCGTTTCTATAATAATCAAATGCTATTAAATTTTCAATATAGTGATGGGTATAGTTAGGTGTTTTAATTCTATCTAAATTAAGAACAATTGGTAATTCTTCTTTTTCAAACCAACAATAACCCTGATGATAAGGATTAAACTCATTAAAATTTTCAAATCTTTTAAAAAGACTAAAAGATTTGATAAAATTTTTTTTAAGTTTTTCATCACTACATTTATCTAAGATTTCTATAATTTTCTTTTCTCCAATAGCTCTTGTACCCTTTAAAGATGATTTAACATTCTGTTCTAATTCTCCTAATCTGTTTATTTTGAAATAATATTCTAATTTAAAGAACTCTTTTCTAAAATTTAATCTATAGTGAGCTTCAACTCTTGATAAATTATCAAAATAGTAAAAAGTATTAAGAAGGAGTTCATATTTTTTTATATGAATTAAATCTGGATTTTTTTCATTTAAAGTAGCAGTTTCCAATTCTGAAAAAGCTGTTTCTAATTCTTCAATAGTTTCTCCTTCGATAGAAAAAATAGGGGTTAAGTTAAAAAAAGAATATTCTAAATTAAAATAAAGTTTTTCTAAAGTATTGCAGATTTCATTAGAAATAGACATAAATTTTTCAGATATATATTTTTTTACATCTTCATTTTCATTTTTTTTCATAATATACTCGCGTTCTTTCTTCTTAGATAAAAGTAAGAAATTAAAAATTTTTTCAATTGCATAAAGTTTAAACAATTCAGCTTTATTTAAAAAAATAAAGAGTTCTTCTTTTGAAACAAATTCTTCTTTTTTATCTTCTTCAACTTGTATCAAATCTATCTCTGATTTTAAAACTTCTTCTTTTCTAAATATATTATTACTTTCATCTAATAAATCTTCAATATCATCTATTGATAAATTTTCAATAGGAGTTATTATAAATTTAAATAAAATAAAAAAATTTAATAATGATTGTTGCATTTTTTCCTTCTTATTAATGATAATGAGTTAATTTATTTATAAAATTTTCAAATTTATTGATTAAAAATTTTTCGTATTTGGATATAGAAGCCATATCTTTTTTACTTCCAATATTTATTATGTCATTTATATA
>OGMI01000820.1_pt1 | contig 10517 bp, 8 predicted proteins | sample 1573201 | NCBI WGS metagenome assembly OGMI01 (sample SAMEA2582012, study PRJEB24529) | metagenome | biome: Human gut stool | place: China | collected 2011
AGAGCATCTGACTGTTAATCAGAGGGTCGTTGGTTCAAGTCCAACCTGAAGAGCTCTTTTTTGAAACATGTTTAAATCTTCTTCAGTAGCTCAGTCGGTTAGAGCATCTGACTGTTAATCAGAGGGTCGTTGGTTCAAGTCCAACCTGAAGAGCTGAAAAGCCTGTCGCAATGCGGCAGGCTTTTTTGTTTGAATACATACAACAAAAGCTGCCTTATTTTTTATTCAAGACAGCTTTATATTCTTTTTATAGCAAAAACCCTTATTTGCTTTTCTTATAATAACGCACCCAGTCTACGCACATCTCCACCGGCAAATCCAGCGTATCCACCGTTCCTACCCACGAGCCGCCCAACTGCATGTCTATCAACAGATAATAAGGTCTGTCGAAAGGAAACTGTCCTTCCTTGTCAGTTTCAATCTTCGGATAAGCAAACGTACGGCAATCGTTTATGAAAAACACAATGCTATCGGGATACATTTCCACCGCATACACATTATAATCGTCCGGGCGAATTGCTCCGGTAGCCCCCTGCGGAGGGTTCTTCCGTATATTGAGATGCTGCGTATATACCGAATGTACCGTCTGATAGGCAATGGAATCATAATTCAGACGTTCCATAATATCAATCTCTCCACCCGTAGGCCATGGGTATTTTTCCTCCTCGAAAGGTTTTAGCCAGATAGCCGGCCAAGCCCCGCGGGCTCCCTGCAGTTTGGCTTTCACTTCCAGTCTGCCCCCATGAAATGCACGTTTGTATTTGGTGTACAATCCGCCGGTAATGTAACGCATCGTATCCGGATTTCCGGCAGGCGTCATAATCCCCTTCAAAACCAGATTCCCGTCACGCATTTCGTAGCAAGCCGGATCGGCAGACATCCTACGGGCCCATTCCGGATGCCACCGCGGTATTTTCGACCAGTTGGCTGTATCAAAAACTTCCTGATTAAAGTCGTCTTCCCATACCAACTCCCATTCATTTTTCTTTTGGGGCACACATGCCACCAGGCAGCCACACATCAGGGCCACCCATAAAAAGATGCTCTTCTTCATGTCTATAAAAGTTTATTCACCGTATATATTTAAAGTTCCGGCAAAAATAGTGCTTTTTGTTTTATTTCCCTACCCATATTGCAATCAAACAATACATTGCAACTGTTTCTCAAATAAGACAAAAGCTGATCACTTAAATGATAAACATTCTTCATTCCCGTACCATAAGTTTGTCTTTACTATGCCACAGTAAAAACGTACCAACACTTCAGGAAAAAACCAGGGAGGAATGAAAAAAAGGCATGAAAATTGACATATAGTCACAGTAAATGACTATTTGACCTACACGTAAGGAATACATTTGCAACATTATGATAGAAAATTCCCGATTATCTGATAAAAAAGTTTTCACAAGTTTAAAATGCCCGCCTCAACATTTAAAATAACAGTCAGATGTTTAAAATCGGACAATCCGGTCCTTATCGCGGCACAGACTTTGCAATATACCTGGTGAACTTGAGTTTCAAGAAACAAACGAAGCAAAGGTTCAAGAACAATTGAAATGTATAACTTAAAATATAGGAGATTATAACTATGATGCCGATTAGAAAGTATTACAATCAGAACTGGTTACCAAGTATCTTTAATGATTTCTTTGATAACGACTGGATGGAAAGAACTAATGCTACAGCTCCGGCAATCAATGTTGTTGAGAGCGATAAAGACTACAAAGTAGAAGTTGCTGCTCCTGGTATGACAAAGGATGACTTCCAGATTCATTTGGGAGACGACAACCAGTTAATCATCTCGATGGAAAAGAAAACCGAGAATGAGGACAAGAACAAAGATAACAAGAAATACTTGCGAAGAGAGTTCTCTTACACTAAATTCAGCCAGTCTCTTTACCTGCCCGAAAATGTAGATAAAGACAAGATTAGCGCTAATGTTGCTGATGGTGTATTGACTATTGATCTGCCAAAGTATTCCGAGGAAGAAAAAGCAAAAATTAACCGTGTGATTGAAATCCATTAATCACCCGTAATAGTCAACAGGGCCTCTCGTTTGCATCTCCATGTAGACGAGGGGCTTTTATATTATTAATTGGAACGAACTTAAAAAAAGATTTAGCTATGGCATTTATTGATTACTATAAAGTATTAGGCGTAGACCGTAATGCCACGCAGGACGAAATCAAGCAGGCATACCGGAAACTGGCCAGGAAATACCATCCCGACCTGAACAAGGACGACCCGTCGGCAGAAGGTAAGTTCCAGGAAATAAACGAGGCCAATGAAGTACTGAGCGACCCGGAGAAACGTAAAAAATACGATGAGTACGGCGAGCACTGGAAACATGCCGACGAATTCAAGCAAGAACGGGAGGCATACAGCAGAGCCCAGCAGCAGAATTCCGGTTCGGATTACTGGTATTCTGTGAACGGCGATACGTTCACCGGTGGTTTTGGCGGAAGAAATGCAGACGGATTCTCCGACTTCTTCGAACAGCTGTTCGGACACGGTGCCTCATCCGGCAGAAGATACAGCATGCGGATGAAAGGCGAAGATATAGAAGCACAGATGCATTTATCATTGAGCGAAGCGTATGTAACGCATAAGCAGACGTTCAGCGTAAATGGCGAGAATGTCCGCATTACCATCCCGGCCGGCGTTGCAGACGGACAGGTGATAAAACTGAAAGGATACGGCGAAAAAGGCTTGAACGGAGCCGAAAACGGCGACTTATACATCACCTTTGTTATCGATAAGGACAAGAACTTCGAACGTGAAGGAGATAACCTGTACACCGATGTGGACATTGATTTGTACACAGCCGTATTGGGAGGCGAAGTTCCTGTAAAGACCATGGACGGACTGGTAAAGCTGAAAGTCAACCCCGGCACGCAGAACGGTACCAAAGCCCGGCTTCGGGGCAAAGGGTTCCCGGTCTACAAAAAAGACGGCTGTTTCGGCGACCTGATTGTATCCTACCATGTGGATATCCCAACATCGCTGACGGAAAAGCAGAAAGACTTATTCCGGCAATTGAAGGCAGAGGCAAGATGAAAAAACAGCATAAGAAAGTCTGTAGGTATTAAACTTACGGACTTTCTTTTTTTATCCAAAACGGGAATCAAAAAAATTATATCTTTGCAAGTACTTTATCAAACATTCATGAAAAACTGCTTCGCCCTATTTATAGGCTTCTGCCTCTGTCTTTCGGCTTGCGGGTTACAAAAGGAATATCCCGAAGCAATGCAACAAGCTATCCGTTGTCTGGATACAAATCCGGACAGCGCCCGTTTCTATTTGGCATCGATAAGCTCAAACATCCCGGAAGAACCGGAAGAGACACGCATGTATCATGCTCTTTTGACCCTGCGTGCCGAAGACAAACTGTACGTGCGGCAAACTTCAGACTCCCTCATCAAATCCATCGTGACTTATTATAACAAACAAGGGGACACTGCCAAGCGACTGGAGGCTTATTATATGTTAGGAAGGATATATCGTACAATAGGGAATTTGCCACAATCATTGCAGGCATTCCAACAAGCGACAGAAATCAGTCATAAATGTGACCGACCGGAATTGTCAGGCCGTATTTATGAACAGATGAGTTACTTGTTTGCTTACCAAGAGCTATACCCGGAGGCTATTCAAGCCATCAAAGCCTCACATAAAATATTCCAGAAACATGGAGATGCAAAAGGAGTTTCCATAAGTTTAAGAAATATCGCCCGCATTTTCGACCGTTATCAACAGGTAGACAGCATGGCCTATTACTACCGTCGAGCTTATGAAACAGCCCTGACAACACAAGATTCGATTGTGACAAACCTCATCCTAAATGAATACATCTCAGCATTCATGGACCACGGTGTAATTGATAAAGGAGCCGCATTGATACACAAACTACCTCAAGAAATAAAAGACAAAAATCCGATTGCCCTATATTCGCAAGGCATGATTTGCCTGCATGCAGGACAAGCAGATTCTGCTTCCATGTATTTCCGAAAATCTCTACAACAGAAGGCCTCCCTTTATTTACAGCGCAATATCTACCGGCAATTGTCTTCCCTTAGTGAAAAACAAGGAGAAGTAGCCCAGGCTCTCCGCTATGAGCGTACATGTGCAATGCTCAAAGACAGCATTGCCGCTATCACACAAACAGAAGCTATTTATAAAATCCACGCACTTTACAACTACCAGAAAATCAAACAAGAAAAAGACCGGTTGCTGCTGCAAAACGAGCATCAGCAAAAGCTTCTCTATTTATCCCTATTAATTTTATTAGGAATTGGCATATTAATCAGCTGGGGTATCCGGCGGTTTAAACAATACAAGCAAAACGTAGCACAGCAGAAAAAGGAATTGGCCAATTTAAGAGTTGAGCTGGAAAGAGAAAAAGAAACAGAACAAAAACAGGAGCATGAACTACAAAAGAATCAAACTAAAATAGAAGAATTGGAGCTGCTGATAGAAACAGCCCGGAAGGAACGAGACGAAAAAACTGAAACTTGCCAACAGTTACAACGTCAAATATCACAATTGGAAATTTCAAATCGGCATATCCGACTTAACATGGATGAAAAAGCGCTGGCACGGCAAGAAAAAGAACTTCGCAAACAGGAGATGCGGCAGTCGGCCATCTATTTATGGTTTCACGAGGAAAGCCACTGGGAGCATATACCGGAGGCCGCCCCGCAATGGGAAGAGTTACGTAACTTAATCAAAGATTGTTTCCCGCAATTCATTGTGCGTTTACACACCCTCTATCCTAAAATTTCAGAGATGGAGTTGCGGACTTGTTTCTTGTTAAAACTGGAAATACCACTCAAAGCATTTCCTAAAATCATGAATAAAACAAGTGCCTCTGCAATCTCCAATCTGCGCATTCGTCTATACAAAAAGCTTTTCAACAAAGAGGGAACAGCGAGTGAACTGGATAAATTTATTGCTGATTTATAGAGAGTTATAAAATGTGAAGAATTTGTGAACTTCACAAACAAGTCCTATTGAAAAGGTTTCTCTACTTTTGCGCTCAGTAAAAATCAAATGCAAAAGATATGAAAATGAAAACTTTTTTAATAGGGCTTTTTTGTTGTATGAGTACTTTTAGTGGGTATGTTTTGGGAGTTTCGATTAATAATAAATATATCCAACTGCTGTTTTAAAGTTTAGTCATACAAATAATACCTGATAAGTGCTTTCTGAATTTAATTTTAATTATGGGGCGTAATAGGCAAATAAATAAACAAGGGGATAACGACATGAAATTGAGAAGAATCATTACTTGTATATGTCTTTTGTTTATGGCTGTATATAGCTATGCACAAAATACATTAAATGGAACTATTGAAAGCGAAGAAGGAGTAAAGATAGAATATGCTACGGTTCGATTGTTGACCCCTGATTCCATTTTTGTAGCAGGTACTATAACTGACACAAAAGGGAATTACCAGGTTAAGGTAAATGCAGGGAAATATATTTTAATTGTTAGTATGATAGGGTATAAGACACAGTCTATGCCTGTTACAATTGCTTCTGAAAATGCCTCAGTTCCACTTATAAAACTTCAAAACGAAAACGTTATGTTGGATGCCGTTACTGTAACGGCCAGTTCTATTGTCCGGAAGGAAGACCATTTGCTGATTCACCCTGATGAAAAACAAACAAAACATGCCAGTACAGGTTATGACCTCTTAAACAATTTGATGATTCCTGGCATCGATGTTGATCGTAAAGCCGGGAAAGTCAAGACATTTGGTGGTGATGTTACGCTTTACATAGACGGCAGGAAAGTGGATTACCGGGAAATTCAGAGTCTCCGCCCAAAAGATGTAGAACGGATTGAATATTATGATGTGCCGACAGGTAAATATGCCAATGATGTAGCCGCAATCAATTACATTACGCGTAAATATAAAGCGGGAGGATATATCTCTTTGGATGCTAATCAAACGATTGGCTATTTAGCAGGGAATTATAATGCTGTTGCTAAATTGGCGCATGGGAACACCGGCTATACGCTTTTTGGCGGATATGATATGAAAAGATATGATGGGATAAATACAGAGGGAGAAGAACTATTTCACTTTGCGGAACAAGATATCAGACGTTTAACATCCACACTCGATGGAAATGTAAAAACAAACAACCAATATGTACAATTAAATGTAGAAAACCGGAATGACAAGCGAACGTTGGTCGGGAAGTTGTCATTTGTCCGAGACGATGAGCCTGATAATTACAATCGGAATCGCTTGGAATACGAGGGAGCTCATCCTATAATACAGGAATCAGAAACGCAAGAGACACAGAGGGGGTTAAAACCGAATTTGAATTTATACGGTTATTTTAACCTCAAACATAACCAGTTTATTGAAGCTACATTTACGGGAACTTATACCAACAATGATTATACCTATTCTTATCAAGAGAATAATTATAAAACCTTTACCCGGACAGACGAAGATTTATATGCTTTGTTTGGGAACATAAATTATGGTATCAAATTTAAGCACCAGAATTCTTTGAGCGGGCAATTGTTCCATTTTCACAATATCAGTATGTCCGGTTACTCAGGGAGTAACAATACCTGGCAGCATTTATGGACGGGAGAAACAATCTTCTTCGTGGAATATAGCCATCAGATAGGGAAGAAATTCACATTGAAAGCAGCACCAGGATTCTCTAATCTGCAATATAAACTTCACGGAGCGGAACGAGTCAAACAATTCTCTCCCCGTTTGCGTGCCCGTTTGATCTATCGTCTTGCTAATAACCAACAACTACAATTGACAGGTCATATCGGTAATACATTTCCAAGCATCAGTACGATGAACAATACGACACAGTTCGTTGATTCGTTAATGATAAAACGAGGAAATCCTACTTTAACTCCAGCAAAACTTTATGGAACAGGACTGATTTACGGGTTACAAACCGGTCGTTTCAATCTGCAAAGTATGGTAAATTACTCTAGAGGTAAAGGGGTGACAACATCTCTATTCTATGAGGAGAACCAGAAGTTGGTACAAAGTTATTCATGCAATAACAATGCTAATATTTGGAATGCTTATCTATCCCTCTCTTATAAAGTAACAAATGATTTTCGTCTTAAATTGGATGGGGCATGGATGAACTTGAATTGTCGGGGAGATTTATATGAGAAATTCAATTCTTTATCAGCTAAGGCACAAGTTGATTATTACTTAAAAGACCTTGCTTTCAGTTTATATGGAAAGAGCAAGGAAAAGCAAATGAATATTGATTTGGTAGAGATAACAATGCCTGCATCCTATGGCTTGTCGATATCTTATAATCACAAAAATCTGCATGCCGAAGTAGGAACGGAAAGTCCATTCACAAGTAAAAGCGAACAGGTGTATGAAATGACACAAAATGCTTATCATTACAAAAACAACCTGGCTTCTCGAACTTTCCAGCAAACTGCCTACATTAAATTAGCTTATACATTCGATTTTGGAAAGAAGACAAACCGAAGTTATAACAATGTGGACCGGAGCATTAACAGTGCCATCTTAAAGGCAAGATGATATGAATATATAACGAAATCACCAACATATATTTAGCTCAGGCCACATGGCTGGGCACGCCAGTTTTGCTGCTGATGTCTTATATCTTGCTGACTTATCTGTAACGGGATGAAACCCTTTCAACCAAAATTGGCCGTACGGCTTACATGGTTCCGACATTTGCAGTGGTAGCATGGGTAAGCTGGAACATTCCATCGTTCCGCTTTCTGACAGATTCTACCCTCGATATTTATTTTAAAGAAATATTTAACCTTGCTGCAACCAAAGTATATAACAAAACGTCTAATTACAGCAAGATTTAAAATAAATAATATTATAACGAATTTATAAGATTTTATTAGTATGAGAAGGCTATTGTCTGTTATAAGCATATTATTAGTGTTCATTCTACCATCACGGGCTCAGCATATTTTAAAAGGAGTAATCGTAGATGAGTCAAATACAACAATTCCGGCGGTAACGGTACGAATCTTAAATACAGATTCCACTTTTATTGCAGGAAGTGTAACAGATGACCATGGGCTTTTCCGTTTCGAAAATGTAAAAGCAGGGAATTATATATTAGCAATCAGCTGCATTGGGTATACAAACCTGTTTCTGAATATGGAAATGCCTCAAACCAGTTATGATCTGCCTACGGTTGCACTGAAGGAAGACAATGTAACATTGGATGCAGTGACTGTTATCGGCAGTTCTTTCATTCAAAAGAAAGACCACTTATTGGTGATTCCAGACAAACAGCAAATCAAACATGCTTTCAGTGGGTATGATTTGCTTTACAATTTGATGATTCCGGGCCTGACCATTGACAAGAAAAAGAAAACCGTGACGTCCATGGCGGGCGAGGCTACTTTATACATTAACGGTGTAAAAGCGGATATGCGAGAAGTTCAAGCCTTACAACCCAAAGATATAGAGAGGATTGAATATTATACATTACCTACCCACGGGCAGTTTATGGGCGATGCTGCGTCAATCAATTACATCACGAAAGTATATCAGACCGGCGGTTATATTACGGTAGACGGTGAACAAACAATCGGATACACGAAAGGGGATTATAATGTAGCAGCAAAAGTGGCGCATGGCAATACGAACTATACTTTTTTTGGCGGCTATAACACGCAGAAATATGACGGCGTGGAAGTGAAGAAGAACGAAGAACTGCTTTTCTCCGATAATACCGTGCACCGGCAGACGATGAACAGCGGGGCAAAATACAAAGGGAACCAGCAATATGCACAATTCAAGATAAGTAATGATACCCAAAAGCGGAATCTCTCTGCACAGGCTTCGTTCGTACGTGACGACATGCCGGAAGACAGCCAAAACGGATTATTGACTTACGCTGAAAATGAAACACAAACAGTCCGGTCATTTGACAGAAGTGCAAGTGAGAACATGCGTGGAGATATTAACCTGAACGGTCTTTTCAACGTAAGTCCGCACCGGCAGTGGAAGTTGCGAGTGAACGGCAGTTACAATAAGAACGCTTACGACCGAACGTATGCCGAGAATGAACGCACCTCTCAGACTCATGTAAGCGAGAACCTGTATTCGTTCGATGCGCAGATTGCTTATCGCCATGAGTTTGACCGAAGCAATTCATTATACAGCCGCATTACCCATTTTCACAATACATCTTCTACAAGCTATAGCGGTGATTACACTTCCTGGCAACATCTGTGGAAAGGGGAATCGTTGCTGCAAGTCGATTATACACACATGTTTGGCGAGAAGACTATGATGATGCTCAGTCCGGGGCTTTCGTGGATGAACTACAAGCTGCATGGCAACGATTTGGTATCCTGTTGGAATGTGCGTGTTAATGGTTGGATACGGCATGTCATCAATTCCGAACAATGGGTGGGTGCCGGCTTTAGTGCAGGAAACAACCAGCCGGACATAAGTTATCTGAATACGTCAAACCAGACCATTGACTTTTATCAGGTCAAACGGGGAAATCCCTATTTGGATAACACATCGCTATATCAGTGTTTTGCCATGTATGAGGGACAATTCCATCGTTTGTTTAACTTGCAGCTAAAACTTTGGTACACGAAAGATGTACACAACACATACGCATATTATTTCCTGGAAAAGGATAAGATAATCAGCACCTACGCATCCGATGATTCATATGATACGGCGAATACAGAAATGTCCGTTACCAGCCGTATATCGGATAACCTACGGATAAACGCAGGATTTAAATACCAGTATATGTACGTTCCGGATAAAAGCAACGTGTTATCCCAGCATAATATTGTAGGCTCAGTGGATGTTAACTATTTCATTAAATCATTCGCCATCAATGCGTATGCCAGATCAACAGAAAAGATACTGGAGCAAACATCGAGAGTGTATATGAAGCGCCCTGCCTCCTACGGCCTCTCTGTCCGTTACAGCAGTAAGAACTGGATGGCTGAAGTGGGCACGAACAACCCATTCACCAAACACCTGTATTACCGCGAATATGCCGACTATGGGGTTTATCGGTATAACCAAGAGCAAACCAGCCGCATTTATCAGCAGACTGCTTATATCAAACTGGCCTACACTTTCGACTTTGGTAAAAAGACATCGCGCGAAAACAACAATGTGGACCGGAGCATTAACAGTGCTATCTTAAAAGCAAGATGATATGAACATATATGACAACATTATCACTCATCAGAAGCTTTCGTCATCTGCTCAAGAACAGCGCGTGCTGCTCTCGTACGGTGAACAGTACTACGAAGCTAGTCCCGCCATGGCAGAACTGGTGGAAGAGTTGCAGCAACATGCTACGGAAGAAAAAAGGTAATAAAATGGTATGACCTGAATAATAATAATAGTAATTGAATTTGCAGTAAATATACACCTTTTTGTGAAGGCAGATGCTTGAATTGCTCCCAAAGTGAAAAAATAGCATAAGAAAGTCTGTAGGTATTAAACTTACGGACTTTCTTTTTTTATCCAAAA
>OGMI01000823.1_pt1 | contig 10493 bp, 10 predicted proteins | sample 1573201 | NCBI WGS metagenome assembly OGMI01 (sample SAMEA2582012, study PRJEB24529) | metagenome | biome: Human gut stool | place: China | collected 2011
CAAAACTTGAGTTAATCGTTACGGTTTTAAATGTCAATGAAGGACACAATGCAGAGTTGATGCAGCATTGCAGTATGTTAAAAGAATATGCACAGTATGTTGCCAAAGTACGTCACTATGCGGCATACATGCAATTGAACCAGGCAGTGGAACGTGCTGTAAACGAATGTATCCGGGAAGGAATCCTGACAGAATTCCTTATCCGAAACCGGAGTGAGGTTATTAATATGAGCATTTTTGAGTATGATAAAGAATTGGAAGAGAAGAAGTTGAGAAAGGCAGAGTTTGAGGCTGGTCGTGAGATTGGACATGAAGTTGGACTGGCAGAAGGCAAAAATCAGGCAGCTTTTGAAACAGCAAAGCGTATGCTTGCTTTACAGGAATTCACACCTGAAAAGATTGCAGTAATTTCAGGACTTCCGTTAGACGAAGTGAGAAAGTTGCAGGAGCAGGACAATCACGAACAGTAAAAGAAATAATTCAATTTACAAATAAGATATCAATGACAGGAGAAAACAAATGAAATACTATACTGAAAATGAATTACAAAACTTCAGATTTGAGGGCGCATACATTGCAGAAACCTGCGCAGTCAATGGGATCTTTGAAATGATATTGGACAATGTGACGATTTTACCACAAAATTCGTGCAATCGTGATATCCGCGAAATGCGTGCAAATGAACTGAAACTGAAAATCCGTGAGCCGGAGATTACGGCATTTGTCGAGGAAGGCTATAAAGTTTATGACGCAGACGGTAATCTGAAAGAAAAGAAAGAGGATATACTGATCGCGGCAGAAGATCAGGCAGCAAAATTAAAGGAACTGGAAGGATGCGAAATCTATTCCATCGAGCAGGAGAAAGGTGTCTATACGGTATCCATTGATACGGAGGACCATACTTTCATGATTAAAGTAAGTGGAAGCGCAGATGTCGAAGAGTGGGACCGGTTTCTGAGTAAAGATTAAAGGAGCAGGGATTACGATGGAAACAAATGAAAAAAGCCGTGTGCTGGATATGACAAGGGGAAATCCGTTCCGGCTTGTATTAAAATTTGCGCTGCCACTGTTTTTTGGAAATCTGCTACAGCAGTTTTATAATCTGGCGGATACTGCAATTGCCGGACATGTTCTGGGAGATCACGCACTCGCACAGATTGGAGCAGTTTCGGCGCTATATGGACTTATCACAAATTTTGCATTTGGAATGAACAATGGACTGGCGTTGTCTTTAAGCCGCAGCTTTGGAGCAGGGGATGAGCAAAAAATGAAGCATGTCTCCTGCTGGATGGTGACAATTTCCATGTCGGTATCCATTGTATTAATGTCCATTTTTCTGTTGTGTAAAGAACCGCTGCTGATCCTTTTGCAGGTTCCGGAAGAGACGATGGCAGGTGCGATGGAATATCTTACGATCATACTGATCGGAATACCATTTACGATGGCGTATAATATGGAAGCAGCTATGCTTCAGGCGGTTGGAAACAGTATGACACCCCTTTTGTTTTTGCTGTTCAGCAGCGTTTTGAATATTTCCTTGGATTATGCGTTTATGGCACCACTGGCGATGGGAATCGGAGGTGCAGCGTTTGCAACGGTTTTATCACAGGGGGTAAGTGCATTTCTGGCATTCATACTTATCTGGCGCAATTATCCACTGCTTCATTTTAAAGGAAAAGATTATCAGGTGGAGAAAAAATTTGTGCTTGAAATGGTTGTCGCAGGGTTTAGCATGGCTTTGATGAGTGCAATTTATAATATTGGAAGTGTTATTTTACAGGGAAGTATCAACGCACTCGGAAACCTGTATATTACGGCGCAGGTGGGTGCAAGAAGGCTGGCGGAACTTTTCCATACGCCGGGACTTGCGCTTGGAACGAGTGTTGCAACTTATACGAGCCAGAACATGGGTGGCGGAAATCGAAACAGAATCAAAAAAGGAGTATGGTCAGCATTCTTTCTTTTTGCGGTCTGGTGGATTTTTTCCATGGTTTTTGTGACTTTCTTCGTGGAAGATGCCGTCAGACTGGTAACAGGAAGCAGTAATGCGGATATTATTTATAATACTGCATTATATCTCAGGATCAGTTTTCCGTTGATTCCTACGATGGCAGTGATTATTATTTTGAGAAATATGCTGCAGGGAATGAATCATTTGATGATGCCGCTTGTGTGCAGCAGTCTGGAATTGATAGGAAAGGTAATTTTTGCTATCTGGGTCGTGCCGGCATATGGGTATTTTGCAGTGTGCCTTTGTGAACCGGTCACATGGGTGGTCTGCTGTATTTTTGTTTTGATCTGTGCATTTTTGTGCAGGAAGGAATTGCGATAGAAGCTTAACGAGAAAACGTTTCAATAACAGTGTTGACACGTTTTCTTTTTTTGTGTAATATATGTCTATGAGTTAGATAAAACTAACCTGAAAAGCAAAGGAGAGCAAAGTGAGTCAGGAAGTATATGAGATGATCACAAGATTAGACAGAGAAAGAATTGAGACACATCTGGTCGTACAGTGTGCACCGATGATCTCCGGCATGAAGGTTTCTAATTTACTGAATGTGGAGAAAAAACTTGCACCACAGATGAAACAGGTGTTGGAACGTTCCGGTATTTCCTATTATCTGCTGTTGGAAAGCGAAGATAAAGCAACCTTTTTAGTGTACCGCGAGGATGGGTTGAAAGCGTACCTGATGCAGGATAGAGTCTGTCAGTCGATGAAGAGTTTTGGATACGAAAGCCTGGATTTAAACGATGTTTTAAGCCGTTTTCAGAAACGCTATGCAGACTGTATGGAGCAGATTGCAGAATTTCCGCATGAGATGGGATTATTGCTCGGTTATCCTGTGGAAGATGTGGAGGGCTTCATTGAAAACAAAGGTCACAATTATCTGTATGCCGGCTACTGGAAAGTGTACGGACATGTAGAGGAGAAGAAGGCTTTGTTTAACAGATATGAAGAGGCAAGAAAAGTTTTGATACAGCTGCTTGCAAGTGGGCGCAGTGTGAGCGAGATGGCTGCCTGTTATGCTTAATTTTTATTTATAGGTTAGCGCATACTAACTACATAACTGATAAAGAATAGAAAATGCAGGAATGTGAAAAAATAAAAATCATAAAACTGCAGATAGTATGGAGGAAAGAATCATGGATAAAGTAACAATCGTATTCTGGTCACAGTCAGGAAACACAGAGAGTATGGCAAACGCAGTTGCAGAGGGTGTAACGGCAGCAGGAAAAGAAGCAGTGGTGGTTGATGTCGCAAGTGCATCCTTAGATGATTTAAAAGCTGCAAAAGGTTTCGCAATGGGCTGTCCTGCAATGGGAGCAGAAGTGCTCGAAGAAGGCGAGATGGAACCATTTGTATGCGATGTGGAAGGATTTGCAGCAGGTAAGACAATCGCTTTGTTTGGCTCTTATGGATGGGGTGACGGACAGAGTTTGTTAATGGAAAGAAAAAATTTGCATCAGGTGCAATAGCGGAACGTGCGGTCTGTCAGGATTCTTGCAAAAATCAGACCAAGCGGAAGCGCAATGATGATCATGATCGCAGCAGCAAACCAGGAGACAGCTTCTGTCAGTGACATGATCCCGAAATTATATATTGCACGGTAAAGGTAAAGTCCTGGAACCATAATAACAATGGATGGAACGGTTAGTGAAATACGTGGATAACCGTTCCATTTTTTTATGATGGAAGCCAGAAGTCCGGCGGTTAATGCGCCTATAAAAGCGGCGACAGCGGCAGGTGTAGCCGTAAAGTTGACCAGTTCCAGACGCAATGTATTTGCGATGGCACCGATAAAGGCAGCCGTGGCTGCCATCGGGATCGAACTGTTGAACATAATAGAGAATCCGAATACACCGCAAAAACTTGTGATCAACCGCAGTAACAGATGAAGGACAGGATCGATGGATAAGGAGGAAAAATCCTGTGGCTGCAATTTTAAGAGCAATGCCATGATCCATGCAAACATGGTAGCGACCAGCACGATGATCACGGAATAAGTGAGGCGTTCCAGTCCGGATCTCAAATCAAGCTTGGCAAGGTCGATTCCACTTGTGATGAATGGAAATCCTGGTATGATAAACAGCATGGAACAGATATATCCTGCCTCGTGGAAGGACGGAATATGGAATAACATTTCTGCCAGATGCAGACATACGGTATAAGTCAGACAGGCGGCAGAGATTGATACTGCAATATTTAAAAATAACGTATAATGGTGTTTGATCAGTTTGGTGCGGATCACATTTCCAATACCGGCTGCGATAAAGGCGAGAACCATTTCAATCGGACCACCACCCAGCAGGAACGTGAAAGCACAACATGCGAGTGCAGCGGCGAGACCAAGTTTGGCAGGGGAGTAGAGTGTGTGAATAGACTCGATTTCATCCAGACGTCTGTGAATCTCTTCACCTGTCAGATGGGCTTCCTGTTTTGGAAAATTGTCAACAAACTGTTCCATACGGTAAAGCTTTGAGGTATTGACACCTGTATTGGCAATGCTTAAGGATTGTGAGACACATTCTTTTCCGTCAAAACAGTTAAATTCGATGGACATAAGTCCGACATCCACGGTGCAGGTGACACCCAATTCCTTTGCAAGACGGTTCATGGAAGTGCGGACACGCCATGCTCCGGTTCCACAGGAGAGCATGATCAATCCGACTCTTCCGATAACAGAAGCCTTCTCAATCAGCCCTGCTTTATTGATCAGAACATTGCTGTCGTTTTCCGTGTAATCGTGCCAGGGGATTTCCATATGATTTTTTTCCATGATATCCATATAATTATTCTTCTGCATAAATGATCGCCTCTGCTTTTTTTACATGTCGTTCCAGATTCTTCAAAAACAGCGAATCCGGTAGAAAAATACCAATCTCATCATAGCGGGTGTTTTCCTCTACCAGAGAATCCTGCCCATAGAAAATGTACGCCATAGGAAGACTTTTCTCCAGTTTGATCATAAGATCCCAGACAGCAGAATAAGCTTCTGCCTCTGTCTCTTTCAGCTTGACAGTGTCGGGCAGCTCGCGGATGATCAGTACACCGGTATTTTTTTCCAGAATCTGCTGTTCCATATCCATTTTTTCAGAAGCATAGGCATGGCGGTAACGGTAGGCCTGTGCAAAATAAATATTTTTCTTATTGTCAAGATCACAGTAGACATCATAAAAATGCTGGTAATCTTTTTCATGTACGGTTGTTTTATATCCGGGCAGTAAATTGCCCGATTCGTCAGTCATGATAATCGGATTCGTTCTGCCGTCTGCGTTAAAACGGTACGGAATCAGAAATGAATTCCGGAGCAGATCGAATAATGTATTTTGACAGATTGCCATAAGAAAAGCTGACAGATCTCTGTTGTGATAAGCATTAAAAAGTGCCTGGGAAAATTCAGCGGGAGATAATGGAAAATTGTTATCCTCGTTGCAAAACAGGGAATTGCAGAAAGTCCCCTGGAGTTTTTCACATGCCCATGGATCATTTAATATTTTGTTGAATAAAACATCTGCTTTTTCTTCGCGTGGAAAAATTGTTTTTTCTGCCATAAATGAATCGCTTCCTTTTCTTTTTTTCGCTAAAATTATACTATTGAAATAGAAATATGTGAAAGCTATAATTGATATAGCAGAAATAATAATTTGATATGATTGAGGGCGAGCTATGGATGTGAATTTTGAGTATTATAAAATTTTTTATTACGTTGCGAAATACAATAATTTTACGAGGGCTGCAAGGGTGTTGGGAAACAGCCAGCCGAATGTGACAAGGGCAATGAACTGTCTGGAACAGCAGCTTCATTGTACGCTTCTGGTGCGGACGAACCGTGGAGTTTTTCTGACTACGGAAGGGGAAAAGCTGTATATACATGTAGCAGCGGCCATGGAACAGCTTTTTACGGCAGAGGAGGAACTGGCAGAATGTGTGGGACTGTCCCATGGGAGTATTGCAATCGGAGCCAGTGAGACCGCGTTAAATTTGTTCCTTCTGGATAAGTTAAAAGAGTTTCACAATACATACCCGGGAATCCGGCTGAAGATCTACAATCATTCCACACCGCAGGCGGTGGAAGCGGTGAGAAGGGGAACGGTTGATTTTGCAGTCGTTTCCACACCTGTAAAAGCGGATGCACCGCTCCACATGACAATGCTTCATCCATATCAGGAAATACTGATCGGTGGAACAGAGTTTGGGCATCTGGCAGGAAAGCAAACAACATTTGAGGAGATTATGCAATATCCGCTCATCTGTCTTGGAAAGGAGACGGTGACCTTTCAGTTTTACAGGCAGTTATTTGCTTCTTATGGTCTGGACTTTGAGCCGGATACAGAGACTGCAACGGCGGATCAGATCCTTCCACTGGTAAGAAGCGGACTGGGGCTGGCTTTTATACCAAAACCGATGGCAAAGGATGCGATTGACAGGGGAGAGGTGTCAGAGATACCCCTGTGTGAGAAGATACCGTCCCGGAATATCTGTCTGATCTATGACAGCACGCACCCATTTAAGGAGGCTGCCACACAATTGAAAAAGATGATCGCTGCGAATAGTTTTGCCAGTGTTGAATAGGTTTTTGGAAAACGATTGATATTTTTAAAAGCATATGTTATAGTTCAAACGAACTTGATAATGAAACAAACAGGTGTCAGATAGGCAGGGTGACCTCACTCTGCCGGATCTGGTGAAAAGGGAAACAGGTGCGAATCCTGTACGAACTCGTCACTGTATTTAGGGAGTGCATGCCAAAAACTCACTGGGCAGCCGGGAAGAGGGCAATGCATGATGATCTGTAAGTCAGGAGACCTGCCTGATTGTTGTACGGGAAACAAAAATGTTTCCACGCCACGAGTAACTGGCTGTACGGATGAGAAAATTTGACCTGTTTTTAGATCATTTTTGTAAGATAGGACAGGAAAAATTTTATATTGTGATTTGAGTGCAGCGTTTCTTTTGTGAAAAAGAGACGCTTTTTTCATATTCAGGCAGAAGGCTCCATAGAACATCATCTGGAACAGACCGTCGAACAGGAAAGAGAGAAAAACAGAATGCAAAGCAACGGAAACGGAACCGAAGTATGGGAAAAAGGAATACAGGTTGATCTCCCGGATGGAGAGTATGAGATTGAAGTGCAGCTGACAGGGGGAAGCGGCAGGGCGTCTGTCACATCACCGGCAATTCTGCAGGTGCAGGATGAGAAGGCCGTCATCGAGATCGAGTGGAGCAGCCCTAATTATGACTATATGACGATGGACGGAGAGACTTATCTTCCGGTCAATACAGAGGGCAATTCTGTTTTCGAACTGCCTGTGACTGCTTTTGACAAAGAAGTGCCGGTAACGGCAGATACGACAGCCATGAGCGTGCCGCATGAGATTGAATATACGATTCTGCTCGACAGTGCTTCCATTGCAAACGCCGGGAAAAAACCGATGGAAGTAATCGCAGTTGTCTACGTCGCAGCCGTGATCGCAGTAAGTATCACAGCGTGGCAGATACATCGGAAGAGAAAAGGAAAAAAAGAATGAAGCAGATAAAAAAAATCGGTCTGTGGTGTATATTGCTTTTTGCCTGCATCCAGATATCGGGCTGTGGAGACGGCCAGACCTCCTGGAAGAGTGAGGATCATGAGATCAGCAGTGAGCTGACTTATGAAAAGAGCATGGATTTAGATTATGCCACAGAGTTTGCAGTGGATTATTATGAGAATGGTTTTACACTTATTTCCATATCGGATGGAAGCAGATTTTTACTGAATACCGAAGGGGAACAGGTACCGGAGGATTTAGAGAAGGGTATCACAGTCTTAAATGCCCCAGTGTCCAATATTTATCTGGTTGCCTCTGCGGCTATGGATATGTTTTGCAGTATCGGTGCACTGGATCACATCTGCCTGTCCGGACTGCCTGAGGAAAAATGGGAGATCCCGGAGGCAAAGGCGGCAATGGAGAGCGGACAGATCGTATATGCCGGAAAGTATAATGCACCTGATTATGAAATGATCTGTTCGAAAGAGTGCGGGCTTGCCATTGAGTCAACGATGATCGGACATTCACCGGAGGTAAAGGAGAATCTGGAATCGTTTGGCATTCCGGTTTTAGTCGATCATTCCAGCTATGAGTCTGATCCGCTCGGCAGGACCGAGTGGGTAAAGCTTTATGGAGTGCTGACCGGGAAAGAAGATGCGGCAGTGAAGGCATTTGAGGAACAGAAACAGTATGTGAAAGAGCTTTCTGATGTGAAAGCTACCGGAAAGACGGTTGCATTTTTTTATGTTACAACAGCAGGAACGGTCAGTGTGCGAAAGAGCAATGACTATGTTCCGAAAATGATAGACATTGCCGGTGGGGAGTATGTGTTCCGGAATTTAAAGGGCGAGGATAACGCAGCTTCCAGTGTCAATATGCAGATGGAAGAATTTTATGCGCAGGCAAAAGATGCGGACTATCTTGTCTATAACAGCACGATCGACGGCAATCTTGCTTCCATTGATGATCTGCTGGCGAAAAACAGTCTTTTTGCAGATTTTAAGGCAGTCAAAGACGGAAACGTATGGTGTATCGGGAAAAACCTTTATCAGGATACAATGGATACCGGAAGCATTATCCATGATTTTCATGAGATGCTGACCTCGGAGGATACGGATGAACTTACCTACATGTATAAGCTCAAATAGAAAAATAAGATATACGGTCTGTTTTGTCATTCTGATCATATTATCAGTACTCTTTTTTATCGTCAGTGTATGTGCCGGAAGTGTGCAGATTCCGCTCTCAGATATCTGGAGACAGTTCAGAGGGGAACAGGATGAACTTTATGCAGCCATTCTCTTTCAGATCCGCATTCCGAGAACATTTGCTGCAATCCTGCTCGGCGGTGCGCTGGCATTGTCCGGGTATCTGCTGCAGACTTTTTTTCATAATCCGATCGCAGGACCGTTTGTCCTTGGCATTTCTTCCGGGGCAAAATTATTTGTGGCGGTCGTGATGATCGTGTTCTTAAGATATTCCAGAACACTATCTTCTGTGGATCTGATCGTGGCGGCGTTCGCAGGATCTATGCTGTCGATGTTTTGCGTGCTTCTGATGTCACCGAGAGTTCAGAATATGTCATTTTTAGTGCTGATCGGAGTGATGATCGGCTATATCTGTTCTGCAGTCACAGATTTTCTTGTGACATTTGCAGAGGATTCTGACATTGTGAATCTTCATAACTGGTCGATGGGAAGCTTTTCCGGCATCACATGGGAGAATGTGAAAACGATCGTGTTTGTTGTAGCCGTTACCGGCATTTTGACATTCTTTTTGTCAAAACCGATGGAAGCGTACCAGTTAGGAGAGACTTACGCAAAAAATATGGGTGTCAATATCAAAATGTTCCGCGTATTGCTCGTGATCTTATCGAGCATCTTATCCGCAGTGGTAACAGCGTTTGCAGGACCGGTGTCGTTTGTCGGGATCGCGGTGCCGCAGATGGTAAAGCGGTTATTCCGGACGGCAAAACCGATCATCATGATACCGGCATGTTTTTTAGGTGGGGCAGTATTCTGCATGTTCTGTGATCTTCTTGCGCGGATGGTGTTCGCACCGACGGAGATGAGTATCAGTACCGTGACGGCGATTTTTGGCGCACCGGTAATGATCGCAGTCATGTTGAAGCAGCGACAGGAGAGGTACTAAGGAAGAAAAATTGAAATTGTGAGAAGCATGCATCCAGGCATTCGGTAGGTAATGAAATATCTTGACAATGGAAAATGAGGAACGGAATGGAAGAACGGGAACTTTTGCACACGGACGGACTGTCCGTTGGATATCACGGAAAAGAACTGATAAAGGAGATAGGGATTTCTCTGAAAATGGGAGAGATCGTGACATTGATCGGACCAAACGGGGCAGGAAAATCCACTATTTTAAAGACTATCGCAAAGCAGCTGCAGGAGATCTGCGGCAGCGTTTATGTGGAAAACACCAGGCTGTGTGAACTGCCGGAAAAAGAACTGGCGAAGAAAATGTCCATTGTTTTCACAGAGCGCATCACACCGGAGCTGATGACAGTGGCAGACGTTGTGGCGATGGGGAGATATCCGTATACCGGAGGACTTGGCATCCTGACACCAAAAGATGAGGCGGTGGTGGCGCAGTGCATGGAACAGATCCGCATCTCACCATTAAAAGAACGCAATTTTATGAGTCTGAGTGATGGGCAGAAACAGCGTGTACTGCTTGCAAAGGCGCTGTGTCAGGAGCCGGAGATTCTGATCCTTGATGAGCCGACATCTTATCTGGATGTAAAGTACAAACTCGAATTTTTATCCATGCTGCAGGAGATGACACGGAAGAAAAAAATTGGTGTTCTCATGTCGCTGCATGAACTTGATCTTGCAGAGCGTGTGTCGGACAAAATTGTATGCGTCAAAGGGGAAAACATTGAGCATTACGGCACGCCGGAGGAAGTCTTTACCGATGGATTTGTCGATCAGCTTTATGAGATC
>OGMI01000826.1_pt1 | contig 10458 bp, 9 predicted proteins | sample 1573201 | NCBI WGS metagenome assembly OGMI01 (sample SAMEA2582012, study PRJEB24529) | metagenome | biome: Human gut stool | place: China | collected 2011
ATGATTCTGGGATTGGCTTTGAGCATATCGTCTGCATCTTCTCCCTCTTTAGGCGTAAGGACTAACTTTATTTTCGCAAACTGGTGCTTATATTCCAGTTTTACGGTTTTCTCGCTGTTGGATACATCCTCGATACGGGCGGTCATGAAATTGGAGAGGCTGTAGTCGGCGGCTTTACTCTGGTCGGTTTGGACAGCAACGTTCAGTAAGGAACTTCCTTTGGAGACACTTTCGGTCTGATACGGATAATAACTGATGAAATCCAGTGTGGCATCACCTTCCGGATAGTATACTTCTTTCTTGGGTATCAGCTTACTGCCTTCACCGCATTCCAGCAGCAGGTTGTCAATATATCGTTGCTTATCCAAAGAGTTGCCCGTCAGCATGGCGAAGACTCCGGTTCTGTCTCCGGTTTCAAAAGTGCTTTTGGCTGCTTTGGTGGTAGTTTTACTTGTTTTGACGGAAAAGGAAATCGGGATATTACTTTCCTTGATTTCATCGTCTATCTTGTTGACGCAAGAGGCTATTAATAAGGCTATAATCAGATATAGTACATTATTTATCCTCTTGAAAGCGTTTTTCATTATATTCATGTTACAGTAGTTTTGTAAGACAAAAAAACTTCGTCTTTGGTTCGTACTCAAAAGCTTATGTGTTATTGATATATCAGATTGGGCAGAACCACAAATGTTATGAGAAAGTTATTTACGCTTCCGGATTTCTATTGTTGGCTGTCACGCTTGATAGCCCGGTACTTTTCTTCTTCTTTTTATATCTCTATAAGACAAGGGTACAAAAGTATACTAAATCTTTGGAATAATCACAAAAACAGTCGCTCAATTTAAAGTATATACACTGCGTTATTACAAATTTGAGTAATATGCAGCAAGGTGGATTAAATTTTTGCTACCTCAAAAAAACAGGTTACGTGAAGTATATTCCTAACTTAATCCCATAGCTCTTTATTCCAATAACCTATGGTTATTATTATCGCCATTTCCCAATATGTTCATTTGATGAATCGCTATTTGGTTTAGCTTGACAAGACGTTCCCTTTGTGTCATACCCTGCTCGATAAAAACGGCATTCAGGTTTTCCATGTTCGACAGGCAGATCAGCTCATTGACAGTAGCATAATCACGAATATTACCTTTTAGGTCAGGATTTGTTTCCCGCCATTGTTTTGCTGTCATACCGAACATGGCTACATTCAACACGTCGGCTTCATTGGCATAAATAATACTTGCTTGCGCCGGTGTGACTTCCGGCGGAATAAGGTTTTGTTTTATGGCATCAGTATGTATGCGATAGTTGATTTTCGACAGCTCACGTTTTACCGACCAACCCAGTTGACGTTGTTCTTCAGTCTTTAATCGTTGAAATTCCTCGATAAGGTAGAGTTTGAAAGGTACGCTGATTGCGGAACCGAATTCAAAAGCGATATCCTTATGGGCGTACGTTCCGCCATAACGCCCCTTTTTTACGATGATACCGATGGCATTGGTGCGTTCTATCCATTCGGAAGCACTTAGTACAAACGACGGTAGTCCTGCGCTCTTTCTAAAGTGGTCGAATTCGACCACTTTAAAATTAGGATTATGGATGACTTCCCATGTGCCAAGAAATTCAATCGTATAACGGCTTCTTATCCAGTTCTTAATCACATCCGCCGCTCTGCTGTCCCCCTCTTTGGCAGAAGCCATGTCGGTAAGAGATATATAATCTTGTTCTTCAAAATTAAGAACGGTAATCAGTGTGTCTTGAACGATAATTTTCGCCATTATGTAATCGATGCTTTGAGTTTCGATCACAAAGGTACTATAATTCACAAGATTATCTCCTTTCCAATGAACTATTTGCAAAAATATGGTATGGAGATTCCGATAAAGGATATAATTCAACAAAAACTTCCGCAATTTATTTATATCGCTCTGATTTTTTATCTAACTTTACACGCTAAAATCGTAAACAGTAATTAGTTAAACCATAGAACAGAGCTTATGCCTTTAAATTTACCCGATAAACTTCCCGCGATAGAGCTGCTGAAAGAGGAAAACATCTTCGTTATCGATAATTCACGTGCCACCCAACAGGACATTCGTCCGTTGCGGATTGTCATATTGAATCTGATGCCGTTGAAGATTACGACGGAAACCGATTTGGTGCGTTTGCTGTCCAATACTCCGTTGCAGGTGGAGATTTCGTTTATGAAAATCAAGAGCCATACCTCAAAGAATACTCCGATAGAGCATATGAAAACTTTCTACACGGATTTTGAGAAGATGCGTGACGAGAAGTATGACGGCATGATTATCACCGGCGCTCCTGTGGAACAGATGGATTTTGAGGAAGTGACCTATTGGGACGAGATTACCGAGATTTTCGATTGGGCGCGTACGCATGTCACGTCCACCCTTTATATCTGTTGGGCTGCGCAAGCCGGACTTTACCATCATTACGGAGTACCCAAATACCCGTTGGACGCAAAGATGTTCGGTATATTCGAGCATCGTACGCTGCAACCTCTCTATCCCATTTTCCGTGGTTTTGACGATGTGTTCCATGTGCCCCACAGCCGCCATACGGAAGTTCGCAAGGAAGATATTCTGAAAGTTCCCGAACTGACACTGCTCTCGGAGTCGAGAGACGCGGGAGTCTACATGGTGATGGCGCGTAACGGACGTGAGTTTTTCGTAACCGGTCATTCCGAATACTCCCCGCTGACGCTCGATACGGAGTACCGTCGCGACTTGGATAAGGGGTTGCCCATCGAGATGCCCCGCAATTACTATGTGGATGATAATCCGGACAAAGGCGTATTGGTGCGTTGGCGCGCGCATGCCAACCTGTTGTTTTCCAACTGGCTGAACTACTTTGTATATCAGGAAACCCCGTTCAACATTGAAGATATCAAATAGCATGATAAAGCAACGGAAGATAGAGCTGTTGGCGCCCGCCAAGAATCTGGAGTGCGGCATTGAAGCCGTCAATCATGGTGCGGATGCGGTATATATAGGCGCTCCGAAGTTCGGCGCACGTGCTGCGGCGGTTAATTCGCTGGAAGACATTGCCGCTTTGACGGCATACGCCCATTTGTACAATGTACGTATCTATGTCACGGTAAATACCATTCTGAAAGAAGAAGAACTGGCGGAAACGGAAAAGATGATTTGGGAGTTGTACCGTATCGGTGTAGATGCGCTGATTGTGCAGGACATGGGCATTACCCGTCTGAACCTGCCGCCCATACCGTTGCATGGCAGTACGCAGATGGACAACCGTACACCGGAGAAAGTTCGTTTTCTGGCGGATGCGGGCTTTCGCCAAGTGGTGCTGGCGCGCGAGCTTTCATTGCAGGAGATACGCAATATCCATGAGGCCTGTCCGGAGACGCCTTTGGAAGTCTTTGTACATGGCGCGCTTTGTGTAAGTTATAGCGGACAGTGCTACGTCAGTCAGGCATGCTTTGGCAGAAGCGCCAACCGGGGAGAGTGCGCCCAGTTCTGCCGCCTGCCGTTCAGTCTGGTGGATGCGGACGGAAAAACCATCGTCCGCGACAAGCACCTGCTCTCTTTGAAAGACTTGAACCAAAGTGAAGTGCTGGAAGAACTGCTGGATGCCGGAGCCACTTCGCTGAAGATAGAAGGCCGCTTGAAGGATGTGACCTATGTGAAGAATGTGACGGCGGCTTACCGTAGGAAGCTCGATGCCATTTTTGCCCGTCGCAAGGAATATACCCGTGCTTCTTCGGGTACTTGCCATTTCGACTTCCAACCGCAGCTTGACAAGAGCTTCAGCCGTGGTTTCACGCATTACTTCCTACAAGGCAGGGGAGGGGAAATCACTTCATTCGATACGCCCAAATCTTTAGGAGAGGAGATGGGCACTTTGAAGGAACAGCGCGGTGGATATATTACGGTGGCAGGCGTGAAGCCTTTCCACAACGGAGACGGCGTCTGTTTTTTGGACGAGCAAGGACGTTTGCAGGGTTTCCGTATCAACCGGGTGGATGGTAACAAACTCTATCCGGCAGGGGAAGTGCCTCGCATCAAACCTCGTACACGGCTTTATCGCAATTTCGACCAGGAGTTTGAACGTATCCTTACCCGTAAATCCTCCGAACGCAAAATCGGTGTTTGTTGGGAGTTGGCAGATACTTCTTTCGGGTTTAGCCTGACGGCTGCGGACGAGAATGATAACCGCGTGACACTTTCTTTCCCTTATCCGAAAGAACCGGCACGCACGCCACAGGCGGATAATCTGCGCAGCCAACTGGCTAAGTTGGGGAATACCCCTTTCGAGGTAGCCGGGCATTTATCAGAAGAGGCGTCGGGTATCAGGCTCAATCTCTCTGAAAACTGGTTTCTTCCTGCTTCCGTGGTGGCAGACTGGCGTCGGCAGGTGATAGATAGGCTGATTGTGGCTCGGCGTGTTACTTATTGGCTGTCTGGAAACCGACAAGCCATGCTTTCCCTGCTACTTCACTGACCTATCTGGGCAATGTGATGAACAGTGCTGCCCGGAGTTTTTACCGTGAGCATGGACTTTCGTCTATAGCACCTGCCTACGAGGCACAAGCGGTTCCGGATGCTGTACTCATGTTCTGCAAACATTGCCTGCGTTTCAGTATGGGATGGTGTCCCACCTATCAGAAAGGACATTCTCCTTATAGGGAACCTTATTATTTGGTTGGGACGGACGGCAAGCGTTTCCGCTTGTCTTTTGATTGCAAGAATTGCCAGATGAAAGTCATTGCTCATGAAGAGCCGCTTTAATGAAGGACGAAGAATGAGGAATTACTAATAAAGACTTGAAAATGAGGAGTGAGGAACGGGCACATAATGAAAGGCTGGCAAATGACCGGTACCGGGAAGCGGGCAGGGACAAACATCCTTTGCGTTCACTGCGTTCCCTCCTATTCTGCATTCTTTATTTTTCATGCTTCATTGCTTTAGTTTCCTGCCATTATTCCCGTCCTAATCTTGAAGATGAACATCTGTCTAAGGAGACGCGTGATTCGCTGGCCTATCTTTTTGAGCGGCATTATACTTGGAATACCAATCTGGAAGTGCTGGCAGATTCTGTGAATTTGGCTTGTCTGCCCGTGAAGGACTGCTATAATATGCTTTATCGGGGAGACCGCGTGGTGGTTGCCGAGTTCGCCATCCATCCTGCCGACAGTGTGGATAGTGTATGGGTGAAGCTTGCCCATTCGCAGGAAGTGCAGGGTTGGTTGCGGGAGTCCGAAATGATGCATGCCTTTGTTCCTACAGACAGCATTTCGCAGGCCATCTACTTGTTCAGTGATACCCATGCCTCTTATTTTATCATTATTTTTGCCTTGTTTGTGGCAGTCTGGCTGTTCCGGGCTTTTCGGCGCAAACAGTTGAGGATGGTGTACTTTAATGATATAGACAGTCTCTATCCGTTGTTGCTATGTCTGCTGATGGCGTTCTGTGCCACTATTTACGAATCTATACAAGTGTTTGCGCCGGAGACGTGGCAACACTTCTATTTTAATCCTACCTTGTCGCCGTTCAAGGTACCGCTTGTGCTTTCTGCTTTTCTGATGGGTATCTGGCTGTTTATAGTGGTGTTGCTGGCGGTACTCGACGATTTGTTTCGCCAGTTAAGTCCGGCGGCGGCCGTATTCTATCTGTTGGGGCTGGCCTCCTGCTGCATCTTCTGTTATTTCTTCTTTATCCTGACTACATCTATCTACGTCGGATACTTGTTTTTGACCGCTTTTGTATGGGTATTCCTCAAAAGGCTTCGCATTTCGCTGCTGGCTTCACGCTATCGTTGCGGCAGATGCGGGCAGAAACTGAGGGAGAAGGGAGTCTGCCCACATTGCGGAGCTATCAATGAATAAAAAAGCTTTGTAACTTTTCCATATTCAGTAGGAAAATGTAACTTTGTAGTTGAACTTTTAAAAGGAGGAATTGATTATGAGTAGTTTGGAGTTGGAAGCCGGAAAATTGGAGTTGATTCGTGAGATAGTCAATATCAATAGCAGTACTGCATTGGAGAGCCTCAGAAAATATATGAAGGAGGTTTTGAATAAGAATAGTCATTCCATTCCGACAGCGGCAGATAGCAAATTGCTGACTAAGCACAATCGTGATTCTGATGAAATCAATGATGATATATATGCATCACGCCTTTCTCGAAAAGAAGAAAACTTTAGCCCCTTTGACGAATGAAACGATATTTGCTTGATACTAATATTTGTGTTCGCTTCATGCGTCAGAAATTTGGAGTAGACGAACATATTGAAAAGGTGGGCTGGGAACATTGTTGCATTTCGGAGGTTACGGTAGCAGAGTTGTTGTTCGGTGCAGAGCGAAGTAATAATGTGGAGAGAAACTTGCAGCTTGTTACTGATTTCTGCCAAGATATCAAGGTAATACCTTTGTCCTCGGCTTTATGTTGTTATGCCCGGAGTAAGGCTGCCTTATAGTCAAGGAACTCCCATTGAGGATTTGGACTTATTTATAGGATGTACAGCGGTGGCTAACCAAATGATAATGGTTACTGAAAACAAGAAACATCTGGAAAGAATACCTAATATTGAAATTGAAAACTGGGTACATAGAGGATAACTTCTCCTCTGTCAGATAGAAACATAGAAACGGTCGTTCGGGTATGCAATGTGTAAGTACCCGAACGACCGTTTCTATTTTCCTTTACTTTCGGAGGGACAAAGCTCTCCAATCAGAACCTGCACCTCAACTCTATTCCCGCCTGCACAGGCCGTCCTTTCTGCATAAATCCGTTCCCCATACTCTCAAAATAGAACGAAGCATACTCTTTGTCCAGTGCATTGCGCACCCAGAAATCAATCTGCCCATGTCCTTTCTGGAAACTGATGCGTCCGTTCAGCGTGTCGTAGAAGGCTTGACTCACGGTATTCTTCTCGGTCCAGTAGATGCGTCCGGCACCGGTGTAGTTGGCGTTCAGCTGGATGCGGTCCAGCCAGTGCCCCGGACGGATGCGGAAGATGTACTGACCGCCCACGTTCATGGTATGCTTGGGAACAAAGGGTACGTGCTTGCCGTTGTAGCTGATTTCCTGAAGCTCCCCATTCACTTTCTCGTTGGTGATGTAATCCTTAAAGGTGGCATAGGTATAACCATAACTTGCATTCAGCGTGAAGTCCGTAGCAACGGCAGCCGTCAAGGCAACCTCTGCCCCCTGGCTGCGGCTTTTGCCGGCATTTGCCGTTTCGCGTCCCAGTCCGCTTGGGGCGAAGCGTGAAATCTGCTGGTCGCGGGTTTCCAGCCAGAAGATGGCGGCGTCGGCATGCAGACGTCCGTCCAGCAGATTCAAGTGTGTTCCTATTTCGTAGTTCCAGGTCTGTTCGGGCTTGTAGACGGTGGCGGATTTTGCATCCGGATTCTCTCCCGCATCGGGGAAGTATTTGCCCACCAGCTCTTTGTAGGCATCCGGCACGTTGGGCATAATCGCCTCTTTGCTTTGCCGCATCATGTCATTCTTCAAACTGGATTGCAGCAGGTCGGAGAACATCTGCACGTTGTAACCTCCCGAACGGTAACCTTTGCTGACCGTTGCATACACATTTCCTCTGTTTCGCGCAAAGTCATACTGCAAAGCAAACTTGGGCAACAGCTGAAGATAATCCTTATCAATGTTTCCTTGGTAGCGCGACTCTACGGTCAGCGCCGTCTCCGGCATCATCTCTATTTCGCGGATGACGACGTCGCCCCGCTTCATTTCTCCCTTGATGCCCACCTTGTAGTCCAGGCTGGTGCCGGAGTTGTAATCCATCTTCATACGCTCATAATCCAGGCGTAACCCGGCAGTGAACGACACTCCTTTCAGCCCGAATAAATCTCTGAAGGTGGATTGATGGAAGAGTGCCCCATTCAGCAGCGGAGTGTCGAAACTGCCCCCGATGGGCATGGTCCGGCTGCTGATGCCCAGTGAGGGCAGGATATTCATGCTCATGGACGGTCCCATCTCTACTTGTATTTGCGATGGGATGACACTGCCCAACATCTGGTTCAGCATCCCCATTCCGGCTTCCCTGAAAGTGACGGGAGCTTCCGTATTCAGCCATTGGTAGAAGCCGAAGGCGCCGGTGGTCCATTGCCAGTGGCTGCCGCTTTTACTCTTCAAGATGATTTCCTCGCTCAGTGCGTGGGAGCGTTGTTTCTGTTGCAGGGTATAGATGTCGTTGGCGGTGAAGTCTTGGTCTATGTCCATGCAGTCCTTTAGAAACTGGTAGCCGGTGACCATGCTCAACGTGAAGTGCTGTGCCTGGTATTCCAGGTTCAGACCCGTGTTCAGCAGGTTGCGGTAGTAGTTGCTACGGGCGTTATTGGAGATTTTTCCGATGTAGGGCTTCAGCGGCTCGCTCTGTGCTTCGGGGGCCAGGCTGCCTTGGTAGAAATACGGGTAGCCACCCTGGTCGCTGTATTCGTAGTTGATGTTTAGGTCCACCTTCCAGTTGTCCGAGGGGAGGTAGATGGCGCGGATGCGTCCACCTGCCGATTGCCCCTTGTCCGCTTTCTCGTCCCTCACCGTGTTGCGGAAGAATCCTCCTTGATAATCGTAAAAACCTCCGGTGGAAAAGGCGAACCGTTCCGAAAGGCGGTGATAGTGGGTCAGCGAGGTATTATAGGCATTGTACGTACCTGCCCCCATGCGGAAGTCCGTCCCCTGGTAGGAGAAGGGCGATTTGGTGTGCACCTTAATCAATCCACCCATGGCATTGCGCCCGTAGAGCGTGCCCTGCGGACCGCGTAGCACGTCGATGCGCTCTACGTCGGCATAGCTGAAGTCGAAGGCTGACTTGTCTATATAAGGTATATTGTCTACATAAAGTCCTACGGAGGGAGTGTTGATGCGCGAGCCGATGCCGCGGATATAGACTGCCGAAGTCAGTCGCGAGCCGTAGTCGGGGATAAACATATTGGGCACTACGGATGTCAGATTCTTGATGGAGTTCACCTGTGCGTTCTGCATGTCCTGCTGCGAAAGCAGGGTGACGGCGGCGGGCTGCTCGCGCAGTTTCCGGTTTTCTTTGGGGGCGGCGATGACGGTTATTTCCTCTACATCCACCACTTTCAAGGTGTCTGCCTCTTCGGCAAGTACGTTGCCGGTTGCCAGGAGGCAGAAGATACCGGTCAAAATTCTATATCTATTCATAAACTGGTTTTTTAGCGCCTGCAAAGTAAAGGGATTCTTGCGGAAGGGACAATCCTCATTTATTAGGATTTCGTTCCTGGAGTGCTAATCTTAAATCGTTCCATCATGCGGAAAATATCGTTCCTCCGTGGGGTAAAAATCGTTCCACCATGGTGGAACGATTTTTACCCCACGGAGGAACGATTAGATGTTAGCACATTAGCACACTAATTGGGGCGAAGTTTTTCTGAAAAGACTTCGCTTCTGATGTATCCGGTTGTAGGATTATATTCTGTCCGCTTCCACATATCCGTGCATCACGGCATAGATAGTCAGCCCGGACACGGACTTGATACCCAGCTTCTCGGTGATATTCTTGCGGTGTGAGATGACGGTGGTCAGGCTGATGTTCAGTTTGTCGGCAATCTCCTTGTTGATGAGACCTTTGGTAATCAGCACCAGCACTTCTATTTCGCGGGCGGAAAGGTCGTGCCCGGCGGCTGTATTTATTGCCATATCCGAGTGTCTGGCGGGTGCCGGCTTTCCGTGGTTTTGTCTGTATTGGTTTCCGTATTGGCGCAGCTGCAGAATGTTTTTTGCCAGATTTTGTTCGTCCTGATAGATGTTTAGCGTCGGCATGCCCGACAGTTGGGGGACGGTTTCACCATTGACCAGCACAATGGTTTTGGGCTTGCGCTCCAGAAAGAAAGCGGTATGCTCGAAGTAAATCTGTGAAGAGATGAAATAATGCACATACATGTCAGGCGTATCATCCATCAGTTCGCCAAAGGAACGGAAAGAGCGGATGATGGCTGTCGGGATGATTTCCTCCAGCAAGTTCTGCAGTCCCAGACAGGAGAGGGTGTTGGAGTCGACGATTGCTATTTCAGGAGTCATTCTCGTTTTTTTGTTTCTGCAAAAATACGGATTATTTTTTAGGGTTTGTCTGTGCGGGGCTGCAAAATGAAAAATTCTCCTATGCAGAACTATTCTCCCTCTCCTTTTGGGGAACGGGGAGTGTCTCCTTTCGCATATTGGCTGGGGCTGACATTGAAATATTTCTTAAAGACTTCCCGGAAGTATTTCCCATCGCAGAAATCGGTTCTTTCTGCTACTTCAGTCACGGAATATTTCCCTTCTTTCAATAGCTCGGCAGCATGTTTCAAACGGATATTCCGTACGAAATCTGCCGGTGCCTGGCCGGTCAGCGCTTTCAGTTTATTATAGAAACTTGTTCGACTCATATGATGCTGATTACTGAGTACATCTACCCCAAAGTCCAAATCTCCCATATTCTTCTCTATACAT
>OGMI01000830.1_pt1 | contig 10407 bp, 14 predicted proteins | sample 1573201 | NCBI WGS metagenome assembly OGMI01 (sample SAMEA2582012, study PRJEB24529) | metagenome | biome: Human gut stool | place: China | collected 2011
GGCACGATAATTGCCTATGCTTAGACGGTAGATAAATTCGTAATCCACCAGTTTCTTGCAGTCCGTCAGTTCCTCAATGTTTTCGGCATTGATAACTTCCTGTACCGCTTGGCGCACTGAATCCAGCATTTTGCCGGAGAGTTTGCGGACTGCCTTTTCGAACTCCTTTGAAAATTCAACCCTCATTTTTCAGTAACTCCCAGCCAGTCCATAAATTCCTTGCGCTCGTTCTTCTCCAACTTGACCTGTCCGTCCGGATAATTCTCGGACATATAGCGGTAGGATTCACTGTCATCGTACTCTTCCGCTGTCTTGTCGAGCAGGTTTTCTATCAGTTTCTTCAGGTTTGTACCTTGACGCGCTGCCATGACTGAAAGAGCTTTAAAGGTGTCCTCCTTCAGGTCGATAATCTTTTTCTTATATGTTACTGATGCTTCCATAATTGCGTCTTTTCTGCAAATATATAAAATATATATGATATATACGATGTATAAACGTATAATTTATTTATCTGCTCCTTTAGGTATGTTGGGTGACTTTCTAAATCAACCTCAAATTAGCCGCTATACCCACAGCCTCAGTAATGTTACCTGCATGCAGTTTCTCGAAAAGTTTCTTCTTATGGAATTTTACAGTATTGGCATCAATAAAGAGCGTTTCACCTATCTCCGTGTTCGACAGCCCCTTTACAGAGAGTTGGAGAATCTCTTTCTCGCGGTCGGAAAGGATCAGTTCGGGTTGTTTTTTCCAGCGTCTTCCCTCGAACGAGTAAAAATACCGGTCGGTACAGGTAGAATCAGAAATAATTACCTCGCCGATTGATTTCTCCGGTGAGAGCGAAACGGTGCAGAGAGCTAGCCAGATATCCCCTTTTTCATTCAGCAGGATGGGTGTCAGCTTGTGGTGGATAAGGTGCTGATGACGGTCGGACGTGCGGATATGGAAATTGTATTCGATGGAAAAGTCAAGTCTTTTTTCCATAGGACTGTCGTAGTAGAAGCGGAATCCGGCTTCGTTAATTTCCAGCAACCGGTTTATCTCATCGGGAGGAACGACTTCGAAATAAAAGGCATATCCTTTCTGCTGTACTTCTTCGGGCGTGTGGCCGCAGAGGAACAGCGGATTGGGCGATACATAAAGAAAGTTTTTCCGGTTGTAATCGATGAAGGCTGTGGTTGGTATTGCGTGCCAACGCATTGGCCATGGTGATATAAGCTTCGGTTCCGGCATAATTGCTGTCTGGAATTTCCATTTGTGCACTTATAGGTCGGAAAAAGTTTTTTATGTCGTTCATTTTGCTTTCTTACAAGAAATTTTTCGCAAAAGTAACGGTTTCTGATTTATAATTGCACGTTATTCTGTATTTCTTTTATCCAAAAAGGCAAAAATTCTGACCTTAGGAATTAAATATCTCCACTCGTCAGAAACTTGTTGCCCTATACATTCTTTTTGAGCTTCCCGTTTACCCACACTTTAATGGTTATTAGGGTATTTTCGTCCTTGCACCGGGCCTCGATAGAGAAAAACTCCTTTTCAGCCTTAAATGCACTCTCAAAGTTTCTTTTAATAACAATCCCGTTCTCTCCACTGTCCTTTATACCGTAAATTCTTACCGGCTCATCAGAGTTGGTTTCTATCTTTACACGGACAAGCCTCTGGTTCAGTCCATCTTTAGAGCAGGCATGGCATATCAAAAGGCCCAAAAGCAGCAGGACAAATAGAGGCAATTGTTTGGATACATTTTTACTTCTTTGCATGGTTCAATCGTTTATGAGTTAGAGGTTTTTACTGTTTCTTGGCTATAAAACGCAGGATAAGCCGAAAACCCCTATTCATGGAAAGCTTTTTTTTCGTGGATTTATAGCTTTTACTCCATTTACCGTTACGATTCGTGTTTGTCTTTGCAATGAAAAACTTATATTACAGCAATGCCCAACGTTCCGCATAGCAATAATAAAGTTACGGCAAATAAGTGATGCACCCGATGCGTACCGTTTCTCAAAAAAACAGAAAAAAACAGCCGGATGTTTGGATATTCAAATATTGTTTGTAATTTTGCGAACAACAAACAAAACAAACTCTATGGCAGAAAAAAAATATACGGACGAACAAGAAAAGCTGGCACGCTTTGCCAAGGCGATGGGACATCCCGCACGCATGGCCATTCTACAGTTTCTGGCTTCGCAGGAAAGCTGTTTCTTCGGCGACATTCACGAGGAACTGCCCATTGCCAAAGCTACGGTTTCGCAGCACCTCAAGGAGCTGAAGGAAGCCGGACTGATTCAGGGGGAGATAGAGGCACCCAAGGTGAAGTATTGCATCAACCGGGAAAACTGGGAGGTGGCACGAAGCATGTTTGCCGGATTTTTTGACCGGAACTTGTGCGAAAAGAAAAAGAGCTGCTGCTGAAAGGCTCTTTTTTTACCTGCATCGTTCGTAGTTTGACGAAATACTAATAACTAAAATTACACATACATGAAAAAGATTTTATTTTTGTTTGTTCTGGGATTTGCCTTGCTGTCTTGTGGAGGAAATGCCAAGCAGGAGACTGCCGCACAGGCAACGCAGGAAGCGGTGGCGGCAACAGATGGGGTAGAGGTGCTGTATTTCCACGGAAAACAGCGTTGTGCTACATGCATTGCTATCGAGAAACATGTGCGTGAGGCCGTTGAGGCTGCATTTGCCGATGCGGTGAAACGTGGAGAGGTGACTTTCCGAATCATCGACATCAGTCAGCCGGAGAATCAGGCACTGGCGGAGAAGTACGAAGTGACCTGGTCGTCTCTGTTTGTGGTGAAGCACCAGGGCGGCAAGGAAACCGCCGAGAATCTGACCGAGTTTGCTTTCGGCAATGCCCGCAAGTCGCCCGATGCGTTCAAGGACGGCGTGATAGCAGCCGTAAACAAAATGCTGAAGTGATATGGACTGGCTGCAAAATTTGCTGGACAACAGCTCCACTCCCGTACTTACCGCTTTTCTGCTGGGACTGCTCACGGCACTTTCGCCCTGCCCGCTGGCTACGAACATCGCTGCCATCGGTTTCATAGGCAGGGACCTAGAAGACGCCGGAAGATTTTCCGCAACGGTCTGCTGTATACGCTGGGACGCATTCTGGCTTATGCCCTGTTGGGGCTGGTGCTGATACTTATCCTGAAAGGCGGGAGCAGCATGTTTGGCGTTCAGAAGACGGTAGGCACGTATGGTGAGCTGGCCATCGGTCCGCTGCTTCTGCTCATCGGACTTTTCATGCTGGCAGGACACCGGCTCAATCTGCCTCAGTTCGGGTTTAGCGGCAATGCCGAAGGACTGGTCCGCAGGGGTGGCTGGGGAGCGCTGCTGGTAGGAATCCTCTTTGCCCTGGCATTCTGTCCCACCAGCGGAGTGTTCTACTTCGGTATGCTCATACCCATGTCGGCCACGGTTCCGGCAGGCTATCTGCTGCCCGTGGTGTTTGCCATCGCAACGGCTCTGCCCGTGCTGATTGTAGCCTGGATACTGGCATTCAGCATGCAGCGCATGGGCAGCTTCTACGGCAAGATGCAGACCCTTCAGAAATGGATGAACCGCACGGTAGGAGTGGTCTTTATTCTGGTAGGAATTTATTATTGCATAATCATGTATTTTTAACGCTATAAAAAAGAGAAGAATATGGAAATTAAAGTTTTGGGTCCCGGTTGCGCCAAATGTAAGACAACCTACAACGTAATCGAAAAAGTAATCAAGGAAAACAACCTCGATGTGAAGCTCACCAAGGTGGACGACATTATGGAGATGATGAACTACAACATCATGACCACACCGGCCGTAGTGGTAGACGAAGTGGTGAAGATGAAGGGCCAGGTGCCTTCTGAAAGTGATGTCAAGAAACTGCTGGGCATCTGACGGATATGATACAACGTTTTGCAGACGGATTGGTTTACGGTCTGTTCGGCCTCAGTGCCGATACGCCGCTGGGTGTGGCCGTGAACTTCTTTTTCTATGACACCATCAAAATCCTGATACTGCTGTTCTTCATCAGCGTACTGATGGGTATCGTCAACGCCTATTTCCCGATAGAGCGTCTGCGCACCTATCTGGTTACGCACAAGATGTACGGACTGCAGTATCTGCTGGCAGCCGTATTCGGGGCAATTACTCCGTTCTGCTCGTGCTCGTCCATCCCGCTGTTCATCGGTTTCGTGAAAGGCGGCATTCCGCTGGGAGTGACCTTTGCCTTTCTCATCACCTCACCGCTGGTGAACGAGGTGGCCGTAGCCATGTTTCTGGGTTCCTTCGGACTGAAGGTGACGCTGGTTTACGTGGTGAGCGGTATCCTGCTGGGTGTGATAGGCGGTTTTGTGCTGGGCCGTATGCGTCTGACACCTTATCTGAGCGACTGGGTGAAGCAGATACAGGCCAACTCTTCGGCACAGTCGGGCGAATGGGAGAAAGAGCATACTTCCTTTCTGGAGCGTCTGCCCGTAGTGGTGCGCGATGCATGGCGAATCGTACGCGGTGTGCTGCTGTACGTGCTGATAGGAATCGGTATCGGGGCCTTTATGCACGGCTTCGTTCCCGAAGGATTCTTCGAGCAGTACATGGCCAAGGACAACTGGTTTGCCGTTCCGCTGTCGGTGCTGCTTGCCGTTCCGATGTATGCCAATGCAGCCGGTATCGTACCGGTAATCGAGGTTTTTGTAGCCAAGGGTATCCCGATGGGTACTGCCATAGCCTTTATGATGGCCGTGGTGGGGCTCTCGCTGCCGGAAGCTACGCTGCTCAAGAAAGTGATGACGTGGCGCCTTATCGGTATCTTCTTCGGTACGGTGGCCTTTTTCATCATCCTTTCGGGCTATTTGTTCAACATGATTCTTTAAACGTAAAAAAAACAGTTCAGAACAGTATGAGAATATTGATACTTTGCACAGGAAACAGTTGCCGCAGCCAGATGGCACACGGCTTTTTGCAGTCGTTCGACCCGTCGATTGAAGTGTTTTCGGGTGGTACCGAACCGGCTGCACAGGTAAATGCCAAGGCGGTAGAGGTGATGAAGGAAGTGGGCATCGACATCAGCAGCCATATTCCTACGCACGTTGACACGTATCTGGATCAGGAGTGGGATTATGTAATTACTGTCTGCGGCGGCGCCAACGAGAGTTGTCCGGCATTCCGCGGCCGGGTAGGGAAGCGTCTTCATATCGGTTTCGACGACCCTTCGCACGCGGTAGGTTCGCCGGAGTTTATCGATGCGGAGTTCCGCCGTGTACGCGATGAAATCAAGAATGGTTTTGCCCGTTTCTATATTACCGAAATCAAGAAGCAGGAACTGCCTAAGTGCAGCTGCGGGGGACGGTGCTGATAGGTGAACGGAAAAAAGAGAATGGTTTGCGCCTGAATAATTGGAGAAATTATTTGGGCGCAAATTTTTTTTGTTTTCGTGGGGAGGTGTTTTTTATGGCTGGAGTATGTTCTAACTAAGTATAATCTGATTATCTTTGTGTTGGATGAAGGTGGAAACCATGAAATAGTTAAAGAATTTACTGGTATGATAAATAAGATAGAAATAAAGAATTTTAAATCCATTGTAGATTTAAAAATGGATTTAGGAAGAATAAATGTCATTATTGGGGCAAATGGGTGTGGAAAGACAAACCTATTGGAGTCTTTTGCATTTGCTTCTGCTGCAAGTCAAAAAAAACTGGACAATGAATATCTGTTAGCCAGAGGAATCCGTATCCCCGGGCCCCAGTTTGTCATACCTGCTTTTGAAGATTTAGAAGAGTCGGACGGTAAAAGTGTAAAGATAAGTGTACATGAAAATTTGACTGTCAGAGATATAGAAGCAAAATTCAATAAAGAAAGCAAAAAATGGGAAGAAGTTTCTGTATCTGATAAAGACAGAAATATGTTAAAGCTCATAGATGGAGTTATCGGTAAAGAGTTGTCAGACAAAGATGAAATAGAATTCAAACAGATAATAGACAAAGGCATAGAGTCATTATCCATGAAAGTTATGGCTGAAGCTATCCGTAGAATTTTATCTGATTTATCTAAAAAAAATCCAGATAAATCGGATGCAATAAAAGAATATATGGACTCTTTACTTGAGGAGAATCAGAGTCTTCCTACTTTTCTTATCTTTTCTCCGGACGAAATAATTCTGCGCGAGCAGAATATAGAATCACCCATAAAACCTTTAGGAATTCATGGAGAGGGGTTATTCTCATTCTTGAAAGAACAGATGAAGAATGAAAAAGACCTGTTTGGAAAACTGAATGAAGGTTTGAGCCTGTTAGACTGGTTTGACGGGCTGGATGTACCCAAAGACCTTTTGTCCAACGAAGCAAAACTTTTAATCGGCGACAGATACCTGAATGAATCTTTGCACTTCTTTGATCAGCGTAGTACTAACGAGGGTTTCTTGTATCTATTGTTTTATCTTACTCTTTTTAATAGCAAAGAAACACCTTCATTCTTTGCCATAGACAATATAGAGGCTTCTTTCAACCCTAAACTATGTATGCATTTAATCAAGCATCTGATAGAATTGGCAAAAGAAAACGATAAGCAGGTTATTCTTACCACACATAGCCCTTTTGTTCTTGATGCCCTTGATTTGAGGGATGACGAACAGCGTCTTTTTGTGGCAAGAAGAGATATAGACGGGCATACTCGTCTGACAAGAATTAAATACAAAGCGGAGAGAACCCAAAAACTTTCTGAAGTGTGGATGAATGGTTACATAGGTGGATTGCCTGATAATTTCTGATAGCCATGCAAATAGGACTGATAGCGGAAGGTGCTTCTGAATTAAGAATTCTGAAACACATTATAGGACGATATTTAGGTACGGAACATGATATAAATGAAATCCAACCTAAAACAAATGCGGAAGGGACTCAAATTATCCCTGGTGGTTGGGATAGGGTTATCACGACTTTTGAGTTTGAAAATACAGTCAAAGATGCTTTGGTGGAAAATGATTATGTGTTGATTCAGATAGACACAGACCAGGCGCAGACGGCTCCTTTTTCTGTCAATGTATTGGATGAGAACGGTCAATATTGTAAACCGGAAGTTTTACATCAAAGAGTAAGTGAAAGGATTCTCAATCGTATCCCCAATCTTGATGAGGGTGAAAGAAACAGGGTTATTTTAGCTATTTGTATTAGTGAGATAGAGTGCTGGTTACTTCCTCTTTATTATAACGATAGTAAAAGGTGTAAGACTACTGGTTGTATTGCTTTGCTTAATCAAAAATTGAGTAGCAACAAGATTGATCCATTGCCCAATGGTAATAAGAATTCGTCAGGAGCACAAAAAACATATAATACAATTTTGAAGAACCTTAAGAAACCCAAGGAAATAGAAGAATGTGCTCAGTATAATTATGGATTTCAATATTTTATACAACAATTAAAAACGATAAAGATGATAGAAGAACGGGATTAATATTTAGTTATGGTAAAAAATAATCCTCTATCCTTCCATAGAAAAAGAGAATAATTTTGCGCCCGAATAATTGATGAAATTATTTGGGCGCAATTTTTTTTGTTTTTGGGAGAAGTTGTTTTTCTGTTGATGAAATATATAAATTCCTGACTTTATCATTGCGTCACCCAAATCAGAGGTTTAGCCAATCATCGGTTTCGATGAGGTAAGATATTGCCCTCTCCTCCTTAGTGAGGCAGAGGGTTTTTGTTACTGTGTCATTGTTCTCCGGGCGAGCGATTTCAATGGTGACAACCGTCTCTGCTATTCTCAGGACCTCGTCAACAGAGTATTGGCATCCGGACAGTTTCAGCAACCTTTCAAGTTCCTTGTATACTTTCAGCGCCACAAAGCATATGCAGACGTGTGCTTCTATCCTTCGAGGGGTAAAATGGAACATCGGTCTGACATCCAAAGTACCTTTCGTGATACGGAACGACCGTTCCACATTCCATAGATTCCGATAAGCTTCATACACTTCTTCCGGACTCAGCTCCGTATTGGTCTTATAACCTTTGAGACCGTCCCATATCGCATCCTGCCTGACCTTCTCCTCGTCAACGCTTACGGTTACACCGGAACTGACGGAAAGGAACTTGTTGTAGCCCCGCTTGTTGATGTCGGCCTTGGCCGGTGTACCTTTTGCATAACGTTTTCTGAGGCGTTCCACGCCTTCTTCGCGGTCGTGAGCATTCTTCTTTGCCCTCTCGTCCGAGTATCCCACAATAAGTCTGTCTCCATCAGGATATTTGATGTCATTGAACACACCGTTGCGGTGCTCTGTCGCAATGATCTTCTCCATTATCTCACCGGACTCTTTCTTTATTCTGGCTCCGATTATATATTTGTAGTTTCCGTCTCGAAGTAACTTGATGTTCTTTGTGCTCATCAGACCTGCATCCGCAATTACTACGAAGTCCTTTCCGAGTTTGAACCTCCGGACAAAGTCGTCCAAAATCGGGAGCATCGTATATCCTTCATACTGTGAACCGTTGAACAGGGAGTACGACAGCGGATATCCTCCACGACTGACAAGAAGTCCTAATACGACTTGCGGATTGGAGTTCTTGCCGTCTTTGGAGAAGCCTGATTCACGCAGCTCATCTTTGTCAGTAGTCTCGAAGTATAATGTTGTAACATCGTAAAAGAGGATTCCAAGATTTCCTCCGAACAGTTCTCTTGTATGCTCTACGCTTATCGCCTGTACAAGTTCCTGTTGCGTGTTATAAAGTTTGTCGAGATAGCGATATATCTTCTGCAGGCTGACATCCTCCTTGAAGTGACGTCTCAGATAGTCCACCGTGGCTTTCTTGCTCATCGGCGAGCATATCCCGGATACCACCAGACGGCGTAGTTCCTCGTCTTGTACGGCGTTGAAGCCGATCTTCTCGTAGACTTTATTGATGATTGTCTGAGGCGATTTCAGGGATGTCCCGATTATATTGGAAACAATGTGCTCGGTCATTGCATCTTCCTCCCGTTTGAGCTGTTCTGCTTCTTCATCCGGAAAAGATATGGTCTGCTGACCTGCGTAATGGGCTATCCACTCCTTGCCTTCCTTCACAAGAGCACGGATCTCCTCCTCGGTCGTGCCCACACCGATCACCTTGAGTTCCGTAAATGCGCCGGAACTCTTGTCGGCAACGACAACACTGGTCGATCCTGAGCGGTTTTTCTTTCTCCGTACAAACATACCACGAAGGTACGGATTTTCCTTGCGTCACCCAAATTGATACGAAAATCACCACTACAGACACCTGTAGGGCAGATCCGAGGAGAAATCACGGAAAAGTGATAAAGTCAGGAGAAAGAATGGACCAGTTATAGAGATATTGCAATAAAAAATCTGCAAACAGAGAACATCATTTCAAGTAAATACCTATCTTTGAGAACATAAGTTGCCCTATAAAGTATCTGTGACAACTTTACTGATTTTATAACAAAATCAAATGATATTATGATAGAAGCTAAATATGTAAATCCATATACGGATTTCGGATTTAAAATGCTGTTCGGGACAGAAATGAATAAAGAACTGCTTATCAGTTTTATTAACAGTCTGCTGGGCGGTAAGGAAGTAATTAAAGATCTGAAGTATCTCAATACCGAACATATCGGTACCTCTGAAAAAGACAGACGTGCTGTTTTCGATGTGTACTGCGAAAATGAAGATGGCGAGAAAATCCTCATAGAAATGCAGAAAGCTGAACAGCTGTTCTTCAAGGATAGAAGTATATATTATTCTACTTTCCCTATACGAGAACAAGGACGTAAAGGTGAATGGAACTATGAACTGAAGGCTGTATACGTAATCGGAATACTGAATTTTACGTTTGATGATGAATGCAGTGAATATTACCATCATAATGTGCAGCTCATGGAGGTCAATACTGGAAAGGTTTTCTACGATAAACTCACTTTCATATATCTTGAAATGCCGAAATTCAGAAAACAGGAGAACGAACTCGATGGAATGTTCGATAAATGGATGTTCGTGCTGCGTAACCTGTCAAGACTAATGGAACGTCCGGCAGCGCTTCAGGAACGAGTTTTCGTCAAACTGTTTGAAACAGCAGAAATTGCCAAGTTTACGAAGCAACAGTACGAAGAGTATGAAGATAGCCTTAAAGTATATAGAGATTGGAAAAATACCCTCGATACGGCAATGAAAAAGGCTGAAAAAATTGGAATGGATATTGGAATGCAAAAAGGACTGGCAAAAGGTTTGGAAAAAGGACTGGCTGAAGGTCTGGAAAAAGGTATGGCAGAAGGTTTGGAAAAAGGTCGTGTTGAAACTGCTATAAACCTTAAAAAAATGGGAGTTGATGATGATATCATATCTAAAGCAAGCGGATTGTCAATAGAAGAAATTCAAAAACTCAGAATTTGTTTTGAAATGCTTAGAAAAATCTCTTAAGGAGTATTTGTATAAATGCC
>OGMI01000834.1_pt1 | contig 10374 bp, 6 predicted proteins | sample 1573201 | NCBI WGS metagenome assembly OGMI01 (sample SAMEA2582012, study PRJEB24529) | metagenome | biome: Human gut stool | place: China | collected 2011
GACAACAAGCGGAAGCGCTCCTGAAAACAAACAGTTCTATTTTTTATATTTCTATGCACTTTGTTGGCATGCAATTAACATAACCTGCGAAAATCCGTGCTACCACCTGTAAGCGGCAGTTCATAAGTGAAACTCTGGTTTAGTTCGCACTTACAACCCCGCTCTCGCAGTCCACTTCCACGTAGGCACTGGTCTTTAAGACATCCAATGCATTTTTAGCTGCGATAAGAACCGGAATATCAAGGCTTAACCCTGCGATTGCTGCATGACAGTTTGCACCCTCTGCTTCTACGATCAGTGCGGAAGCCTGACGCATCTGTGCCATCATTTCATTTGTGGTGTCTGCTGCGACAATGATATCACCGTCTTTAAAGCTTTTTAAATCTTCATTGCTGTGGCACACACAAAGATTTCCGGAAATTTTCTTTCCGTTTAGCCCTTTTCCTGTCACAAGAATATGTCCTGCGACCTGTACTTTGATGAGGTTCGTTGTACCGGATACCCCAAGTGGAACACCACCGGTCAGAACAACTAATTCCCCTTTGGAAACAAATCCTGCCATCTCTGCCACATCAACTGCCTTCTCAAACAACTGGCTTGCATCCTGTTCCTCTGTGATAAGAATCGGTTCTACACCCCACTCAAGGTTTAACTGACGGCATACCTTTTCTGTCAGGCACTCACCAATGATCGTGCAGTTTGGACGGTATTTGGAGATCATTCTCGCAGTACGTCCGGACTTCGTTACCGTCACGATTGCCGCTGCACTTAAATCACCAGCCATCGTACAGGTTGCATGTGAGATTGCGTTTGTCACATCCGGGTTACACATGGTCCTGCGCTGTCTGAATCTCTGTAAATAGTTGATATCATGCTCTGTGCGGGTTGCAATACGGACCATTGTTTTTACAGCTTCAATTGGATACATTCCTGCAGCAGTCTCTCCGGATAACATGATCGCACTCGTTCCGTCATAAATAGCATTTGCAACGTCTGTGGACTCTGCTCTTGTTGGTCTTGGATGTTTCATCATGGAATCTAACATCTGAGTTGCTGTAATAACGATTTTTCCAGCCTCACATACTTTTTTGATGATCATTTTCTGCATAACCGGAACATCTTCTAACGGGATTTCAACACCCATGTCACCACGCGCCACCATGATACCATCGGACACACGGATGATGTCATCGATATTGCGGACACCCTGCATGTTCTCGATCTTGGAAATGATCTTAATATCCTCGCCGCCTTTTTCTGCAAGGATTTTGCGGATTTCCATAACATCCTCTGCGGTACGGACAAAGGAAGCTGCGATAAAATCATAATCATTTTCTACCGCAAAACAGATATCTCCGTAATCTTTTTCACTGATAAATGGCATCGTGAGGTCAACGTTCGGAACGTTCACACCTTTTTTATTGGAAATCACACCATCATTTAACACTTTACAGACAATATCTCTTGCGTTGACCTTGGTATTCACTGGTTTTGCAACCGGTTTGATCTCTACAACTTCCAGACCCGCTTTCTCAATTGCCTCTTTTACTGCATTCTCTTTAAAGTCGATGATTCCTGATGTGATAAAATATCCACCTTTTTTCAAACGCGCCGGAATCACCGGTGCCATTGGAATGATCACGTCTGCCAGAATGTTGGCAACGACGATATCAAATTCTTCTGTTCCAACTTTTTCCTGAAGTTCTGTATCATCAATCAGATTTCCAACATAAAATGTTCCCAGTTTCTGATCAAGATGATTTACTTCCATATTGTCATGTGTGGAAGTCATGCAGTCCGGGTCAAGGTCTGTTCCGACTACCTCTGACGCCCCTAATTTCAGTGCCACGATCGATAAAATACCGCTTCCGCAGCCAACATCAAGAACCTTTGGTGTCTTTACCTGCGGCGTATATGTTTCATTTCCACGAATATATTTCAGCAACTGCCGGATGCAGAGCTGTGTCGTTTCATGCTTGCCTGTTCCAAAAGAGACACCCGGATCGATCTCGATCAAAAACTTGTCCCTGTCTTCTTCCTTCAGTTCTTCCCATGTTGGTTTGATCAGGATATCGTCAATGTAGAAAGAGCTGAAAAACTTCTTCCAGTTGTTGATCCAGTCAAGATCCTCTGTCTGGTCGGATGTGATCTTTCCGGTTCCCATATCTACCACATTCCGCATCTCCTCGATGGTTGTCTTGACCTGTTTTAACAGTTCAGTGTCATCCTGTCCGTTGTCTTCCAGATAAAAACTGACATAGCTGATCCCCTCATCCGGTGGAAGTTCCGGCAGAAAATCAATGAACATCTCTGCCTGATCTTCTTTTGTCAGCGGCACATTATCCTCGATCTGCACACCTTCAATGCCAAGATCCATAAGTGCAGAGCTCAAGTAATCTTCTGCCGCAGTCGTTGTCTCAATGGTATATTTATTCCATTTCATATTTTATATATGCTCCTTTTTGCGTATTTTCCGTTCCGATCATAAAAAACCATTAGATATACTACCACAAAGCCATTCAGGTTGCAAACAATTCCTTTTACTGCTGTTCTTTTGCAAGCTTGTCCAAAACTTCATATAAAATCTGCGCATCGATCGGTTTTGCAATATGTCCGTTCATTCCCGCATTTAAGGCTGCACTGACATCCTCCTCAAAAGAATTTGCAGTCATGGCATAAATTGCGATTGTTCCGGCATCCTCTCTCTCTGACTTCCGGATTGTGCGTGCCGCTTCATAACCATTCATCACCGGCATGTGGATATCCATAAGAATTGCCATGTAAGTCCCTGGCTTTGCCTTCTCAAACAACTCGACGGCTTCCTTGCCGTTATGTGCACAATCCACATCCATATGTACCATTGCAAGCAGTTCTGTTGCCACCTCTTCATTAAATGCGGTGTCTTCCGCAAGCAATACTTTTTTCCCGGTAAAATCATATACTGCCTGTTCTTCCTGTACCACGGACAACTCGTTTTCCACCGGCTGCTCCGTTATTTCCGGTTCTGCAGCCTGTTCGAATTCAAATGGAATAGACACAACAAATGTCGTTCCCTCTCCTTTTTTCGATTTCACGGAAATGGAGCCTGACATCAGTTCCACGAAATTTTTTGCAATGGACAGCCCCAGTCCGCTTCCTCCGTGTTTCTGCGCAGTTGTCGCACTCTCCTGCTCGAACGGCTGGAACAGCCGCGTCTGCATCTCCTCCGACATGCCCTCCCCGGTATCTTCCACAAGGAAATTAAAGTATGCTTTCTCCTCCTTCACATAGAGTTCCTTCACTTTGATCGTGATTTTCCCACCGGACGGCGTGAATTTGTAAGCATTGGAAACCAGATTCAGCAAAATCTGGTTCACACGAAGTCCATCCCCGATCAGATATGTATGCGTCACCTCTTCGTCCTGTACCTCAAACGCTATCCCTTTCTGTCTGCACTGCGGTTCATAAATCGTGCAGACAGACATTAAGATCTCATGAAGATCAAACGGTTCCTTTGCAATTTTCATCTTCTTATTCTCGATAGACGACATGTCTAAAATATCATTGATAATATTTAACAGCACCTTGGACGACACATCAATTTTATCGAGATAGTCCTCTATCTTCTTCGGATCTTCCTCATAGTGCTTTGCGATCTCCGTCAGTCCTACGATTGCATTCATCGGTGTCCGTATCTCGTGGCTCATCCTTGCAAGGAAATCACTCTTTGCCTGATTTGCCCGGTTTGCCTGATCGACTGCTTCTAAAAGCTGTTCATTCTTCTCCGCAATCTTTAAATAGCTTTTTCGTCTCGCCTCCTGCCAGAAAATCATAAACAGAATACTCGCCACCAGCAAAATAAAGATGACAATAAGCGGATAGCGGAACTTATACAGCACATCCGTCCAGGTAAGCTGATACCCATTCGCCACTGTATGGCTGATCGTGATCTGGGATACTTCCTGAGAGGAAATCTGCGCAATGCATTTATTGATAATGCTCATCAGGATTTTATTTTCATCACTGTTTTTCCCAACGATTCCCATCGGTTCTTCTGTAGACAGGTTAGGCAATACCGTCAATCCCTCATACCGCGGTTTCTGCAGCAGCGGTGTCACCACGTTGACATTCTGTGCCATAAAGTCGCACTCTCCGCTGTTCAGAAGTTCCATACATTCCTCTGTCGTAGTGCATTTTACAATCTCAAACTCCGGATAATTTGCCTGAATATAATTTTCCAGTGCTGCATAACTCTTCGGGATCGCAAGAATATACTTATTCTCTGCATCTCCGGGTGTATAGCTCATCCCCCGTCTACAGATAAGCGCCACTTCCCCTGTGTATATGACATCTGATACCAGATAATCAGCTTTTGTGAATGCAGGATTTTCAACTACGACACCGGCTGCCAGATCTTCCGGATGTTTCTCCAGATAATCTACCACACGCTGACCGCTTTCCAGCATCGTGTACTGCAGATTCAGTCCACTGCTCTCCCGGATCAGGCTCACAAGATCAACAATGATCCCTTCGATTTCTCCGTCGTCATTTTCCATTGAAAACGGTGGTCTATTATTGACAAACGCCATATTCACCTGTTTTTGTGCCCTAATATATTCAATTTCTTCTCTTGTAAATGCAAGCCCCATGGCAGAAGTATCCCCATAATACTTCTGGTACAGTTCACTTAAAAATGTCGGATAATCCGCTGTGATCTCTCCAAGCGCATAATCGGCATCCTCCATTACCTTTTGCTTCTGCTTTCCTGCCATCAGATAAAATGGCTGCGCTCCAAACCGGCAGATAATCTTATAATCTTCCATCCCGACAAGCGATCCCTGTACGACTGCATCCACAGCACCTTCCTCCAATGCCTGAAAACATTCTTCTGTCGTCATGTATTCTTTCAACTCAAACGAAAAATCTTTCTTTTTGGCATATTCTTTCAGATCATCATTCTGAAAACTTTCCTTCAGTCCAGCCACCCGGATGCCGTTAAAAGCCTCAAAATCATTGTAATAATACCTGTCATCATCCATTCTTGCATAAAGAACACAGGCTTCTGTTCCCGCCCAGTACTTCGAAAGCAGGAATCTCTCCTCACGTTCCGGTGTTCTCTGCGCCTGACAGATCATATCAATCTCACCTGACTCCAGTTTTTTCAGGACATTGTCCCATGTGTCATACACATATTCGTACTTCCATCCTGTATACTCAGCGATCTTATCCAGCAATTCCACGCCATATCCTGTATACTCCCCATTTTCGTCCAGATCGATAAACCCGCCATAATCAATATATCCAATACGGATTGTTTCCCCAGAATCATTATTTTTTCCATATACCACAAATGGTATTGCACTGAAAAATGCCATCACAAAAATGATGATTCCATGTCTGATCTTCTTCCATTCCTTTTTCCCCATCGTTTTCTCCCTGTCTGATGTTCCATCGTTTTTTATCGTTTCCGTACCTGTGTCTTAGATCCTATATCGATTATAGCGAATTATACACCAGAAATAAAGTAAAAGAAAAAAGGCTGCCACACAGCCTTTTTCTTTCATGATCATAATACTTTTGATAAAAATTCCTGCAATCTCGGACTCTGTGGATGTTCAAAGATCTCCTGCGGTGTGTTTTCTTCCTGAATGACACCGTCATTGATAAACATGACACGGTTTGCAACCTCTCTTGCAAATCCCATTTCATGTGTTACAACCACCATGGTCATACCATCCTCTGCAAGTTCTTTCATAACGCTTAAAACCTCGCCGACCATCTCAGGGTCCAATGCCGAAGTCGGCTCATCAAACAAAATAATATCCGGGTTCATGGCAAGCGAACGGACAATGGCAATTCTCTGTTTCTGTCCACCCGAAAGCTGGCTTGGATAGGCATCCGCCTTATCAGACAGACCGATTCTTTTCAAAAGTTCCATCGCTTTTTTCTCTGCCTCTTCCCTGGTCATTTTGTTGAGTTTTACCGGGGCAAGCATAATGTTTTCCTTAATTGTCATGTTTGGAAACAGATTAAACTGCTGGAACACCATTCCGATTTTTTCCCGTACATGGTTAATATCCACCGACTTATCCGTCATATCCGTCCCCTCAAACAGAACGTGTCCGCTCGTTGGGATCTCCAACAGGTTTAAGGATCGCAGAAATGTCGATTTTCCACAGCCGGAAGGTCCGATCAATGCAAGGACATCCCCTTTTCTGATGGTCGTGGAGATTCCTTTTAATACTTCATGATCCCCAAAAGATTTGCAGAGATTCCTGATCTCTAAGATCACCTCTGCAGAATTGGTTGTATTTGTATTATCGCTCATTGTTTCTCAACTTCCTTTCTAAGACACCGACAGCTTTGCTAAGTCCGACTACCATCAGAAGATAAATGACAGCAACTGCGATCAACGGCATAAATGCCTCATATGTAACGCTTCGGATAATGTCTCCACCTTTTGTCAGATCCATCAGACCGATGTAACCACTGATGGACGTCTCTTTCAATAAACTGATAAACTCGTTACACAGTGCAGGGAGAATATTCTTTACTGCCTGTGGCAGGATGATGGTGGTCATCGTCTGTCTGTAATTAAGACCTAAGCTTCGTCCTGCCTCAAACTGCCCGATATCCACTGCCATAATTCCGGAACGCACGATCTCTGCCACATAAGCAGCCGAGTTCAAGCCAAATGCGATCACTGCTACCACGATTTTCCCCGTGTTAATACTCTGGAAAATAACATAATAGATAATCAATAACTGGATCATGACCGGTGTACCGCGGATGATCGTCAAATATGCTTTACAGACTGCATTCAGAATACCAAGCCCGCCATTTCTGTCATGGCTGGTTCTGACAATGGCAATTAAAAATCCTAAGACAATACCAATCATCACCGCAAAAATTGTAATGATCAATGTATTTCCAAGACCTTTTAACATATATGCATAGCGGTTATCCTGAATAAAGTTCTGGTAAAATTTTTCGCCAAACGAACTCTTTGCTGTCACTGCATTCCCATCACGTACAATGATCACCTGCTTGGAAGTTGCATATGTATCTGTAAAGTTGACATTCTTCTTTCGTTCTTCTGTCACGGTAAATCCTGCAGCGCCCACATCTATCTTTCCCGTAGACACAGCCGGGATAATAGAATCAAATGCCATATCTTCAATCTTCAATTCCATACCGAGCTTATCTGCGATTGCCTGCATGATATCCACATCTATACCGACGATTTCATTATTCTCATAATACTCATATGGCGGGAACTCAGCATTTGTTCCCATCGTCAGTGTTCCATTCCCCCGGGACACATCCTGTGGTTCGTATGGATAATTTCCTTTTTCTGCATCTGTTCCAATATAATTTTTTGTAATCCGGTCAAGCGTTCCCTCGCTTCTTAATTCCTCTAATGCCGTATTGACCTTTTCCAACAGATCATCGTTTCCCTTTGCGATAACGATTGCATATTCTTCCAGCGTAAATTCTTCATCGAGAATTTTAAGTCCCGGATTCTCCTCCACAAATGCGAGCGCCGGCTGTTCATCGATCACAACACAGTCAATCTTTCCCTGTTTTAATGCCTGAACTGCATCTGCTCCCTTGTTATAACGCTCCACCGTTGTTCCTGATCCGTCATTTTCATAATCGGAAACATAAATATCACCGGTTGTTCCAAGCTGGACACCAATCTTTTTTCCAACGATATCATCCACACTGCTGATCGCACCGGCTGTTTCCGTGGATGCTGCTTCCTGATCATCCTTCTGCTTTGTGCCGCATCCAGCAATTCCTGTCAGCACAAATGTCAGAACGAAAAGCCAAAGCAGCAGTTTTTTACTTTTTTTCTTCATCATAAATATCCGCTCCTCTTTTTTTCTGATTGTCTGCATAAATATACATTATTTTTCATTGAAATACAAGTATTTTGGACTCAATTGTTAAGATTCCCTTTCCGATTTATCAGGGAACTGATTTTTTTCTTATATTATTATGTAACATTGTGGCTTTTTTCCGTGACTGTCCCGCAAAATTACATTAAAGTTTGTTTTAGGAAAAAACAAAGGAGATTTTATCTATGGAAAAAATTGCAAGCTTTACAATAGACCATATCAAATTAGAACCCGGCGTTTATGTATCCCGCAAAGATACCGTCGGTGCAGAAGTGATCACCACATTTGATCTGCGCATGACTTCCCCAAACGATGAGCCTGTCATGAATACCGCCGAGATGCATACGATCGAACACCTTGCAGCAACATTTTTAAGAAACCATGCTGTTTACGGTTCCAAAACTATTTATTTTGGTCCGATGGGATGCCGTACCGGATTTTACCTGCTTCTCGCAGGTGATTATGAATCAAAGGACATTGTTGGCCTGATGATCGAAATGTTTGAGTTTATCCGCGATTTTAAAGGCGATGTTCCTGGCGCAAGTCCAAAAGACTGTGGCAATTATCTGGATATGAACCTTGGTATGGCAAATTATCTTGCCAACCGCTATCTTGAAAACACGCTCTACCATATTGATGAAAAACATCTGGTGTATCCTGAATAGAGTTTTCAAAACAGACATTGTATTTTCTATTGTCATAATAACAAACCCGGTGTAATCTCTCAGCGAAGATCTTACACCGGTTTTCTATTATCTGTTCATTTTACTAAAATGATCCATTTCATCTTTAGAATCTGTTTTAGATATCATCAAAGGATTCTTTTAATTTATCCATGAATCCCTTTTTCTTCTTACCCTTTTCCTGGGTGCCGTTACCACCGGCGTTGCTTCGGTTTAAGGACGCACCTGTCAGTTCATCAAAATGACGTAACGCCTCTTTCGCCTCATTATTAAGACCTGTCGGTGTCTGGACAACCAGAGTTACATACTGGTCACCACGAACCTCTTTATTTCTCAGGGATGGAACTCCCTTTCCTTTCAGACGGATCTTGGTGTCGGTCTGTGTACCTGGTTTTACTTCGTAAAGCACATCTCCGTCAACGGTATTGATACGGATCTCGCCGCCCAATGCAGCCTGCGCAAACGTAACCGGAGCTGTAGAATAAATATTCATATCCTGACGCTGGAAGATCGGATGTCTGGATACAACTACTTCTACCAACAAATCTCCTCTTGGGCCACCGTTGACACCCGGCTCTCCTTTTTCACGGATACGGACACTCTGTCCATTGTCGATACCGGCCGGAATCGTTACCTGGATTTTTCTCTTTCTTGCAATATATCCGGTACCACGGCAATCCGGACATTTGTCTTTGACTACTTTACCGGTACCATTACAATCCGGACAGGTCTGGACATTCTGCACCGTTCCAAAGAAAGACTGCTGTGTAAACACAACTTTTCCTTTACCACCGCACTTGGTACATGTTTCCGGGTTTGTTCCCGGTTTGGCACCTGTACCATGGCAGGCTGCACACTCATCCTTCAGAACCATTTCAATTTCTTTCTCACATCCAAAAACAGCCTCTTCAAATGTGATCCTTACACTGGTACGGAGATTCGCACCTTTCATCGGTCCATCATTGCCTCTTCTTCTGGCGCCACCGCCACCGAAGAAGTCGCCGAAAATATCTCCAAAGATATCACCCATATCCATGCCTGAAAAATCAAATCCGCCAGCACCGCCGCCTGTGCCATCGAATGCTGCATGACCGAACTGATCATACTGTTTACGCTTTTCCGCATCACTCAATACTGCATAAGCTTCCTGCGCTTCCTTGAACTTTTCTTCACATTCTTTATCACCCGGATGCATATCTGGATGGTACTTCTTGGCAAGAGTACGGAATGCCTTTTTTATATCAGCGTCACTCGCATTCTTCGGAACGCCAAGGACTTCATAATAATCTCTTTTCTCTGCCATAACGCTTAACTCCTTGTTATCATGTACAAATTTATCATACCGGCTATCTGTCTAAAGCATGATTCAATTTCCGGTTTTCAAAAATTTTAAAATATTTTCCTCTTCTACCGCATATAGGGTTTCCGGAAAACCGGAAACCCCTTTTTATATGCTGATTATATTTTAGACCTCTTTGAAATCAGCGTCTACAACATCATCATCTGCTGCGCCGGCATTGTTTGTCTGTGCGCCGCCCATGTTTCCCATATCAGGACCTGCTCCCTGAGCACCCTGTGCTGCCTGTGTCTGCTCATACATCTTAGCAAATACTTTCTGTGCACTCTGTGTCAGTTTCTCCTGAGCTGCTTTTAATTCAGCAACATCTGCGTCTGTCATCTCTTCTGCATTCTGATGTGCGTCCAGGAAAGATTTTACTGCATTTAAATCAGCTTCTACTTCAGCTTTATCATTTGCATCAAGGTTTGCTCCAACCTGATCTAATGCCTGCTGTGTCTGGAATACGAAGGAA
>OGMI01000837.1_pt1 | contig 10348 bp, 6 predicted proteins | sample 1573201 | NCBI WGS metagenome assembly OGMI01 (sample SAMEA2582012, study PRJEB24529) | metagenome | biome: Human gut stool | place: China | collected 2011
TTTTTTTATTTTACCGGTCTGAGTGGTTATGCCTTAACCATCTTGATACCCAACTGTACTTTGGATGTCTTGTCTACGATGTCTGTAAAGTTGTCCAGTATCTGACTTACAAACATAGCTGCAAATTCTCCCATTGCTCCGGCATTGGCTTTTACCAGTTCGATAATCTGAGCCTTCAATTCTGCATTTTCAGTCAGCGGAGCTACCATTTTCAGCAAAGGTAAAATCAGCTCTGTATCTACATAGAAAGCGGTTGTTCCATCTTCCTGAGTTGCGTATGACACAGGAATACCTTGTGAAAGCAATGTAGTGAGCTGGCTCATCAGCTGTGGAAGCACATCCTGAATGCCGGCTTTGGTATTTGCTTTGGAAGCTGCTGCCATAATCTGTGATACATTCAGGAACACGCGAATCTGCTGTTTTGATTCGTCTACGGTATACATTGCCAGATTCTTTGGCGATTCTGCCCATTCAGTATCGGTAACCTCGTCTTTATACTGTGCCTGAATGTTGCCATCGGGCTGGAAAGTAACCGACTGAAGTACTGAACGAAGTGCCTGTGGCATAGGCATACCCTCAATCGGAGTCATCTGGATAGCCAAATTCAAAATTTCCCCCATCTGAATTTGATGATCTGCTTCCCATACTACATGGAAAGGAGAAATAGGGTCTGTAGCGTTTTCAGCAAGTTTCCAGGTAGTTTCTGTCAGGGCATTCTGAGGCATTACGACCTGCAAATCAAGTTTCATTTCACCTGAAGTTGCTTCACCTTTATAAGTAATCTTGCGGCCATCTTTTTCATCAACACCTTCGAAAGTTACCTTATCGCCTTCCACAACCAGATTTACGTCCAATGTTGTCGTAGTTTCACCCGGTATTACTCCCGGCGCTGGAATTGCAGTTCCGGCATCGGCATGTGACATGGAAACAGGCATATTGACAGCTGCACCCGACAAAACCAGCGTAGCTTTACTGCCATCTGTTCCGTTAGGAGTGAAAACTACTTGTTTTCCCAACATCGATTGTCCGCTATATGTCAGAATCAGACCATTTGCATCACTAAATGTTGTTGTTTCAATAGGACAAATCACTTTTTCAGGTTCATCGTCGTTACTACATGAACTCATTGTTACACCAGCCAAAGCAGCAGTGAACAAGCAAATCAACAGTTTTTTTCTCATAACTAAATACAATTTAATTTGAATTTATTGTTAAGCTCACAAAGTAAAATCTTTTTTTTATACCAGTAAAGGTCTGTTTTTTAGATTAATGTTCCATTTTTCAAATTTACCGGAATTCTAAAAACAGAACGTTCAAAGTCCTATAATTTATCGGTACATTTTGACTTCATCACAAGTGAAACAAACGCTGTTCTCTTTTGTGATAAATGTGCCTTATACTTGTGACGCAACTTTATCTCAGCAATGAGGAAATGCTACCACACCGATTTTTTTGCGTCCGTCCATCTTCACTTCAAGCGGTCGGTCGAAATGTACCCACCGCAGGAAACGGGTTTCTTCTACAGCAGGCAAGGCATCCAGAGCTGCCTGATTGTACACACCGTCGTTCATATAGGCATTAATTGTGAAGTAGCCTACGCCAAACGAGGTCAGGTTTTGGAAGAAATGGGTACCCTGACTCGGGTCTATACGGTAATTGGTCAGTCCGGCCTCCACAATCACACGGGCAGCCGAGATATTAGGCCACTTTACCGGAATGCCCAGCCAGGTATCGCTGCTTCCCCAACGTCCGGGACCTACCAGCACGTAATTCTTTCCTTCATCCAGGAAACGACGGTTGAGTTTTTCGATATCGTACGCTATCAGCTGGTTGTTGGAAGCAGAATAGCCTTCTGTCTTTACATAAATGATGTCCTGAATATCTTCCATCACACCATGGCCCAGCGAATTGTAGCTCTTCAGAAGCAAGTTTTTTTCATCTATCTTTTCCAAATCTTCATCCAAATCGGCTTTAACATCTACCATCGGACGAATCTGCAACAAATAGAAGGTTCCGTTCTTTTCCATCGGATTGAAGTTTACGGCAAACTCGATTTCTACCGGACGGCGCATTTCTCCCTGACCGTACTTCTGTACCAGTTGCAGAATGCGGGCCAACGGGAATACATCGTGTTGCAGGATATTGGCAAACGTTATCAGCTTACGCCCGCCGGGATAGATACCGTCACGGATAACCATATCATACGGGTCGTAGGTTGACGCTATGTATTGCAGTGAACCGTCTTTTTCGGCTTCTTTGACAGGGAGTTTCAAAAGGTTGAAACCGTCGTCCAGGGAGAAATTATGTCCCAGATTCTTCAAGTCGAGGGCATAGAAGCGGGTCTGGGTCTCGCGAAGCGCAATTTCCATTTCACTGGTCTGCAGCACTTGGTGCGGATGATAGGGACAGAAACGCAGGGTCTGACCACCATCGACAATGTATTTGCCGAGTCCAAGAGCCAAGTTGACTGTTCCTTCTTCGGCTTCCTCTTCTCCCAGCGGATAGTAGTTAATGGAACGGGCCACACCCGAAATGGAAGGATAATAGCGGTCGCCATACTGGTTTCCGACGACTTCCTGCAGGATAACGGCCATCTTTTCCTGGTCTATCACATTGCTGGTAGCTTGCATGTAGGCCTTACTGTCTTTGTAATAAACCGAAGCATATACACCTTTGATGGCATCGCTCAGCATACGCAGCATTTCATACTTGTCTTCCAGATACGGAATCATGTATGTGGAATAGATACCGGCAAAGGGCTGATAATGAGAGTCTTCCAGCAAGCTGGACGAACGGATGGCAATAGGTGATTTTACCACTTCGAAGAAAGCGAAAAAGTCCTCTACCAGACGGTCGGGCAGTTTGGCGCGTAGAAAGGCACGCAGGATGGTATCGTCGTCGGCATCGCTCAAGGCCAACTGGTAAAGGCCGTTGGTATCCATAAACTCATCGAATATATCAGTGCAGAGTACTACGGTTTTCGGAATAGCAATGGAAGCATTTTCGAATTCATCGAATTCGGGATGACGCTTCACCATGTTGTCGATGAAAGCCAGACCTCTTCCCTTTCCTCCCAAAGAGCCTTCACCGATACGGGCAAAGTTGGAGTAGCGGTCGAAACGGTCGCGCAGGAAGACGGCTACTACACCTTGGTTTTTCATCTTTCGGTATTTCACAATGGCTTCAAAAATGATACGACGGTGCGCGTCTACATCTTGCAGGGATTCCCAGGTGATTTGCTTCAGGAATTCGGCTACCGGAAAAATGGCACGGGAGTACAGCCAGCGTGAAATGTGATTGTGAGTGATGTGGTAGAGGAAAGACTCGTTGGGGATAGCAAAAATTACGTTTTGCAGTTCCTTCAGATTATGTACGCGGGCAACCTCTTCCATAGTATGTGGATTGCGGAAAATAAAATCGCCAAATCCGAAATGGGCTGACACCGCTTCGCGCAGGTCGATATTCATCTTTTTGGAATTCTTGTCGATGAAGCTGGCTTCGTAACGGGAAGCATAGACACGGTTCTGGACTTCGGATGATTGCAGAATCAGAGGGACGAAGGGATCACGCTTACGGATTTCGTCCATCAGCTTGATACCTGCCATGGAGTCTACTGCTCCGTTTCGGGGGAAACGGGCATCGGTTATCACACCCAGTACGTTTTTCTGGTATTTTTCAAACAGCTCGATGGCTTCTTCATACGAACGTGCCAGTACGATTTTGGAACGCCCACGCATGCGCAATGTACGCTGATGCTCGTTCAGCGCTTCGGTAGCAAATTCCTGACTCTGCCGTAAGACGAATTTATAGAGATTGGGCAAGACGGAAGAATAAAAACGGATAGAGTCTTCGACCAGCAGAATCATCTGCACACCGACTTCCTGAATATCGTTTTCCAGATTCATCTTGTCCTCAATCAGTTTGATAATGGATACCAGCAAGTCGGTATTTCCCAGCCAGCAGAACACATATTCGAAAATGCTGAGGTCTTCGTGTTCCATACGCTTGCGGATACCGTGCGAGAAAGGGGTAAGCACAACCAGCGGAATGTGGGGATAATGCTCCTTGATGGCCCGGGCTATATCAAAAGGCTCGCTGCTGTCCGACCCCGGCATACAGATAACCAGCTCAAACGAAGTGTGTTCCAACTGCTTCCAGGCTTCTTCGATGGTTGAGACCTGGGTAAAACGGGGCGGATAGCGCAAACTCAGGTTCATGTATTCAATAAAAATCTTTTCTTCTATGCGGCCATCGTCTTCCAGCATAAAAGCATCATAAGGATTGGCAACCAAAAGTACGTTGAAAATACGCTTGGTCATCAAGTTGGCAAACTGCGTATCTCTGAGATAAAGCTGATTTAATTTTAACTTGCTGAGCATAGTTCTGATTTTATCGTTTTAATAATATCAGCAAATAACGACAATTATTATCTTTTATGCAAAATTGTTTCCAAAAAACTATCACAAAGTTTTCCAGACTATTTCCCGGAGAAAAAACATGTTATCATTTTAAAGCAAAAAATAAGACTTAAAATTTGGTTTTCTCACGAAGAAACCTAACTTTGCATACAGATAGAATTAACTTTTTGTCAGACCTTATTTTTTCTAACTATGGATATTAATCAGATTATGCAGTCATTGGAGGCCAAGCATCCCAATGAAGTCGAATATTTGCAAGCTGTGGACGAAGTTCTTCTTTCTATAGAAGAGGTATATAACCAACATCCTGAGTTCGAAAAAGCTTCGTTGATAGAACGGCTGGTAGAACCCGACCGTATTTTTACCTTTAAAGTGCCCTGGGTAGATGACAATGGAAAAGTGCAGGTCAATCTGGGTTACCGTGTCCAGTTTAACAATGCCATAGGCCCTTATAAGGGAGGTATCCGTTTCCATGCTTCGGTTAACTTATCCATTCTGAAATTTTTAGGGTTTGAACAGACCTTTAAGAATGCACTGACTACCCTGCCTATGGGTGGTGGCAAAGGTGGTTCGGACTTCTCTCCAAAAGGTAAGAGCAATGCTGAAATCATGCGTTTCTGCCAGGCCTTCATGCTGGAATTATGGAGACATGTAGGTCCGGACATGGATGTACCGGCAGGTGATATCGGCGTAGGTGGCCGTGAAGTGGGATACATGTTTGGCATGTATAAAAAGCTTACACGTGAATTTACCGGAACATTTACCGGCAAAGGTCTGGAATTCGGAGGTTCGCTGATCCGTCCTGAAGCTACCGGTTTTGGCGGACTGTACTTTGTAAACGAAATGTTGCAGACCAAGGGTATCGATATTAAAGGTAAGATTGTGGCTATCTCTGGTTTTGGCAATGTGGCATGGGGTGCTGCAACCAAAGCAACAGAGCTGGGTGCTAAAGTAGTTACCATCTCCGGACCGGATGGCTACGTATACGATCCGGACGGAATCAGTGGTGAAAAAATTGATTATATGCTTGAACTGCGCGCATCGGGCAATGATATTGTTGCTCCGTATGCAGAACAGTTCCCCAACGCAACATTTATTCCTGAGCATAAACCTTGGGAAGTTAAAGTGGATATTGCTTTGCCATGTGCTACACAGAATGAGCTGAATGGCAACGATGCCCGACAGTTAATAGAGAACGGTGTTACTTGTGTAGGTGAAATCTCCAACATGGGCTGTACACCGGATGCCATCGAAGCTTTCATTGAAAACAAAATCATGTATGCACCTGGAAAGGCTGTCAATGCGGGTGGTGTAGCTACTTCGGGACTTGAAATGAGCCAGAACGCTATGCACATGAGCTGGAGTGCCGAAGAGGTAGACCAGAAACTGCATCAGATTATGCATGGTATCCATGAGCAATGTGTAAAATATGGTACGCAACCGGATGGTTACATCAACTATGTGAAAGGTGCCAACATTGCCGGATTTATGAAAGTTGCGCATGCGATGATGGCGCAGGGTATTGTTTAAGTATAATCACTTAACCGTAATAATGTATAAAAATCTCGTTTAGTTGTATTTGTATTTTGTATTGTATGCGCTGTTTGCCTGTGAAGGTAAACAGCGTTTTTTTATTTTTATGGGAAAAAGCATTGCCAGATACGTTATTATATATTGAGTAGAATATCTAAAAGCATTATCCTGATGAGAACGACCTTATATATAATACGATTATTGCTTTGCCTGGGTGTTAGTGCCTGCACTCCCCCGACTGAATCTTTGAATACTTACCCGATAACCGTCAGCGGTAATCAGTGTATCGCTTATGTATGCAACAATCCACACCTGAACAGCAGAACAATAGAGGAAGATACCTTGCTACAAAATGGAAGCAGAATTTCATTTTACCTAAAAGGAGCGATAGAAACCGACACACAGCTGGAGCTTGAAAATGGTATTTGGAAAGGTGCTTTACCCGACCTGGGTACTCCTGCTCCTTCGTCGGTTGATGTTACTGCTGTATATCCTGTTCTGGAAAATCCGGATAATCCTTATACAACAGAGGGAGAGTTAACGGATGTATGCTACGACGAGCAGACAACTACTCCCCATACAATCAAATTGACCTTCAAACATTTGTTCGCACGCCTGTCTATCGAATTATCCGAAAGCCTGCAACATCAGCTGGAATACATTTCAATCGTCCCCCAACAGAAGATAACGGGTATTTCTCTTTTTCCTCTAAAATTGGAATATGGAAATACAGATTTACCTGTAACCAAACTATCCAAAAACACAAGCGGCATTTACACCCTCATCATTCCGCCACATGAAAGCCAGACCTGTATGATTTCCCTGCAAATGTCGGATGGCAAAGTCTATTCTACAAAAATCAGTAACCAACTTATAGAAAATGGAACGCATTATTATTGTAAAATAACCTCTCAAGAAGACGGGAAAGGGATTTTCACTCCAGAAGACTTCATCAAATTCAGCGAATTGATGTTTTCATCCTCCGGTACCGACAAGGAACTGGAAAAGTTTTATACCATGGAAAATGGTGTACGTGTTTTTCATTTACGCAATGACCTGTCTTTTACAAAAGAGCAGTCAGCAAGACTGAAACAAATCGGGATTTCAAACAAATATGCATTCAATAATGTTTTGAACGGACATAATCATACAGTCTCGGGGATTGTTTTAGATAGAAATATAGTAGAAAACACCTTAATAAAATATATAGGCGAAAAAGGAGTCGTAGAAAATCTTATACTTGATAAAATTTCTATTATTAACAAAGACAGATATTTCTCAACCGGCTTGTTTTGTATTTATAATCAAGGAACCATACGCAATTGTAAAGTTAAAAACTGTTTGATTAAATCTGACCATACAACTTCCCAAAGTAATGGTGGTGTAGGTTTCATTTGTAAAAACAACAATGGAATAATTTATAATTGTGTCATAACCAACTCAACTATTGCTTATAAAAACAGAAATATCGGAGGAATTATCTATTCGGGAATCGGAACTATCCTTAATTGTGCCGTCAGCAATATTGATTTGAGTCTGTGTACTGAAAAAGGAGGACTATGCAATTATCTCTCTGATAGTTCCATACAAAATTGCCACATTTACGATAAAGGAGCATCACAATGGACAAAATACGGTTCACTGGTGTATGCCATTAACAACGGAAACATCAGCAACTGTTTTAGTATTGAGGAAGGCCAGAAAAAGGCTGTTTACGATACTTCAGGTGAAGCTATTACCGGTGCCAGTTTATATCCGGAAACAGAAAGCCAACAAACGGTAGAAAAACTTAACCAATGGATTGAAACAACAGGCAAGGAACTATATCCGGACCTGAATTTCAAAAGATGGATACTCACTCCTGAAGGGATTCCAACCCTGCAAGATTGAACAAAGATACATTCCCCACGTATTTTTATAGACAAGAAGCGTCTATTATCGGCAAAATATTGTATTTTTGCGCAGATTTAAAATTGTATAACCTAATGGATAAGAATAAGAAATTTGTTTGGATTATCGGACTGCTGATTGTTATCATCGGTGGTGTATCATTCTTTGCAATTCACCAAGTGCAGAAAAACAAAGAAATGAGTCAGCTGTTTTCTATTGAAAAAGAAGAAATGGAAAACGAATACAGTACGTTTGCTACGCAATATGATGAATTGCAGGTCCAAATAAATAACGACTCGCTGCGCGAAAAACTGGAAAGTGAAAAACTGAAAACTCAGCGCCTGCTGGAAGAACTGAGACAGGTTAAAACCAGCGATGCAGCAGAAATCATGCGTCTGAAAAAGGAATTGAAAACGGTACGTGCCGTACTGAGAAGCTATGTAATGCAGATTGACTCACTGAACAGAATCAATCAGGCTCTTACAGCAGAAAACCAACAGGTTAAAAAACAATACAGTGAAGCGACAAGACAAATCACTACGCTGTCCAGAGAGAAAAAGAACCTGAACGAAAAAGTAAGTCTGGCTGCCCAGCTGGATGCGACAAACATTATAGCAACTCCGCTAAACAAGCGAGGCAAAACAGCTAAAAAGGTAAAAGACACGAAAAAAATAGCAATCTCGTTCACCATTGTGAAAAATATTACAGCTCAAACTGGTAACAAAACACTGTATGTCCGTATTGCAAAACCGGATAACGAGGTACTGACAAAAAGCGCTTCCAATACATTCAAGTATGAAGACCGGGAAATTGCTTATTCTATTAAAAAGTACTTTGAATATACAGGTGAAGAACTTACGCAAACTGTTTACTGGGATGTGGAAGAGTTTTTGGCTGCAGGTACTTACAGAATTTACCTGTTCTGTGACGGTACGATGATTGGACAAGGCTCTTTCAGCATGAAATAATAATTTTTGAATCGTTTAAATGAAAAAATTCCTTCTTAAAACTTTTTTGGGTTCTGCCTTGATGGCAGGACTTCTAAGTTCGTGCGGTGAAGACCGTTCGGGAGAATACTATGCGCTGATTTCATCAAAATCATGGATGTATGAAACCATGCAACAATATTATCTGTTCTACCAGGATTTACCGGACAAGGAAGAATTGAATTTTTTCGATACACCAGCCAATTTCCTTTCTGCTACTGTATCTGATAAGGACAAGAAGAACGGATATACATTTTCTCATATCGATTCTATTCCCGAATCAAGAAGCAGTATGAGTGAATATCCGTGCTTCGGGTTCGAAGGTGCCTTGATACGGACTTCTAGCGGGGATTATGCTATCCGGGTAATCTATACGGAAAAGGATTCTCCGGCTGAAAAAGCTGGACTGAAACGGGGGGACTGGATTATTGCAGCCGATAATAAGGCTATAACCAGCAATGATTATAATACATATATAAAGGCACCGGCCAAATCGTATACATTTACAATGGGAACATATAATGGAGAGGGATTTGACACCATCCCTACTCCCATTACAATGCCTCAGCCGGAGTATGTAAAAATAAACAACCTGCTTAAAACAAGTATAGTGACAGCCGGCAATCGGAAGGCTGCCTATTTGCTGTATAATTCATTTGGAGAAGATGATACCCAGGACTTGCAGCAGGCTATGACTCAACTGGCTGCAGAACAGCCGACTGATGTAATTCTGGATTTACGTTACAATCCGGGAGGATATGTCAATACTTCTATGGTACTGGCATCGATGCTGGCTCCTGCCGAGGCTGTAGGCAAAACGTACATTGATTTGCTATATAACGACAAGCGGGAAGAAAAAACGACTTTCCTGATTGATGCCGCCTATCGTACGGGGGGAACAACCTTTTCTTACAACAATCTGTATATCATCACTTCCGGCGAAACTGCTTCGGCTTCGGAAGCTGTTATCAATGGACTGAAACCTTACATGCAAGGCAAACTTTTCCAGGTAGGTACTGCAACGTTCGGAAAGAATCTGGGCCAGGAGCTGTTTAACAGCGAAGAAGCTCCTCAACTTAATTTCTGGCTGACCACATTTTACCTGGCAAACTCGGAAGGTTTTTATGACTATTTTGACAATGGACTGCCGGCCGACTATACCATTGAAGAGGATTTCAGCGGAGAGCTGGGAGAACTGGGAAGCAATACGGATGCATTGCTGAAACCGGTACTGACTCACCTGGAAACCGGAGCTTTTCCTGCAGTGGAAAATCCAGCAGAACAGGCTACTAAAACATCGAGAAATAAGTATAATACAACAGTCGTATACAACTCTATTGCAGCAAAATCCAAAAAATTTAAAAAATAAAGAATAGATAGAATCTTTTTATTTATTTACTTTGCGAATTAGCATATATATGATACATTTGCAATGTTGCATAAGCAACTAACGTAAATATTTATTTATGCGAATCAGCAGTTGAAAACATCTTCTGATTCTTGATTTAAAAGTTTGTAATT
>OGMI01000838.1_pt1 | contig 10344 bp, 7 predicted proteins | sample 1573201 | NCBI WGS metagenome assembly OGMI01 (sample SAMEA2582012, study PRJEB24529) | metagenome | biome: Human gut stool | place: China | collected 2011
TCAAAGCCACGATGATAAAACCCTAGCCTGCTGCCTGTTTTTCACGCAAGAGTCGTGGCTTTTTATCCTAAAAGAACCTTATAAATAGGGATTATTTGCAAAATGTTTTTTATTTTTGTGCCCAGAATGAGTTAATATACTAACAAATGAACGTATTAGAATTAAGCGAACAGGAAATAATCAGACGTAACAGCCTGAATGAGTTGAGAGCAATGGGGATTGAACCATACCCTGCTGCCGAGTATGTAACCAACGCTTTTTCGACTGACATAAAAGCCGAATTCAAAGATGATGCTGAACCTCGCAAAGTATCCGTTGCAGGACGTATCATGTCTCGTCGTGTAATGGGAAAAGCGTCTTTCATTGAATTACAGGATTCTAAAGGCCGTATACAAGTATATATAACCCGCGATGATATCTGTCCGGATGAAAACAAAGATTTATATAATGTAGTTTTCAAACGCTTGCTGGATTTGGGCGATTTCGTTGGAATCGAAGGTTTTGTATTCCGTACCCAGATGGGCGAAATCTCTATCCATGCACAGAAACTGACTGTATTGTCGAAATCAATTCGTCCGCTCCCGATTGTAAAATACAAAGACGGAGTGGCTTACGATAAGTTTGAAGACCCTGAACTCCGTTACCGTCAGCGTTATGTAGACTTGGTAGTAAACGACGGAGTTAAAGAAATCTTCCTGAAACGGAACAAGGTCTACAACTCTATGAGAGAGTATTTCAACTCCAAAGGATATATCGAAGTAGAAACTCCGATTCTTCAGTCAATTGCCGGAGGTGCTGCGGCACGTCCGTTTATCACTCACCACAACGCATTGGATATTCCATTGTACATGCGTATTGCCAGTGAGCTGTACCTGAAGAGACTGATTGTGGGTGGTTTCGAAGGTGTGTATGAAATCGGTAAGAACTTCCGTAACGAAGGTATGGACCGTACACACAATCCGGAATTTACCTGTATGGAAATCTACGTAGCTTACAAGGATTACAACTGGATGATGAAGTTTACAGAAAACATGATTGAAAAAATCTGTCTGGATGTAAACGGTACTACAGAAGTTCAGGTAGGCGACAACGTAATTAACTTCAAAGCTCCGTTCAAACGTGTAACCATGCTGGATTCTATCAAGGAATTCACTGGCTATGACCTGACAGGCATGAACGAAGAGCAGATTCGTGAAGTTTGCAAGAAGCTCAACATGGAAATTGATGACACCATGGGTAAGGGTAAGCTGATTGACGAAATCTTCGGCGAATTCTGCGAAGGCAACTACATTCAGCCGACTTTCATCACTGACTATCCTATCGAAATGTCTCCGCTGACAAAGAAACACCGCAGCAATCCGGATCTGACAGAACGCTTTGAGCTGATAGTGAACGGTAAAGAGCTGTGTAACGCATACTCTGAATTGAACGACCCGATTGACCAGCTGGAACGCTTCGAAGAGCAGATGAGACTGAGCGAAAAGGGAGACGACGAAGCAATGATTATCGACAAGGACTTCGTTCGCGCATTGGAATACGGTATGCCTCCTACTTCAGGTATGGGTATCGGTATGGACCGTCTGGTAATGCTGATGACCGGTCAGAGCACTATTCAGGAAGTGTTGTTCTTCCCGCAGATGCGTCCGGAAAAAGTAATCCCGAAAGATGCGCCTGCTAAATTCATGGAATTAGGAATCGCAGAAGACTGGGTTCCGGTAATTCAGAAAGCCGGATACAACCTCGTAACTGACATGAAGGAAGTGAATCCGCAGAAACTTCATCAGGACATTTGTGGCATCAACAAGAAATACAAACTGGAACTTGCCAACCCCACAGTAGACGAAGTAGCTGGCTGGATAGAAAAGATTAAATAAATGAATGAAAGTGTATGAAGGACAAAGCACATGTCTTGTCCTTCATATCTGTTTTTCATTAAATATAAGAGTATGAAATTACCCGGGAAAATAGCGATTATGGGGGGAGGCAGCTGGGCCACTGCTATAGCTAAAATCATTTTAACCCAGGCTGAATCCATAAACTGGTATATGCGCCGTGACGACCGAATTGAAGAATTCAAGCGTCTGGGTCACAATCCAGCCTACCTGACAAGTGTGCGTTTCGACATGAAATGCATCAACTTTTCATCAGACATCAACAAGGTAGTGAGAGAGTCGGATACCCTGATCTTTGTCACACCTTCACCGTATCTGAAAAGTCACCTCAAAAAGCTAAAAACCAAGCTGAAGGATAAATTCATCGTTACTGCCATCAAGGGTATCGTACCCGACGAAAACCTTATCGTATCCGATTATTTCCATAAGATTTATGACGTTCCTGAAAACAACATAGCCGTACTGGCAGGTCCCTGTCATGCGGAAGAAGTGGCATTGGAACGGCTTTCTTATCTCACCGTGGGATGCAAAGACATTGAAAAAGCCAAGATGTTTGCACGGCAACTGGCCGGTCATTACATCAAGACTTCGGTCAATACGGACGTAGCCGGCATTGAATATGCTTCTGTGCTGAAGAATGTATATGCCATTGCAGCCGGAATCTGCAGCGGTCTGAAATATGGAGACAACTTCCAGGCCGTACTGGTGTCCAATGCCTTACAGGAAATGAACCGGTTCTTAGATACCGTACATCCCGTAAACCGCTGTACAAACGACTCAGCCTATCTGGGCGACCTTCTCGTGACTTCTTATTCCAATTTCAGCCGTAACCGCGTGTTCGGTACCATGATTGGTAAGGGGTATTCCGTAAAAAGTGCCCAGATTGAAATGGAAATGATTGCCGAAGGATATTACGGCACCAAATGTATCAAGGAGCTGAACAAGCACCTGCATGTCAATATGCCCATTGTGGATGCCGTCTATAATATTCTTTACGAACGTATATCACCAATGATAGAAATCAAATTATTAACTGACTCATTTAGATAAAATCAGAAAACAGTTATGGAAAACATTAAACTGAACATTGAAAAGACTTTAGATTTTATATCTAAGGAAAAATTGGCTTCTTATGAACCAAAGGTAAAAGCTTGTATGGAAACGCTGGAAAAAGGCACAGGCTTAGGAAACGACTTCTTGGGTTGGTTGCATTTACCTTCTTCCATCACAAAGGAACACTTGGATGACCTGAAAGCTACCGCACAGACACTTCGCGAAAACTGCGACGTAGTAATCGTAGCTGGTATCGGAGGAAGTTACCTGGGCGCACGCGCAGTCATCGAAGCCATGTCAAACAGCTTTGCCTGGTTGCAGGAGAAAAAAGCCGGACAGCCTACTATTATTTTTGCCGGACACAACATCAGCGAAGACTACCTGTTCGAACTGACAGAATTCCTGAAAGACAAAAAATTCGGTGTAATCAACATATCTAAATCTGGAACAACTACTGAAACCGCTCTTGCTTTCCGTCTGCTGAAAAAGCAGTGCGAAGACCAGAGAGGTAAGGAAATGGCTCGCAAGGTTATCGTAGCTGTTACAGATGCCAAGAAAGGTGCAGCCCGTACAACAGCCGACAAAGAAGGTTACAAATCATTCATCATTCCTGACAATGTAGGCGGACGTTTCTCTGTATTGACCCCGGTAGGCTTGCTTCCTATTGCAGTAGCTGGAATCGACATAGACCAGCTGGTTGCCGGCGCTTGCGAAATGGAAAAAGTCTGTGCCAACGAAAACATGTACGAAAACCCGGCTACTTTGTATGCTGCTACTCGTAACGAACTGTATCAGAGCGGAAAGAAAATTGAAATCTTAGTAAACTTCCAGCCGAAACTTCACTACTTCATGGAATGGTGGAAACAGCTGTACGGTGAATCTGAAGGTAAGGACCTGAAAGGTATCTATCCAAGCTCTGTAGACTTCTCTACTGACCTGCACTCTATGGGACAGTGGATTCAGCAGGGTGAGCGCAGCATCTTCGAAACTGTGGTTTCTGTAGAAACTCCAAGCCACGAACTTCACTTCCCGAGCGATGAAGAAAACCTGGATGGACTGAATTTCCTGGCAGGCAAACGCATCGACGAAGTAAACAAGATGGCCGAACTCGGTACACAGCTTGCACACGTAGACGGTGGAGTTCCTAACCTGCGTGTAAGCGTTCCTTCATTGAACGAATACTACCTGGGACAGCTTATCTATTTCTTCGAAAAGGCTTGCGGAATCAGCGGATACCTGCTCGAAGTAAATCCGTTCAACCAGCCGGGCGTAGAAGCTTACAAGAAAAATATGTTTGCTCTTCTGAACAAGCCGGGATACGAAAAAGAATCTGAAGCAATCCAGGCTCGTCTGAAAAAATAAATAAACGAGGGATTATCACTCTCCGTTTTTAATTGACAGGCACGAATTACATGAAAAGCACTCTTTCTTCTACAAGGAAAGTGCATTCATGTAATGCGTGCCTGAATATTATAAACCATATCATCATGTTCCAACAAGAAATCAACCAATATCTTACCACCCATCATTATACACGCATCGACTTAAAGGCTGTATTGTTCGATATGGACGGGGTATTGTTCGACTCCATGAAGAATCATGCCACCGCCTGGCATGAAGCAATGAAGCAATACGGAATGAGCCTGAGCAGAGAAGAAGCCTACCTCCACGAAGGACGTACCGGTGCGGCAACCATCAACATCGTCAGCCAGCGAGAAAGAGGCTATGAGGCCGATGAGGAAGAAATCAAACGAATCTACCAGACCAAGAGCGATATATTCAATCAGTTGCCCAAAGCCGACCCTATGCCCGGTGCATTCGAGGTCCTGAAAAAGATAAAAGCCGCCGGACTGATTCCAATGGTTGTAACCGGCTCCGGACAACTCTCCTTATTGGACAAGTTGAATCACTACTTCCCCGACATCTTCCAGCGAGAACTGATGGTAACCGCTTTCGATGTAAAATACGGAAAACCCAATCCCGAACCTTACCTGATGGCTTTGCAGAAAGCCGGCATACAAGCCAACGAAGCGGTAGTCATTGAGAATGCGCCGTTAGGAGTCAGAGCAGGAGTAGCTGCCGGTATCTTCACCATTGCACTGAACACCGGCCCGCTTCCCGACAACGTGCTTCTGCAAGAAGGTGCCAACATCTTGTTCCCCTCCATGGCTGCCTTCAACGAAAACTGGGAGACATGTCGTCAAAGTTTACAAGATACATCCCTATAAAGAAAAATCCCCGGAAAACCAAGTACGACTTCGCTTTCCGGGATTTTTTATCTCAACTAAAGTTCTTTATTCCAATGCAAACAACTTGCTTCTTGACAACAGAGAAGCTCCGATGACGTTTGCCTTTTCTTTCAGTTCCGACAATACAATATCCGAATCCTTATACATCAAATTCAGCGTATATTTGCGGACTGCCGAAATAACCGGAGGCAACAAATACTCTCCTACCTTCGAGAATTCTCCTCCGATAATTACCTGTTCCGGATTGAACACATTAATCAGGTCACCAATGTGACGTCCCAGTTTCGCGCCAATCTCTTCTACCAGCTCAATGGCCAGCACATCTTCACGACGAACAGCAGAAATAATATCCGCTAAAGTTATTTCATCGATGGATTTCTCTTTCAGCAACACAGAGTTTTCTCCCTGACGCAGACGGGCAATAAACTTGCGATACAAAGCCGAGCAGGATACCTCCGTTTCAATACAGCCTTTCTTCCCGCAATAACAAATCTGCTGGTTATCATATCCGTAGTTATGTCCAAACTCACCTGCAAAACCAGCCATTCCCGAATACAGTTTACCGTCAATGATAATAGCAAGTCCCAAACCCCAGTTGACATTCACATAAATCAGGTTCTTCGGACATTTCTCTGAACGCATGATGTATTCTCCGTATGCCATCGCACGGCTATCGTTATCAATGCACACATTAATTCCTAATCTGTCTGTAAACATCTCAGCCAAAGGCTTGTCACCGAAAGTCAGATGCGTGTAGCTGCAGCCCGTTTCCGGATTTACTCGACCGGTCATACCAATGCAGATATTCAGAATCTTTGATTTATCGCACGGAAGTTCATCGATAAATGTTTCTATTTCCTGGCAAATACGTTCCAGGCATTCCGGAGTGTTTTCCAGCTTAAACGGAATTTCCATCTTGGTTTGAAGCACATCCCCCTTAAAGTTGATTGCCCCCAGGCTTAACGACTGCACCGCCATCGCTACCCCGATAAAATAGGCAGAATCCGCATTCAGTCCATACAAACTTGGATGACGACCTCCACTGGTTTCCAGTTTTCCACAATCGTTCACATATCCCTCCTTGCACATTTCATCCACAAACTTTGTCACGGTAGGCACACTTAGTCCCATCGATTTGGACAAATCTGTGATTGTAGTGCTTCCTGCATAAATCAGGTGCGTAATGATACGCTGCTTTACCAATGCACTTTTTACGCCTTTCTGTATATTCTTCAATAGAGTCTGACCCATATTTGTTATTTTTTATAGAAACATTTACAAATGTAGAATTTTTCTTTAAAAACTCATGCATAAAAAAACTATTTTTTTATTTGCCTTTCTGAGTAAGCTTTGATATATTTGCATGGGGTAAGAAAATTCTTATCACAAAGGAGAAAGAAACAAGTTAATTTAATTTCAATATTCAAAATTCTAACCACCATGAGATTAATCATTGAACCCGATTACAGTTCTCTGTCCAACTGGGCAGCAAACTATGTTGCAAAAAAAATCAACGCAGCTAATCCTACTAAAGAAAAACCGTTTGTATTAGGACTTCCCACAGGTTCATCTCCTCTGGGTATGTATAAGGCCCTGATTGAATTAAACAAGAAGGGAGTGGTATCATTCAAGAATGTAGTGACTTTCAATATGGACGAATACGTAGGCTTGCCGGAATCTCATCCTGAAAGCTACCATTCATTCATGTTCAATAACTTCTTTAATCATATTGACATCTGCAAGGAAAACATTCACATCCTGAACGGTAACGCAGCCGACCTGGAAGCTGAATGTGCCAACTATGAAAAAGAAATTGAAAAGTTCGGCGGCATCGACCTGTTCTTAGGAGGTATCGGTCCTGACGGTCACATTGCTTTCAACGAACCGGGCTCTTCACTGACTTCACGCACACGTGTGAAAACACTGACTACTGATACCATCATCGCTAACTCACGTTTCTTCGACAACGACGTGAACAAAGTGCCTAAGACAGCATTGACCGTAGGAGTTGGTACTGTACTTTCTGCTAAAGAAGTACTGATTATCTGTAACGGACATAACAAGGCACGTGCATTGCAGCATGCAGTAGAAGGCGGCATCACACAGATGTGGACTATCAGCGCATTGCAGATGCACCAGCACGGTATTATCGTATGTGACGAAGCAGCTACTGACGAACTTAAAGTCGGTACCTACAAGTACTTCAAAGATATTGAAAAGAACAACCTCTAATTCGCTGAATCATGAGAACCAATCTTAGCTCTCAAATTTCACTGAATCGCGTTTCCCCACGTTACTATCGTCCGGGAAACGCAGTAGAACGTTCTGTTCTGACACGACTGGAAAAAATCCCGACCAACATCTTCGAAACAAGTGAAGAAGGTGTGGTACAGATTGCCAATGAAATCGTCGCAAAGATACAGGACAGACAGCGTGAAGGAAAATTCTGTACCATTGCTATAGGCACAGGCGCTTCCCTGCGTCCGCTGTTCACCGAACTGATTCGGAAACACAAGGATGAAGGCGTAAGTTTCCGTAACGTGGTATTCTTCAACCTGTATGAATATTATCCGCTGACCGAAGGTGCTGGAAGCAGTTTCAGCCACCTGAACAAGCTCTTCCTTTCACAGATAGACATTGACCGCCAGAATATCTTTACAATGGACGGTAGCATCCCTCAGGAAGCCATCATCGAACACTGCCGTTTGTACGAACAGCGTATACAGACCTTTGGAGGTCTTGATATGGTTATCATGGGAATCGGACGTGAAGGAAACATCGGTATGAACGAACCTGGTTCACATGCCAGCTCTACTACCCGCCTGATTTTGATTGATGCAACTTCTCGTTCTGAAGCTGCACATAATATCGGTGTGGACAATCTTCCTCCCTGCTCCATCACCATGGGTATCAATACCATTATGGGAGCCAGAAAAGTTTATATGCTGGCCTGGGGTGAAGACAAAGCTGACATCATCCGAAGTGCAGTGGAAGACAAAGTAAGTGATACACTGCCGGCATCTTACCTGCAGCTTCACGCCAACACTTCTGTTTGCGTAGATTTGGCTGCGGCAGCTCATCTGACTCGTATTCAGCGTCCATGGCTGGTAACCAGCTGCGAATGGAACGACAAACTCGTAAGAAGTGCCATCGTATGGTTGTGTACTACACTGAACAAGCCTATTCTGAAACTGACCAACAAGGATTACAACGAAAACGGCTTGAGCGAACTGCTGGCTCTTTACGGCTCTGCCTACAATGCCAATATCAAGGTATTCAACGACCTGCAGCACACCATAACCGGATGGCCGGGTGGCAAACCGAATGCCGATGATACCTATCGTCCGGAACGTGCCAAACCGTTCCCGAAACGTGTGGTGGTATTCTCTCCTCATCCGGATGACGATGTAATCTCCATGGGAGGTACATTGCGCCGTCTCGTTCAGCAGGGACATGAAGTACACGTGGCTTACGAAACTTCCGGAAACATTGCCGTAGGCGATGAAGAAGTAGTACGTTTCATGCATTTCATCAACGGTTTTAACCAGTTGTTCGAAAATAGTGAAGACAAGGTTATCAGCGACAAATATGCTGAAATCAAACAGTTCTTCTCTACCAAGAAAGAAGGCGACATGGATACACGCGACATCCTGACCATCAAAGGTCTGATTCGTCGTGGTGAAGCTCGTACCGCTTGTACATTCAACCGTATTCCACTCAGCCGCTGTCACTTCCTTGACCTTCCGTTCTATGAAACCGGAAAGATTGAAAAGAACCCGATCAGCGAGGCCGACGTAGAAATCGTGCTCAACCTGCTCCGCGAAGTAAAACCTCATCAGATTTATGTAGCCGGCGACTTGGCCGACCCGCATGGTACTCACCGCGTATGTACGGACGCTGTTTTTGCCGCTATCGACGAAGAAAAGAATGCCGGTGCGGAATGGCTGAACGACTGCCGCATCTGGATGTACCGTGGCGCATGGGCAGAATGGGAAATCGAAAACATCGAAATGGCCGTACCTTTGAGTCCGGAAGAACTTCGTGCAAAACGTAACTCCATCCTGAAACACCAGTCTCAGATGGAAAGTGCACCGTTCCTGGGCAATGACGAACGTCTGTTCTGGCAGAGAAGCGAAGACCGTAACCGCGGAACTGCTTCACTTTACGACCAGTTAGGTCTAGCTTGCTATGAAGCTATGGAAGCATTTGTAGAATATAAACCTATTTAAGTGCATATCACATTTTAAGCCAAAAGACACAGAAACGCAGAAGTTCACCCCGAGAGGAAGAACTTCTCGTTTCCGTGTCTTTTTTATTTCCGTTTTACCAAATCTTTTTTACATACATGAAAAAACTACTTATACCCGCATTTGCATTTTGGCTCAGTTGCCTCTTCCCCTCGTGTACCTCGACTTCTCCCAACCATTTTCTGAAAGAGGCTGACTACCGTAACAAAGTGGAAGCTGATTTCGGACAGAAGAAGGAGATTCTCAACCGGGGAAATCTTTTTGACATCTTCAATGAAGACATGTCGCTGGAGGAACGGGAAGCCATGATGTTCCTGTATGCCTACATGACTCCGGGCGATATTTCGGATTACTCCGGAGAGTTCTATCTGAAAAATGTACGTCTGGCACTTCAGAACCGAAAAGAGACTTCGTGGGGAGCCGGAATTCCCGACATGATATTCCGCCATTTTGTACTCCCAGTCAGAGTGAACAACGAAAACCTGGATAATGCACGCGAAGTGTTCCGCCAGGAACTGATGCCGCGTGTGGAAAAACTATCCATGTACGATGCCGTACTGGAAGTAAACCACTGGTGCCATGAAAAAGTAATCTATACCCCGACCGACATCCGTACCAGTGCCCCGATGGCTACTGTGAAAACGGCTTACGGACGTTGCGGTGAAGAATCGACCTTCCTGGTAGCTGCCCTTCGTGCCGTAGGTATCCCTGCCCGTCAGGTGTACACCCCGCGCTGGGCGCATACAGACGACAACCATGCCTGGGTAGAAGCCTGGGTGGACGGCAAATGGTACTTCCTCGGTGCCTGCGAACCGGAACCCGTACTCAATTTAGGATGGTTCAACGCTCCTGCCAGCAGAGGTATGCTGATGCACACCAAAGTATTCGGTGCATACGACGGAC
>OGMI01000843.1_pt1 | contig 10296 bp, 8 predicted proteins | sample 1573201 | NCBI WGS metagenome assembly OGMI01 (sample SAMEA2582012, study PRJEB24529) | metagenome | biome: Human gut stool | place: China | collected 2011
TGATGACTTGTTTAACGGTACAAAGATAGCATTTTTTTATGAGTAAAAACTTTGGTTACCATTTGTCCCTCACCAGCCTTTTTGTATCTTTGGGTTTCAAACGTTTTTCTCTTTATTTTTATAGTGACATGAAATATCCCATTGGAATACAGAGTTTCGAACAGATTATTGAAGACGGTTATGTATACGTTGACAAGACTGAGCTGATATACCATCTCACCCACGAAGGTAAGATTTATTTCTTGAGCCGCCCCCGACGTTTCGGGAAGAGTCTGCTCGTTTCTACGCTGGAAAACTATTACCGGGGACGTAAGGAGTTGTTCCGGGGACTGGCCATAGAGCGGCTGGAGAAGGAATGGCATACCTATCCGGTTTTTCATGTGGATTTTAACGGGAGTAACTATATCAATGCCAGTGAGCTGGAGAATAAACTCAGTTTCTATATTTCCAAATGGGAGCAGCAGTATGGTCTGTCCGACTGTGAGAAGAAACTGGGGTTGGGCGACCGCTTTACAGAAGTGCTCCGTACCGCCCACGAACAGACGGGACGCCGTGCCGTAGTGCTGATTGATGAGTACGACAAGCCGATACTGGATGTGCTCGATGTGGACACAGCCCTGGAAAACCGTCACCGCAACGTGCTGAAAGGTTTCTATTCGGTATTCAAGGCTGCCGACCGCCACCTGCAGTTCGTACTGCTGACAGGGGTGACAAAGTTCTCTCAGGTGAGTGTTTTCAGCGGCTTCAACCAGCCCGACGATATCAGCATGAGCATGGACTACGAGGCGCTTTGCGGAATAACACAGGAGGAGTTGGAGCAGTACTTTGCAGAGCCTATAGCACGCATGGCTGCAGACTACCGATGCACACCGGAGGAGATAAAGCAGCGCTTGAAACTGCAGTATGACGGGTATCATTTCAGCGACCGGCTGACGGATATATATAATCCGTTCAGTCTGCTCAATGCTTTCAGCAAGCGCCGCATATACGATTACTGGTTCAGTTCGGGCACACCAACCTATCTGGTACGGCTGCTTACCCATTTCAGTGAGAACATGAACGAACTGACGGGAAAATATTACCGCCCCGAAGAGTTTATCGACTACAAGGCCGACATGGAACAGCCCCTGCCCATGATTTATCAAAGCGGTTACCTGACCATCAAGGATTATGACATGGATTTTAATACCTTCCTGTTGGATTTTCCAAACAATGAAGTGAAGAACGGATTTCTGACTGTTCTGGCTGCATCGTATCTGAAACCATCGGAAGAGACGGGTAGCTGGATTCGTGAGGTAGTGAGTACGCTAAGGGCCGGAAATCCGGAAAAGCTCTGTACGCTGTTCACATCGTTCCTCGCAGGTATACCTTATACGATGCGTCGCAAGGAAAACGAAGCAGAGCGTGAGCGTTATTTCCAGTATACTTTCTATCTGATCATGCGGCTGGTAAGTGTCTATACGGTATATGTGGAAAAGACCCAGAGTCAGGGCCGCGTGGACTGTATCGTAGAGACTCCGGAGTATATCTATATTTTCGAGTTTAAAATGGACGGTACGGCTGATGAAGCCCTGCGCCAGATTGAGGAAAAGGGTTATGCCCGCGAATATGCTTCTGATAGCCGAAAGATATACAGGATAGGGGCAGTCTTTTCTTCCGAGACGGGTACTATCGGAGAATGGAAGACTGTATAAGTCGCTATAAATCAGCAATAAATTTATCAAAATCGGATGTAGTTCCTTCTTTCTGGTGAATTTTCTTGTACAGACGTGTACGGGCCATACTCACGGCAGACTGGCTGCGACCCACTACCTGAGCCATGTCCTTAGGCGAGAGCTGTATCTTGATAAGCCAGCAGATGTGAAGCTCCATTTCGGACAGATTCGGGCAGAGTGAATAAAGGCGACCGGTAAAGTCATCGTATGCCGCATCGATGGCGGCCTGCAGTTCCTGCCAGTTTTCGGCGGTAATCCTTATCTCCTCGTGAGCCGCTTTATGGAAGAATGCGTATACAGAAGAACGGTGAAGCTGGGAGACAAGCAGGCCGCGTTCCTGCTGTTCAATCCGGTCTTTCGCTGCCGACAGCTCCAACAGGGCATGGCGCGTTTCCAGCAGTTCACGCCGGGCGGTATCCTTGTCTTTTTCGGCCTTACACAACTGCGCTTCCAGTTCGGCCAGCTGCCTGCGGCTTTCGGCACGGTATGCCTCGCTGCGCCGATACTGTTCCGCTTCCAGATTGCGGATTTTCTGACGCTGGAGGGCCGCCTCGTGCTTCTTCTGTCGTAACCAGACGGCTGTTGCGCATGCGGCAAGCAATGCTGCCGACACTATACCGTAAAGCCATCCGCGCTGCCGACGGTTACGCTGCTCCAACTGCCGGTTCATTTCCTCCGTACGGTGGTAGTTATAGAGGGCATTGATTTTGGCTACTTCTTCGGTTTCAGTCAAGGAGGTTATCGAGTCGCGTAAAGCCATACTTTGGGAGGCATGGCTGAATGCTTCCGCATACCGGCCTTCTGCATAATCCAGACGAGCCAGCTCCTCGTGAAGGGTTACCTGCTGTCGCAATCCGGCATATGGCAAAGCCCGGTTGAAATAAGCTCTTGCTGAATCCCGCTGCCCTTTCCGGGAATAGATACGCCCCAAATTCATACTTACAATACCATCTAAGTCATCTTCTTTTTTATCTTGATATACTAACGAAAGAATCTTAGCACTATCAATTTCACCTAAGTCATAATAAACAGCTCCCAGCTCTACCGAAATAACTTTTACTACAAATGTATCCCGGTTATGGAAAGCTTGATTAAGCGCAGCCCGATAATAATAAAGCATACTGTCTGTATTATGCCAATGTATCCCCCATATACGCCCGATATCCCGTAAATAAAAAGGAATGTTCACTGTATCACGATATTGCCGGCAAAGTGCCAATGCAGTACGGGTAGCCTGCAGAGATTCGTCGTACACACCCTGATAGGCCAACAGGGTGCCCAACTGGCTGTAAATAGGAATAAGCAGGCCGGAACACCGGGTATGCCTGCCGACTTCCAGTGCCCGGTGATAGCAATCGATGGCACGAGGGGCATCGTTCATATCGCGCCACACACTGCCTTGATAGTAATAGGCCATCATGAGCTTGTCGGAATCGCCGTATCCTTCGTAGTAGCGCACTATTTCGCGTATCAGCGAGTCGGAGGTATGCGGCACATAGAGCTTGTCCTCGGCCGCAAGGGTGAGCAGACGGTGATACATGCGTGTCTCTTCCGGCTCGTCGGCCATCTGTGAGTCCAGTTGCGAGAGGTAGTAAAGGGCACTGTCGGGACGCGCAGACAGCAGACTGATGGCACGCTGCATGGCTGAAGGATAGGATTTTTCAGCACGCTGGCACGACAGACCTGCGAACAGGATAAACAGAAACAGAAGGGGAACGTAGATGTATTTCATGTGATGACTTGTTTAACGGTACAAAGATAGCATTTTTTTATGAGTAAAAACTTTGGGGTTCACTTCTCGCTCACCATGCAGAAACTAGAATTATAACATATCGGGTATAATACACATATATACCAATAATTATATACCCGATATGATATAAAACTAATAAAAGTTCATATATTTGTACCCGAACTGATATAATTATACCTATGAACAATTTATCTGTTATAGTAAAATCTCTACGAAAACAATTTAATATGACACAAGAAGAGCTTTCTATCAAATCAGGTGTCGGATTACGATTTGTACGCGATTTAGAGCAAGGTAAATCTACATTGCGCCTAGATAAAGTAAATCAACTACTCGATTTGTTTAACTATGAAATGGCACCAAGACCTAAACAAAAAGAATGAGCATAAAACAGGCAAAAATATATTATAAAAATATACCAGCAGGAATCCTGACTGAAGGAGATGACGGTTATGAGTTTTATTACCTGCCAGAATACATTGAAACAGAAAATGCTAAGCCTGTAAGTTTAACTTTACCCGTACAGAAAGAAGCATATAAAAGCAATGTATTATTTCCATTTTTCGATGGACTCATTCCAGAAGGCTGGCTACTGGATGTAGCATTACGCAATACAGATATCAGTATGCTTGACAGAATGTCATTATTACTACTTTGCTGTAATGACTGTATCGGAGCCGTAAGTGTAAAACCTATCAATAAAGAAGAAAATGTGTAAGTGTTTATATTGTTATCGCCCACTTGAAAAGGAAGAAAAAGATTTTCACGCTAAATGTGCAAAGAAATTCTTCGACACAGCCAAAGTTCCTGTTTTGGATTATACATGCGATGATATGGAAAAACTAGCTGCCCAAGTCATAAAAGACCAGACCTCACTTACAGGTGTACAACCTAAACTTTCCTTACATCTTAATGAACATGAAGGAAGCCAAAGAATGACAGTCGTTGGCCTATGGGGTAATTTTATATGCAAACCACAAACCGTTCAGTTTGATTTAATGCCCGAAACAGAAGACTTGACAATGCATTTAGCAGAATTGGCTAGAATAGATGTTGTACCACATACACTGATGCGTATGGCCGATGGTACTTTATGCTATTTAACCAAAAGAATTGACCGAACGAGTGCTGGAGAAAAAATTGCAATGGAAGATATGTGCCAACTAACTGAAAGACAAACTGAACATAAATATAAAAGTAGCTATGAGCGCATAGCTAAAGCAATTACGCAATATGCGTCAATGCCGAAAATGGATGTTACAAACTTTTTCGAAATAGTATTATTTTCTTGGATTACAGGTAATAACGACATGCATCTGAAGAATTTTTCCCTCTATGAGCCACTAGATAAAACAATACGGCTAACTCCGGCATACGATATGATTAATGCAGCAATTTTAAATCCGAAAGATGATGAGGAACTTGCATTGACATTAAATGGGAAAAAAAAGAAGTTGAAACGTTCCGACTTCATTTGTGCAGGCATAGCAATGGGGGTTGAACAGAAAACGATTGAACGACTCATCCAAAAATATGTCAAACTTTTACCCCAAATGTATGAACTTATTAAAAACTCTTTCCTTGATGACAATCTAAAAAATAAATACGAACAATTAATCAACGAACGAATAAACAGAATCAAAATATAAAGTAAAACAGAAGATATAAAAAAACTGTATGACGACATGCCTTTACAAACATATCGCCATACAGCTATTGGCAGTCTTCACTAATGAAGACAATAAAGTAGTATTTATCAGTTAGCCATCTCGGAAATGAACTTGATGCGTACCAGACGGATTTCGTCTTCGGTATAATCATCGCCCAGCTCGTCCATAGCATCATCCAGCTTGTCTGTAGTCGACTCCTTGAAATAGTCGTAAATATCCTGAACGTGATCTTCGTCCATCACTTCGTTCAGGAAGTAATCGATGTTCAGTTTTGTTCCCGAGTAAACAATGGCCTCAACTTCATCCAACAGTTCACTGAAATCAATACCTTTGGCTACTGCTATATCGTCGAGCGCCACTTTACGGTCTATGCTCTGAATAATAGCGACTTTCAGCTTAGACTTGTTGGCTACGGTACGTACACGCAAGTCTTCCGGACGTTCTATTTCATTTTCTTCGCAATGACGTTTGATAAGGTCGCAGAATTCCTGACCATAGCGCTTAGCCTTGCCGGCACCTACTCCCGGAATATTCTGAAGCTCTTCAAGCGTTACCGGATAAATGGTTGCCATTGCTTCCAGCGAAGGATCCTGGAAGATTACATAAGGAGGTACATCCAGACGCTTCGACATTTTCTTACGCAGGTCTTTCAACATAGAGTAAAGTGCAGGGTCAACCGCACATGTAGCTCCACCACGAACCGGAGTTTCTTCTACCTCTTCTTCATCAAAGTCATTGTCTTCTACAATCTTAAAGGATTTGGGCTTTTTCAGGAACTTACGGCCTTCGGCTGTTACTTTCAGTACACCGTAGCTTTCAACGTCCTTGCTCAGATAACCGTCAATGAGTGCCTGACGTATCACAGCATTCCAATGACGTTCTTCTTCGCCTGCACCGGAACCGAATGCTTCCAAATCTTCGTGTTGGTGCGCAAGCACTTCCGACGTTTCCTTACCCAAAAGAATATCTATTATATATTCTGTCTTAAAATTTTCTTTTACGGCAATGATTGCTTCAATCACTGCACACAACGAATCCTGAGCCTCCACTTGTTTTTTAGGATTTAAACAGTTATCACAATTACCACAATTATCTTCTGTATAGTTCTCACCAAAATAGTGCAACAGTATCTTTCGCCTGCAGACCGATGACTCGGCGTATGCGGCAGTTTCCTGCAGCAGTTGCTTGCCGATTTCCTGCTCGTTGACAGGCTTGCCCTGCAAAAACTTGTCCAGTTTCTGCAAGTCACGGTACGAATAGAATGTTATGCACTGACCCTCGCCTCCATCGCGGCCTGCACGGCCTGTTTCCTGATAGTATCCTTCCAAGCTTTTCGGTATGTCGTAATGAATGACAAAACGTACATCGGGCTTGTCAATACCCATACCGAATGCAATGGTAGCTACAATCACATCAACGTCTTCCTTGAGGAATGCATCCTGATTTTCCGAACGGGTGGCAGCGTCCATACCGGCATGATAAGGCAGCGCACGGATATCATTTACCTTAAGCAGTTCGGCCAGCTCCTCTACTTTCTTACGGCTCAGACAATAAATAATGCCCGACTTGCCGGAGTTGGCACGAATGAACTTAATGATGTCCTTGTCTACCGATGCAGTCTTGGGACGTACCTCGTAATAAAGGTTCGGACGGTTGAAAGAGGATACAAACGATTTGGCTCCCATAATGCCCAGCGTACGCATGATGTCCATCTGGACTTTAGGTGTTGCTGTAGCAGTCAGAGCTATAATCGGGGCTATGCCTATTTCATTGATGATTGGACGGATACGACGGTACTCCGGACGGAAATCGTGTCCCCACTCCGAAATACAATGGGCTTCGTCTACCGCATAAAATGAAATCTTTACCGAACGGAGAAACTCCACGTTCTCTTCCTTGGTCAAAGACTCGGGGGCTACGTAAAGCAGCTTTGTCTTACCGGCTGTGATGTCTGCACGTACCTGATCGATGGCAGACTTGGAAAGAGAGGAGTTGATAAAATGGGCTACCCCGTCTTCTTCGCTGTAATTGCGCATGGCATCTACCTGATTCTTCATCAGGGCTATCAACGGAGAAATTACAATCGCTGTACCGTCCATCAGCAAGGAAGGCAACTGGTAACACATTGATTTACCCCCGCCGGTAGGCATCAGGACAAATGTATCATTCCCTGCCAAAAGGTTACGGATTATGGCCTCTTGTTCGCCCTTGAATGTATCAAAGCCAAAGTAAAGTTTAAGCTTTGCCGCTAGATTGATATTCTCTTCCATTGTACCAGAATTTTGAGGGTTTGCCTTAATTTCATTTTTTTGTTTCAACTATAACAAAGTTATAAACAAGTTTTCAAAATACACAACTATTTTGATGTTTATTTTTGGCAAACCCTCAAATATTTTACTGTCAGCACATCAGGCCATTTGCAAACGAGACAGATTGGCTTTCTCCATCTGCTGCTTGGCGTATTCCAGCGTTACTACGTATTCTTTCACGTCCATCGAAGGAAGATCGAACATGACATCCATCATGACGGTCTCTACAATGGAACGCAGACCACGTGCACCCAACTTGTATTCTACAGCCTTGTCTACAATGTACTCGAACACTTCGGGCTGGAATTCAAGTTTCACTCCATCCATCTCGAACAGTTTGATGTATTGTTTGATAATGGAGTTTTTCGGTTCGGTCAGAATATTACGCAGAGCAGTACGGTCCAGCGGATTCAGATAAGTAAGCACCGGCAGACGACCGATGATTTCAGGAATCAGTCCGAATGACTTCAAGTCCTGGGGTGCGATATACTGCATCAGGTCGTTCTTGTCTATTTTTACAGCATCCTTGGCTGCACCGTATCCTACTACGTGGGTATTCAGTCGCTGGGCTATCTTACGCTCGATACCATCGAAAGCTCCACCGCAGATGAACAGAATGTTGCGTGTATTCACCGGAATGAGTTTCTGCTCCGGATGCTTGCGGCCTCCCTGAGGGGGTACATTTACGATAGAACCTTCCAGCAGCTTAAGCAATCCCTGCTGTACGCCTTCGCCGCTTACATCACGTGTAATGGAAGGGTTGTCGCCTTTACGGGCTATCTTGTCAATCTCGTCAATGAATACGATTCCGCGTTCAGCTTCTTCTACATTGTAGTCGGCTACCTGAAGCAGACGGGTCAGGATGCTTTCTATATCTTCACCTACATAACCGGCTTCAGTCAATACAGTGGCATCAACAATTGTAAAGGGAACATGCAGCAGCTTGGCAATGGTACGTGCCAGCAGGGTTTTTCCTGTACCGGTGCTTCCTACCATAATGATATTCGATTTCTCGATTTCTACTTCATCCTTGCCGGCAGGCTGCAGCAAACGCTTGTAGTGATTATATACAGCAACCGACAGGTAACGTTTAGCATCGTCCTGCCCGATTACATACTGGTCTAGAAACTCCTTGATATCCTTAGGCTTGGGAAGCTCCGACAAGTTCAGGTTACCGGCTCCCTGTTTCTGGTGATGCATCGCTTCTTTCACAATCTCGTAAGCCTGTTCGGAACAACTGTCGCAAATACAGCCGTTCACACCTGTAATCAGGAAGCCTACCTCTGTCTCCGGACGACCGCAGAAGCTGCATCTTCTTTTATTTTTAGATGATTTGTTGTCTTCCAATGTTTTATGCTTTTATGAATTAAAGACTGGGTTTGCGTGAAAGCACTTCGTCTATCATGCCATATTCCTTAGCTTCCTGGGCTGTCATCCAGTAGTCACGGTCTGAGTCGGCCCATACTTTATCGAACTCGGTATGCGAGTGGTCGGCAATGATGGTGTAGAGTTCTTTCTTCAGTTTCTGAATCTCGCGGGCAGTGATTTCAATGTCCGAAGCCTGTCCCTGTGCTCCTCCCATCGGCTGGTGAATCATGACTCTTGAATGAGTCAGTGCCGAGCGTTTGCCTTCCTGACCGGCTACCAGCAATACGGCAGCCATCGAAGCAGCCATACCTGTACAGATAGTGGCAACATCGCTGCTGATAAACTGCATAGTATCGTAAATACCCAAGCCTGCATATACAGAACCACCCGGTGAGTTGATGTAAATAGAGATATCTTTTGATGAGTCTACAGAGTCCAGATAAAGCAACTGTGCCTGGAGGGTATTGGCAGTATAATCATCAATTGGAGTTCCCAAGAAAATGATACGGTCCATCATCAGACGTGAGAACACGTCGAGCTGAGTAACATTGAGCTGACGCTCTTCCAAGATATAAGGATTCAGATAGCCGGCCTGCGACTTCAGAACATCGTCCAGCACCATACTATTCATACCCAAATGCTTGGTTGCATATTTTTTAAAATCGTTCATCATATCTTTCCTAATTTTATAGTTCGGGTAAAAAAAATAGGCTTCCACCCTTTTATTTTGTGAAAGCCTTTTCTTATCAGCAAGGAGCGGCTGCCTATTGCATGCCACCCTTGCCAATAAAATAATTATTGAAACATTTTGTTGAATTCTTCTACAGATACAGTCTTGTTGTTCAGGCTTACCTGTCCTTTCAATGCTTCAGACAGTTTTGCTTCTACTGCACGATTCACCAAAGCTTCTACGCTTTCACGTTTCTTCAGCATTTCTTTTGAGTAGTTTTCCAGCAGTTCTTCAGGAACATTGATCATACCATACTGAGCAAACTGTGCTCTGGTAGCTTCTTTTGCCATGTTAGCAATGTCGCTCTGCTCAACTTTAATATCGTTTGCTTCAACCAGTTTTTCTTTAATCAGGTGCCATGTCAGCTCTTCCAAGCTCTTTTCGTAGTTTTCTGCTACAAATTCTTCACCTTTTTCTTTGTTGTTTTCCAACATGATGCGTTTCAGCAGTGCATCTGGGAATTCCAGTTTACCAACTTTGTTAGCCAAGTAGTTGCGAACATCGATCAGGAACTTGTAGTCACTGTCTGCTTCGAACTGTTTTGCAATGCTTTCTTTTACTTTACCACGGAATTCTTCTTCGTTGCTTACAACGCCTTCGCCCAATACCTGGTCGAACAATTCCTGGTTCAGTTCACCCGGAATCATACGAGTGATTTCTTCTACCTGGAAGCTGAAGTTACCTTTCAGCTCAGCGACCTGTTCTTTCTTCACTTTCAGCAAAGAAGCGATTTCTGCTTCATTACCGTCGA
>OGMI01000844.1_pt1 | contig 10286 bp, 8 predicted proteins | sample 1573201 | NCBI WGS metagenome assembly OGMI01 (sample SAMEA2582012, study PRJEB24529) | metagenome | biome: Human gut stool | place: China | collected 2011
CTGTAACCGGCTGATCCGTAGTCAGCTACTCTATTCAGTTGAGCTACGCGGCCATGTCCTTTTTGTTTGACGGATGCAAAGGTATGGAGTTTGTATGAAACTTCCAAATATTTCTGCGATTTTTTTTAATAAAAATTATTCCATAAACCGGCTTCCAAATATCTGCCAGCCCAATGTGAGGCCCAAATTCCAGTTCTTACTCGTTGAACTATAGTGATTTAGGTAGGCACATATTGAGCCGAAAGGAAGTTTGACAACCAGGTCTAATTCTCCCATATATTCGAATTGTGAAAACACTTTTCCGTAGCTTGCCTTGTTACTTTCTTCGCGAATGGGGAAAATCGGTGCGAATCCATACATACCCAATCTTACTTGCAGCACACTATTGAACATGTAAATCGGACATACACCTGCTCCCACAAACTGGTTGGCCCGAAATGCCTCGTTGTAGGTAATTCTGCTGTGAGCCGTAGGCGCAAATTCTCCGGCCTGCATCATGGTAGCCCGATAATTGTGGCTGAAGTTGCGCGAGGAATAATAGGCCTTCAGGTAGGTACCCAATGAGAAATGCGGACTCAGTGTATGATATTTCTCCAGTTCATAGGCGATTTGCAGCCATGACTGGATGTATTTGTAGTTTTCGGTGTAAGCCGGGTCTTCATTTCCGGGATAGTATCGTTCTACACCTGTGTAGATGTGTGCGGCAAGTCGTTCGCGGCGTCCAGAGGTGGCAAACTGCCGGCTGTTGAGTGTATTCCCGTCTAATGCGACAGAACCTCCGAAAATGGAATATTTGCTGACATCACGTACATCTGAAGTAAAATCGATGACGTTGGTCTGGAAATACTGGTCCTCCAGCTGGCCTACCCCTATGCCAAATTCGGCTTTCTGGCGGCTCAGGAAAGGCATGGAGACAAATAGCTTCACGAACTCTTCTTTTTGCTTGTTGAAAATGGGAGTATTTCCTTTGCTCAAGAGTTTTTCCTGCTTCAGGTAGTCGAACGTAGACAAGGAAGCCACCAGCCGGTATGAGGTTGGCAGACGGGTTGGCAAATCAATGCGTCCCGCAAGTTGCAGGTTATTGTAGATTTGTCCTAACTGTCCGTCCAGCGAGAATTCCTTGGAGAAGTTGTTCAGGTTGTGATAAGTAGCTCCTACATACACTTGATTTGCTCCGTTTGAGCCTACGTTACCTCCTACTCTCAGTGAGAGGTCATCCTTCATACGTACCTTCAAATCTAGGTTAAAATCGTTTTCGTAGGGATTGTAGACTGCATGAGGAATAATTTCGGAAATCATGTTGTCGGATGACATCAGGCGGAAATATCCCTTCCGAAGCTCTTCCAGGGAGAATGTCCCGTCTTCTTCGCTGTGAAACTCCTTGCGGATGTATTTTTTCTGCTGGTCGTTTGCTCCGTGTATGATGATATTGCGGAAACGGAATTCAGGCATTTTCTTTTTGAAAGCCATGCGTTCCTTTTCCAGCAGACGATAGTCCATGCGGCGGGGAATCCGGTTCTTGATGGAATCCATCAGTTCCATGGTACGCTCATAGCCGATGTCATGAAGTTCATCAAAACGATTGAAGTCCATCAGACTCACATCATCGTATTTAAAGGTCATGAGAATACCTGTAGAATCAGGCACGGAATAGTCCGTTTTCTGCATGATCATGCTTTCCAGCTGCCCGATAATGTCCCCCTCCTGCGGTTTTCCGGGATTGGAACTTACCACGCTGCCGATAATAATGTCCGGATGAAAGTTCTCCGTCATTACGTTGACCGGAAAATTGTTGTATATCCCTCCGTCATACGCCAGCACGGAATCAATCTCAATGGGCTTGAACATGCCCGGAAAACTCATGGAGGCACGCACGGCATCTCCCAAATCACCTTCCTTGAAAATAATCGGACATTTGTTATACACATCGGAGGCTACGCAGCGGAATGGCACGAACAGCTTGTCAAAATTCCCTCGGCAGAGCGCCGTAGCCTGCCCGAACAGCTCCACGAACGCTAAGTTCATCTGTAGCGGGTCGACCACACTTGAAGGCAGAAACTGTGTCTTTACTTTATGCAGCGGGTTTTTCAGTGATACGCGGATATTGATAAATTCCGGTGTGGGCGGATTCCGCTTGAAATAATAGATATATTTTTCCTGTATCCCTCCGGAATACCATCGCTTGAAGTCCTCCGATTTGATAAGCTTTTCCATATCGTCCGGCGAATAGCCCATGGCATAGAGCGATCCGATGATGGCTCCCATAGAAGTTCCTGTGATATAGTCGATGGGAATGTTGTTTTCCTCCAGTGCACGGATGATACCGATGTGCGTAAGGCCCTTGGCTCCACCCCCACTGAGCACCAGTCCCACTTTTTGGGCCGATACGGTAGAGAAAAACAGACAAAAAAGAACTACAAAAATGTGGTGGATATATCTCATATATAAATTGTCTAAGTTGTTGTACCCCAAATATAGTGATAAAAATAGACTGGGCACGCGAAATCTCATTTTTTTTCTCACTTCGCAGATTATTTCAAAATCTTTTCAGAATCATGTCAGAACTTTGTCACAGCCAAAAGAAAAAAAGAACATTGATTTATGAAGAAAATTGTATTTTGGGTCATGATGACACTGGGTGTTGTCAGCCTGCAGAGCTGTGATAAAGATGATGACAACCGTTTGCAAGTATCGGCAAACCTGCAAGAAGCTTTTGATACCCGATACCCGAATGTATCGAGAGTGGACTGGGAACAGAAGGGTCAGTTTTATGAAGCTGAATTCGTGGATAACGGATATGAGAACAAGGCATGGTTTACTCCCGACGGCGCATGGGTAATGACAGAATACGACTTACGTTTCACACAATTGCCGCAAGCTGTACAAGATGCTTTCAAAGCGGGTGCATACGCTTCATGGAAAGTGGACGATGTGGATAAGATTGAGAAAACCGACGGCAGTGTGACTTACGTGATAGAAGTAGAATCGGGCGAAAAGGAATACGTGCTTACTTATCTGGAAGACGGTACACTGATTCGTGAAGATACTGAATGGGGTGAACATACTCCGATAGCTCCCGGACAGACTTCGGAAGTGAAAGATTTGGTAAAGGCCAAATACCCTCAGGCGGTGATTCTGGACATTGAAGAAGAAAAAGGAGGTATTGAAGTGGAAATCCGTGGCGGTAATCGTCAGAAGGAAGTATATTACGCACTGAACAACGGAACCCTTTCATGGGTACACACTATGTACGAAGTGGAACGGCGTGAATTCACCACCCTCCCCGAGAGTGTACAGCAGGTTTTTACTGAATTGTCAGGAAGCGGAATGGTAATTGATGATGTGGATTTCTTTGAAACAGAAACCGGAAATTACTACCGTGTAGAGGTGGAAGACCGTGGTACCGACAAGTACGTTTACGTGGCAGAAAATGGGGAGATGCTTCAGATGAAACTTAAAAATTATGCTTAAAAACATAAAATATTAGACTTTTCTGAACTTTTTAGGGAAATAAACCGTATATTTGCAACGGATTTCCCAGATTCACGTGGCCGGGCAGTCCTGCTGTTCCGGCCACAGAAGTAATGTTCCGGGCAGGAAATCACTGTAAGGACACAGTACCGGATAGTATTAACTAAAATCAAATTACATGCTCAAAAATGTAAAGTGGTTTTTTGTTGTATTAGTATTCAGTTCCTTCATTTCTCTGTCATTTGACAAGAGAAAGACTCCCACCGAGAAACTTCCGCTTGGGGCTCAGGCTCCGGAGTTAGTGCTCGGAAAAGAAAAGCAGCCGCTCAGCCTGCAAGCTGCTAAAGGCAATTACATCCTGCTGAGCTTTTGGGCCAGTTACGATGCCGCATCGCGTACACGCAATGCCAGACTGCACAATGTGGTTTCGGACGACGCCCGTGTTGAGATGATTTCCATTTCGTTCGACCGCTACCAGTCGGTATTCAACGCTGCGGTTCGCCAGGACGGTATCAGCGATAACGTCTATCAGGAAATGGAAGGTGAAAATTCGGAGATATTCAAGTCGTACGACCTGAAGCACGGATTCATCAATTACCTGGTGAACGACCGTGGAGCCATTGTGGCAAAGAATGTAACTCCCTCCGAACTGGCATCGCTTCTGCATCAGGCAGAAAATTGATGCCCGCCCTTTGAAGAAGATGACTTTGGATACAACAAAAAGCAAAGAGATTTCAAATCAGACAGGTTCTGTACAGATTTGAAATCTCTTTTTTTATGCGGTCACGGCAGGGGTCTGCCGTGATTTCTTTAGCATTTAATTTTCAGCTCATCCAGTATGCGGCGCATCTGTTCGTAAGTAGTGATGCGGGTAGGAACCAGCGGCAAGCGCAGACGGTTCTCAATCATTCCCATCATGCTGAGCATGGCTTTCACTCCGGCAGGGTTACCGTCGACGAACAACAGCTTGAACAACTCCGTAAACTGGTGATGGATGGTCAGCGCGTTGTTGTAGTCGCCGGCCAGTGCCAGACGCGTCATGCGGCTGAATTCACGCGGAAAGGCATTTCCGATAACGGAGATAACCCCCACGGCTCCCAAGGTAATCAGCGGGAAGGTAATACCGTCGTCGCCCGAGATTACATCGAAGTTCTCCGGTTTGTTCTTGATGATATCGTCCATCTGTGTAATGTTGCCCGATGCTTCCTTGATAGCTACGATGTTCTTGAAGTCGCGTGCCAGACGCAAGGTTGTTTCGGCCGTCATGTTCACTCCGGTACGTCCCGGCACATTGTAAAGCACTACCGGAAGATCTGTAGCTTCGGCAATGGCCTTGTAGTGCTGGTAAATGCCTTCCTGTGAAGGTTTATTATAATAAGGAACGGCCACCAGTACGGCATCCACTCCTGTGAAGTCCTCATTTTTCAGCGTGTTGAGCACCGTCTGCGTGCAGTTGCTGCTGATGCCCAGCAAAATTGGCACACGACCGTTGACGCGTTCTATCACCACTTTCTTGATTTGTCTTTTTTCTTCCTCAGTCAGTGTCGGTGTTTCCGCAGTGGTACCCAGTACACAGAGAAAATCCACCCCATTTTGTACCTGATATTCAACGAGTCGTACCAGCGCGTTATAATCCACGCTACCGTCGCTCTTGAAGGGAGTAATCAGAGCTACCCCCATTCCTTTCAGTCTTCTTACTATCATAAATGAAATATAATCGCTTTAACAAGTGTACAAAAGTACGAATATTTTCAATTTAACCTATAGATTTAATCGTTTTTTTGCCTTTTATAAATAATTTGTAAAGGACTGGCACTTTATTCGCCGATCATTCCGAGAAACTCCTCTTCGTCTACGATGCGGATACCCAGTTTTTCTGCTTTTTCCAGCTTGCTGGGGCCCATGTTCTCTCCGGCCAGGATGAAGCTCGTTTTCTTGGAGATGCTGCCCACGTTCTTTCCACCATGCTTTTCGATGAGTGCCTTGTATTCGTCGCGCGAATGGCGGGCAAATACGCCGCTGATGACGATGGACTGGCCTTGCAGCTTGTCGGTCTGGCCGGCAGTCTCTTCCTCGCTGATGGCCATCTGCACTCCGGCTTCACGCAGACGTTCGATAAGCTGGAGATTCTTTTCGCTGTGGAAATAACGCAGGATGCTCTGTGCAATCTTTTCACCGATTTCGTCCACGTGAATCAAGTCGTCCAGCGTAGCCGATTTCAGGTCGTCGATGGAGCGGAACGCACGTGCCACTTTCTTGGCCACGGTTTCGCCCACAAAGCGGATGCCCAGTGCAAAGATGACACGCTCGTAGGGAACGGTCTTCGATTTCTCTACTCCCTGTATGATGTTCTCGGCCGATTTTTCTCCCATGCGGTTCAGCCGGCAGATGTCTGCTGCTTGCAGCGTGTAGAGGTCGGCCACGTCGTGAATCAGTCCCTCCTGATAGAACTGGTCGACGGTTTCCGGTCCCAGCCCTTCGATGTTCATGGCACGGCGGCTGATGAAATGCTCGATGCGGCCCTTTATCTGTGTGGGGCAACCGTCTTCGTTCGTGCAGTAATGTGCGGCTTCGTCCTCGTAGCGTACCAGTCGGCTGCCGCATTCCGGACAGTGTGTGATGAAAGTCACCTTCTCGCTTCCTTTCGGACGTGCGTCCTTGTCCACTCCCGTAATCTTCGGAATGATTTCGCCGCCCTTTTCCACGTACACCATATCGCCCAAATGCAGGTCGAGCGATTCGATGATGTCGGCATTGTGGAGAGAAGCACGTTTCACCACCGTACCCGAAAGCTGAACCGGTTCCAGATTGGCCACGGGAGTTACCGCTCCCGTACGTCCCACCTGATACGTCACCTTCAGCAGTTTGGTGCAAGCCTGTTCCGCCTGAAATTTATAAGCGATGGCCCAGCGCGGCGACTTGGCCGTGAAACCCAGGTTGCGCTGCTGGCGCTGTGAGTTTACCTTCAGCACAATGCCGTCGGTAGCTACCGGCAGGTTCTTGCGCTCCAAATCCCAGTAGTTGATAAAGTCGAATACTTCTTCCAGCGTACGGGCCTTGCGCATGTGCGACGACACCTTGAAGCCCCAGCGTGCCGCTTCCTGCAAGTTTTCATAATGCCCATCGTGCGGCAGTTCCTCGCCCAACAGATAATATAGGTAGGCATCCAGCTTGCGCGAAGCTACTACTGCCGAGTTCTGCGACTTGAGCGTACCCGAAGCCGCATTGCGTGGGTTGGCAAAAAGCGGTTCCTCACGCTGCTCACGTTCGCGGTTCAGTTCCTCGAACACCGTCCACGGCATCAGAATCTCACCCCGGATTTCAAACCGGCGGGGATAGCCTTCGCCCGACAGACGCAGCGGAATGGAACGGATGGTCTTCACGTTGTCCGTTACGTCATCGCCCCGTACACCGTCACCACGCGTCACCGCCTGCACCAGTCGTCCGTCTTCGTAAGTCAGCGAGATGGACGTACCGTCAAACTTCAGCTCGCAGCAGATTTCGAAGTCCTCGTTCAGTGCCTTCCGCACACGTTCGTAGAACTCCCGTACCTCTGTCTCGGAATACGTGTTGCCCAGTGAGAGCATGGGATACCTGTGTTCCATCTGGCGGAACTCCTTGTTCAGATCGCTGCCCACGCGCACGCTCGGCGAGTTCTCGTCGTAGTGTTCGGGGTGTTTCGCTTCCAAATCCTGTAGTTCGCGCATGAGCCGGTCGAATTCCTGGTCGCTGATGGTTGGTGCATTGAGAATGTAGTAGTTATGATTATGCGTGTGTAACTCTTCACGCAGCTGGTCGATTCTTTCTATTTCTGTCATGACATTAAAGCGTAATGTTTCATGCAAAAGTAGCAAAAATATTCGTACTTTTGCAAAAAACAATCGCAGACAAATGAGAATAGACATTATAACCGTATTGCCGGAAATGATTGAAGGATTCTTCAATTACTCCATCATGAGCCGTGCTCAGAAGAAAGGAATTGCCGAGATTCACATCCATAACCTGCGCGATTATGCGTACGACCGTTACCGTAAGGTGGACGATTATCCGTTCGGGGGATGTGCCGGCATGGTGATGAAGATTGAGCCGATTGACCGGTGTATCTCTGCACTGAAGGCGGAACGTCATTACGACGAGGTGATTTTCACGACGCCCGACGGCGAGCAGTTCAACCAGAAGATGGCCAACACGCTGTCGCTGTCGCAGAACCTGATTATTCTGTGCGGACACTTCAAGGGCATCGACTATCGCATCCGCGAGCATTTCATCACGAAGGAAATCAGTATCGGCGACTATGTGCTGACGGGCGGCGAGCTGGCGGCAGCGGTGATTGCCGATTCGATTGTCCGCATCATTCCGGGAGTGATTTCCGATGAGCAGTCGGCTTTGTCCGATTCATTCCAGGACAACCTGCTGGCTCCTCCGGTGTACACGCGTCCGGCAGAATACAACGGTTGGAAGGTGCCCGACATCTTGCTGTCCGGCCATGAAGCGAAGATTCGTGAATGGGAGTTTCAGCAGTCGCTTGAACGGACCCAGCGTTTGCGTCCGGATTTGCTGGAAGGGAAATAAAGAAAAATCTTAAATTGGGATAAATCGTAATGGACTGGCTGTATTTGTTTTGTAAGCTATTTTTTTTACATTTGCAATAGACTTTCTGATATAATTTAAAGATGAAACTTCAGTTACAGAATATTTTAAAGGTTGAAAGCGCAGACATTGAACTTGGTGGACTTACAGTGATAACCGGTGAGAACGATTCTGGTAAAAGTTCAATCGGTAAAGTCTTATTTTCTCTGCTCAAGGCAACCAATAATGTAAAGCAAGTAGATAAATTCAAGACGTTGCAGTTTGTAAACTCTCATTTGCTTTCTGTCAAGAGATTGTTCAGTCACTATAACAATGTTCAAATTTTACAAGATATCCAGTCGACAAGTATTGATTTGGTCGAGAAAAATCTTACAGTAGAAGTATTGGCTGAAACTATCAAGAAAGAAGCAATTAAATGTGGATTCACGAATCGGCAGGCAGCTATATTAAACGATAAATTCACACAAATCCAGCAAAATCTCTCAGAACTGGAGAACCCCGTTTTGGCTGTAAAGAGAGAATTTGACATTATATCAAGAAGTGAGTTTATGGAGCCATTAAGTTCATACGGTACCACCCATTCCAGTATTTATTTTCATGATGATACGACAGATGCCGACGGTAGTGACATAAATCTCACTTTTGAGAATGGGAAAATATCAGATATTAAGTTATGGGGAGACTCATCTATTGAGGATATAACCTACGTAGAATCTCCAGTTTATTTGCATATACTCGATACGTTGCGCATGTCAAGTTCTGTACCCACAAAATCTTTCCGTGGAATTTCTAATTCTTTGCAAAAAGGCAATATTCCCTATCATTTGGGTGATATGGCCGAAAAGATTCTCAATACGGCTGAAGATTTGTTGGGATTATTCCACTCAAATAACTACCAGCCACAATTGGATGAAATAAGACAATTGATAGGAGGAAATTTTACGGTGGATGAGAAGACAAAACAATTATATTTTCTTAGAAACGGTATTTCCATTCCAGCGGTAAGTGTGGCTTCCGGCATCAAATCTTTTGGCGTTCTTTTACGTCTGTTACAGACAGATAGTATTTCCACATCGAAAATGCTCGTTTTGGATGAACCGGAAATCCATCTGCATCCGGAGTGGCAGATAAGTTTTTGTCAATTTATTGTTGAACTGGTAACCAAAGGAATTCCTATTGTCGTCAGTTCGCACAGTCCATATTTTATACAGGGATTGAGATATTTTGCAGCAGCTAGAGGAATTGAAAAAGACGTAGTATATTATATGGCAGAACAGAGTTCTGATACGGGGCTTTCCAAATTCAAGGATGTAACCAATGATTTGAATCAAGTTTTTACTTTATTGGCAGCTCCATTACGGGAAATAATGAATGTAGATGCAGTAAGAAACGGCTTGAAATGACTTCTTCCGAAATATATAACAGAATAAAAGGATATCTCGCTGGTTGCGATACTGTGATTTGTAATCTTCATAGTGCATGTGCGCCTTCCAAAAGGAAGGTATATATGTGCTCGATTGCGGGTTCAAAAACTGATGTCATCGATTTTGATACTGTAAAGGAGGCAGATAAAGCGATGGGGATAGAATCCAGAAAATCGGTTGATGCTTTGACCGAATCCCCTACAGGTTCATATCTGTGTTTTGTAGAATTAAAGAGTTGGGATTTACTGCTTTCAAATAAAGGAACAGAAAAATCCATACGTAAACAGGCACAGAAATATGAATCTGATTTACCTCAAAAACTGGCAGATAGTATCTCGATTTGCAAACAGATTTGTAAGGATAATTCAGCATTTGATGATTGCCGGATTGTCTTTATCCTGCTGTCGGATATTTCCTTAGAAGAAGACGGCTTAGCCGATATTCATTCAAATCTTACAGCTTTGGCTGGTTCTTCTTCCAATCTTAAGATACTTTGTAATCAACTATCAGCTCATATCATGGATGGTATTCCTGATGTAGAAACCCATTATTGGGAATGCAGGGAATTTGATGAGAAGTTGAGTGGGTTGTGAATTCTATTTTTGCGAACAAGTACCTTATCTTCACAATGTGACGCAAATAATTAATTTTTCTCGTCATCTTTTGACGAGAATAGTTCGGAACTTTCATTGTATAGACTTCTTATATCTTGATATATTTTAGTTTGTAGATGTTTTTGTCGTAAGCATTCTATTTTCCGCCATGACAATTTTATCGGCTGTTTTTCAGCCGATAAAATAA
>OGMI01000845.1_pt1 | contig 10266 bp, 8 predicted proteins | sample 1573201 | NCBI WGS metagenome assembly OGMI01 (sample SAMEA2582012, study PRJEB24529) | metagenome | biome: Human gut stool | place: China | collected 2011
TGATAGGACTCGAACCTACACGCCTCACGGCACCAGATCCTAAGTCTGGCGCGGCTACCAATTACGCCACAAGCGCATCAGTCAGGATTTCTCCTTGATTCGAGTGCAAAGGTATGAATATTTTTTGAATCTGCAAATCTTATTCCGATTTTTTCAAAAAAATGCATGCTTCTTCTATAATTGTATCAATGCCTCGGGCATAGTCTTCAGTAGAAATATCCACTTTAATGTCCGGATCAATTCCAAATTCCAGTTGGTTCATTTCGGGGTCGAACATGGGACTTGCCGAAAAGCGGATGGACCATCCGTTAGGTATTTCGGAAGTAAACGGTAAACCGGAACCACCTCCTGTTTTATCTCCTATAACAGTAACAAGTGGCAGCTGTTTCATGGAATTTACGAAATCGTTGGTGGCACTGTAAGAACGTCGGTTTGTCAGGACAACCGCTTTCTTTTGCCATCTCACTCTGTCCATGGCCGGTTCTAGGTATACAGGCTTCGGTTCTGAAAAATCCTGGTGCCCAGGTCCTGTTTTATGGCTGATATATCCGGTAAGCACTTTTTCGTTGGTAAAACGGGCTGCGACTTTCTCTGCAGTTGTCAGGTTTCCTCCTCCGTTGTTTCGGACGTCAATGATTAGTCCGTCGCATGTTTTCAAGTAATCCAGTGTCTGGTCCAGATTCCCTTCTCCTATACCGTCCGAAAAGCTGCTGATATAAATATAACCGATGTTGTTTTCCAAAATCTGATAAGTAAGGCCAGAGCTGATGATATAATCTTTTTTCAGATAGTTGCTTTGAAGGCTGTCACTGAAATTTCTGGGATAAGCATCGAACCATTCGCGATATTGTGATGTTTGCCAGGAACAGCTGAGGTTAACATGCCCGTCCCTCAGCTCGTTAACCATTTGCGAGAGAACTTCGAATAAATTCTTGCTGGACATTTCGGGCGTAATGCGCTGGCTATATTCCTGATATACTTTATTCCAGTCCAGCCCATATTCTTCGTGTTTGTAGTCCAAGAAACAATATTGCTGGTCAATGATTGTCCAAAGTGCTTCAAAATTGCCGTAAGGAGTGTTTTCGAATACATCTTCTTTTACGCACGATGTCAATAGCGCGGACAACAGAAAACCGCATACGAAGAAGTTCCTGATTTTATGACTGAATCTTTGTAGCATATTAAAAAGGAGTTGAATAAGGAGACAAATGAACCTTGTTATTACTCTTCTTCATATAGAAGGTTTTTACAAAGCCTATTAAGAAAGAGTGAGTAAAAGTATGGCTCTTTAGGTTGTTTACGTTTGCCTGTAGCAAATCGCACTGATATCCGGTACGGAGCGTAAATTTCCGGATAGGAATATCTACCGTGAACAATTGCTTCAAGCTAGGCTGATTATGCAAGGACGTGAACAAGACATTCCTTCCACCATGTTTTAGCGAGAAGATTTCGTAATAAGACTCTCCATATTCAGGTGAAAACATGATACCCATGAACGGAGCATTGACTTGATAACGCAGTGTCAGCGGAAAATCCTTGATACTGATTTTATAGATAGCCATGGCTGAGGCCATCAGGTTAAAATAAGCTTTGGCCTGAGCTGGATTGTTGGAGTTCCGGCTGTTATATAAAAAACCGATATTTAAATCGGTGGCAGGGCCTACCAGAATCTTCAATGCAGGCGATACCAAGAACTGATAATGCAGTGCATAACTCCAGTTGACCAGCCCGTATAGCATCGTGCCGGTTTTTGCCAGATTATCGGCATAAGAAATATTGGCTTGCAGCCAGTTCTGTGCAGAGATACGCCCATCCATCCATTGAGTGAGCCGCATATTTTCCCGGATAATTCTGATATCCGGTCCTTTATATTCTATCGGTGAAAGATAGGTATCCAGAATACGGCTTTGCCCAACCCCAATCATGGTAGAACGCACGGTATAAGGATGAGTATCTGACTCTTGCGCTCCTATTAATACGGGCACAAGAATCAGAAAGAATAGTATAACAATGTGAGTATAAACCAACCGAAGAAAATGGCCAGAAGTATATTTTTTCATGTTATGCTTCAAAAAGATTCATCTGGCCATTTTCTTCGGTTGGTTGCACCATTTCGTCCTGCTCTTCAGCGTCCTGTGCCTGATTATCCGGTTTTTCTTCATGGCGTGTAGGCTCCAGTTCCTGTATGGACTCAATGTCAAAAGTTGTCAGGCGTTTACCTTTTGCCTTGTAACTTTTTGTACCGATAAAGTCGGCTGCTTCAATTACCAGTGCTTCTCTGAAGCTGTCTTTTCCACCGAAATTAACTTGTAGTCTCGGGTATGCTTCATCAGTAAGCAGAATCAGTCGGTTGTTTTTGTTTTCTCCCAGGTAATTCTGCTTTTTAGCACTTTGTTCGAAGGTGAACCGTTTGATATACGGATACCCCTGCTGGTCCTCATCGTACAACACGGCAGTCCAAACTTTATCCGGGTCAAATTTTTCAATTTGGCGGATTCCCGGATCATAGTGATTGTTCAAGTCAAAGTCGGTGGTATAGAATTCACCGTTTTCCTGTATAATCAGGATGCTTTCATCACTATGGAATTCGTCCAGATAATTACCTCTGCCATCGTAGTTCAGTCGGAGTACATCAGGATCGAACCAGACCTTTCTTCCTCCCAGTGTAGATCCGCCACGCTGTTTAAGTGTAATCTTGTGTACTTCGTATTTGGTAAGCAGGTTACCCATCGACTGACGCCCTTTGATGTTTATATCGCTGAAGTCTTTTTCAAAAATCAGCTTTTTGATTCTAGGGTTCGGCCGTAAGGTTACCTTGATGATTTCTGCTTCGCCGTTCGGGTTTGCTGTGAAGTAAACAATCTTCGAACCCGGATTACCTTGTGTCACATCGTATTCCCTGTCGCGAGTCATGGATGTGATGTTGAAACGCTTGATATAGTGGAAGCCCTCTTTACCGTCGCGGTAAATCACATTGTAGATTGTTCGCTTGTCGTTCTTTTTGAAGACGTTGACATACAATACGTTTTTACCGACAAACATCTTGTCTTGTACGCGTACAATCTTGTATTTTCCGTCTTTGTAGAAAATTACAATGTCGTCAATATCCGAGCAGTTACAGATAAACTCATCTTTTTTCAAGCCAGTACCGATAAATCCATCCTCACGATTGATATATAATTTTTCGTTCGCTTCAGCAACCTTCGTAGCCACGATGGTATCGAAACTGCGTATTTCTGTGCGTCTAGGATAGTCTTTCCCGTATTTGTCTTTCAGCGACTGGTACCAGCTGATGGTATAGTCCACAATATGAGCAAGCTTGTCGTCTATTTCCTTTATCTCTTCCTTCAGGCGGGCAATGTATTCATCGGCTTTGTCCTTGTTGAATTTCAAGATACGCGCCATTTTTATTTCCATCAACTTCAGAATATCCTCCTTGGAAACTTCGCGCACAAACTGTGGGTAGTAAGGAGTCAGCCTCATGTCGATATGTTCACAGGCTGCATCCATTGACTCTGCCTGCTCAAACTGTTTGTCCTTATAGATCCGTTCTTCGATGAAAATCTTTTCAAGCGATGCAAAATGCAGCGTTTCAAGCGTTTCTGCCCGTTGGATATTTAGTTCCTGGCGCAGTAGCGAAAGCGTATTGTCGGCCGATTTTTTCAAGACTGCACTTACATTCAGGAAGTGAGGCTTCTTTTCGTCGATTACACAGCAGTTGGGTGATATATTTACTTCACAGTCAGTAAAGGCATACAGTGCATCCAGTGTCTTGTCCGATGATGTTCCCGGTGACAAGTGTACCAGAATCTCTACCTTGTCTGCTGTATTGTCATCTACTTTCCGGATTTTAATTTTCCCTTTTTCCAGCGCTTTAAGAATAGAGTCAATCAGTGAGGACGTTGTTTTCCCGTAAGGAATTTCACTGATGCAAAGCGTTTTGTTGTCCAGTTTCGTTATTTTGGCACGTACACGCACCAGTCCCCCACGCTCTCCATCGTTGTAGCGCGATACATCAATCGAACCACCCGTCTGGAAGTCCGGATACAGATGAAACTCTTCGCCTTTTAAGTAGGCAATAGAAGCATCACACAACTCGTTGAAGTTATGCGGTAATATTTTCGATGACAATCCTACGGCAATACCTTCTACTCCCTGAGCGAGGAGGAGTGGAAATTTTACGGGTAAAGTAATAGGCTCTTTGTTTCTTCCATCGTAGGATGATTGCCATTCGGTTGTTTTCGGGTTGAAAACTACGTCCAGCGCAAACTTGGAAAGACGTGCTTCGATGTATCGGGGAGCTGCTGCACTGTCGCCTGTAAGGATATTTCCCCAGTTTCCCTGGCAGTCAATGAGTAAGTCCTTTTGTCCAAGCTGTACCAATGCATCTCCGATAGAAGCATCACCATGAGGATGGAACTGCATGGTATGTCCTACAATGTTAGCCACTTTATTGTAACGTCCGTCATCCAGTCTTTTCATCGAGTGAAGAATACGGCGTTGTACGGGTTTCAGTCCGTCGTTGATATGCGGAACGGCACGTTCTAGGATTACATATGATGCATAATCCAGAAACCAGTTCTGGTACATGCCGCTTAGTTGATGTTTAACTGCTTCGTCCTTGCTGTTTACCGGTTTATAGTCCGAGTGTTCTTCTTTGTCAAATTTTTCTTCGCTCATACATTAATATAATATAGGGACAAAATTACGAAAATCTTTTGAACGTCAGCGCATGACGTTTGTAAAATCAATTCATTTTCTGAATGATTTTAGTATAGGTACTGTTAGCGGGATAGCCAGCAGAAAAGAGCATAAATCGGCTGCAGCCTGACACATCTCAACACCTTGCAGTCCTAAAAAATAGGGCAGAATCAGGATGAAAGGGATAAAGAACAATCCTTGGCGTGCCGAGGATAAAATAACAGCCTGCACAGGTTTGCGTATGGTTTGTAACAGCATGTTACACAAAATAACCCAGGCACCCAACGGCAGGGTAATGAGCTGCCAGCGTAAGGCACGGGCACCTATTTCGATTACATGTATGTCGTCTTTACGGAACCAGGTTACTATTTCAGGAGCATAAATATATCCAATTATGGAGCAAAGCGTCAGGAAGACAATTCCGGTTTTTACGCAGTACCAAAATCCTTCGCGTACTCTCCGGTAAAATCCTGCTCCATAATTGAAGCCGCAGACCGGCTGGAAGCCTTGTCCGAAACCAATGACAAACGAGTTTATGAACATGCAGATACGTGTAACAATTGACATACCTGCAATAGCAGCATCGCCATATACACCGGCCGAAACGTTGAGCAGAATAGTGGCCAGACTGGCCAGCCCCTGCCGGCATAGGGAGGGACTTCCACCGTAAACAATTTCTTTCAGTAAGGCCGGAGTAGGGGAAAAGTGTTTAAACCGGATACGGATGTTTGTTCCTCTGCTGTCCAGATACAGCAATAACAGGAAACTGCAAACCTGGCTGGCCAGTGTGGCAATGGCGGCTCCCTTGATGCCCATATCGAATGTAAAAATAAGAAGTGGGTCTAAAGCTATGTTCAGAATTGCCCCTAGTCCGATACCGAACATGGCATAGATGGCATTTCCTTGAAAACGCATCTGGTTATTCAGTACCAGCGACGAGGCCATGAAAGGAGCTCCCAGCAGGATAATACCCAGATAAGTTTCTGTATAGGGCTGTATTGTGGGAGTTGAACCCAGCATGCTGGAAATGGGAGTAAGAAAAAACAGCCCAATGACGGTTACTGCTATACCTACCAGGAATGCACAGAAAAAACCGGTCGCTGCCATTTTTTCGGCATTTTCGTAGTCCTGTGCCCCCAGACGGCGCGAAATATAATTCCCGGAACCGTGGCCGCAGAAAAAGCCCAGGGCCTGAATGATAGCCATCACAGAAAAAGAAATTCCCACAGCTGCAGTCGACTGTGTGTTTATCTGGCCCACAAAATAAGTATCGGCCATGACATAAAAAGAAGTGATGAGCATGCTGATAATGGTGGGTATGGCCAGTTTCCTGATCAGACTTGGAACAGGAGCGGTAGTCATCAAGGTAAATTTTGATTTCTGGTTTGTATTCATCGGCATACAATTTTAGAAAGCGGAATATCCTACAAAATTAGAAAAAAAACAGCATATATGTTTCCCGAGGTTTCGTTAATGCCTGAAACATAAGATAAATTAATATAGATACATGGCATTTTAGTGAAGAAATCCCTATCTTTGCAACTTGATAATTTGTTGGAACAAAGAAGAAAATCAAAATATTAGAAAGAAAATGGCACAAGAAGACGTTTTTAAGAAACTGGTTTCGCACTGTAAAGAGTATGGATTTGTATTTCCCTCAAGTGAGATTTACGATGGTTTGGGTGCAGTATACGACTATGGTCAGATGGGTGTGGAGTTGAAAAACAATATCAAGCAATATTGGTGGCAGAGCATGGTGCTGCTGCACGAAAACATTGTAGGTATTGATTCTGCAATCTTTATGCATCCTACTATTTGGAAAGCTTCAGGACACGTTGACGCATTTAATGATCCGTTGATTGATAACCGCGATTCGAAAAAACGTTATCGCGCAGATGTCCTGATTGAAGATCAGCTGGCTAAATACGATGAAAAAATAGAAAAAGAAGTAGCTAAGGCTGCCAAACGTTTTGGCGATGCTTTCGATGAGGCTCAGTTCCGCAGTACGAATGCACGTGTTTTGGAACATCAGGCTAAACGTGACGCTTTGCACGAACGTTTTGCAAAAGCCATGAATGCTAACGACCTGAACGAATTGCGTCAGATCATTATTGACGAAGAAATCGTTTGTCCTATCTCTGGAACGAAGAACTGGACTGAAGTACGTCAGTTCAACCTGATGTTCTCTACCGAAATGGGTTCTACTGCCGATGGCTCTATGAAAGTATATCTTCGTCCGGAAACCGCTCAAGGTATTTTTGTAAACTACCTGAATGTACAGAAAACCGGTCGTATGAAAATTCCGTTTGGTATCGCTCAGATTGGTAAAGCGTTCCGTAACGAAATTGTTGCACGTCAGTTTATTTTCCGTATGCGTGAATTCGAACAGATGGAAATGCAGTTCTTCGTTAAGCCGGGAACAGAACTGGAGTGGTTTAAAAAATGGAAAGAAACTCGTTTAAAATGGCACGAAGCTTTGGGATTCGGTGAAGACCACTACCGTTATCACGATCACGAGAAACTGGCTCACTATGCCAATGCTGCAACCGACATCGAATTCTTGATGCCGTTCGGATTTAAGGAAGTTGAAGGTATTCACAGCCGTACCAACTTTGACTTGAGCCAGCACGAAAAATTCTCTGGAAAGAGCATCAAATACTTCGATCCGGAAATCAACGAAAGCTACACTCCGTACGTTATCGAAACTTCAATTGGTGTGGACCGTATGTTCCTCAGCATCATGAGTGCTTCTTACTGCGAAGAAAAACTGGAGAACGGCGAAACTCGTGTTGTGCTGAAATTGCCTGCAGCTCTGGCTCCTGTCAAACTGGCTATTATGCCATTGGTTAAGAAAGATGGTCTGCCAGAAAAAGCACGTGAAATCATGAACGACCTGAAGTTCCACTTCCACTGTCAGTACGACGAAAAAGACTCTATCGGTAAACGTTATCGTCGTCAGGATGCTATCGGTACTCCGTACTGTATCACAGTAGACCATCAGACATTGGAGGACAATTGTGTAACACTGCGTAACCGTGATACCATGGAGCAGGTTCGTGTACCAATTGCAGAACTGAACAATATCATCGCCGACAAGGTAAGTATAACAAGTCTGTTGAAGACATTGCAATAATTTAATTTGAACACATGAATAAAAATTCTCTTTGGTTAATGATTCTTATGCTCACTGCTTCTTTGGGCTTTACTGCCTGTAGTGAAGAAAGCGGGGTAGAGGATCCGTATGCAAACTGGGAAGAGCGTAACCAGCACTATATCGATTCGATAGCTGATGTTGCCAAGCAAAATCCCGGTGAATGGAAAATAATCCGTAACTATAAGTATCAGCCTGATGATAACAATCTGGATGCTAATCTGAGCTCACAGTTTGATGTAAACGATTATGTTTATGCAAAGATTCTGGCAAGTGCTCCGGCTGAGTCAACGGTAAGTCCTTTGTTTCAGGATACTGTTTATGTGCATTACCGTGGTAAAATGATAAACAGTACTGTTTTCGATCAGAGTTTTTATACAGATGAACTAGATTTGGAAACAGCACAGCCAACTTCGTTTGCTGTAAATGGAGTGATAAATGGTTGGACAACAGTGTTGCAACAGATGAAAGTGGGCGACCGTTGGGAAGTTTATATTCCTTCTGATTTAGGATATGGTATGAATCCTCCTTCATCTTCAATAGTTCGGACTAATTCAGCACTGATTTTTGATGTGACATTGGTGAAAATAGTTCATCCGAAAGGTATAGAACCCTTTGCTGTGGCATTGAAGAAGGAATAAAAAAACAAAGAGATATTTTATATCGTATTGGCTGGTCTGTCTTTGGGCAGGCCAGCTTTTTTATTTTTGTTACTGTGTCTTTTCCTTATCATTGCAAAGACCAACTTACGTTACAGCAATGCTTGGTGTTTATCTCAAAAAAGACCAATGTTTGTTTCATGTGTGATGCAGTTGGAATTCACGGACATTGACTATGCCTAAATTTACTTTACACTCTATTTGTATTAATACTAAAAAGGTTTACATTCTAAATTTTGTCTTTCTGAAAAAGTTTACATTTCCGTTTGGTCCTTTCTGAAAAACTTGACACTTATTTTAAAAGTTAAAAAAAGCGTACACTTTTTCCCGTAAAGTTTTTAGATGTTCATTCATGCAATAAAAATATGAATTTTCTCATAATATACCATGAAAAACACCACGGAGGTTTGCCTGACGGCTGGAGGCGTGAAGCCTCCAAAGAGTCCTATCCGCACAGCTTGCGCTTTTGATAAGGAGTAAGCATTCCATTGCTCATATGGGGTCTCTTATTATTGTAGAATTCTATAATCTCCTTTATCCGGATTTTTGCATCCTCAAAATCTTTAAAACGTTTCATCCTGTAAATCCATTCCTGTTTGAGTATTCCGTTTATCCGTTCAGCCACGGCGTTTTCTCTGGGATTGCCGTCTTCAGTCATACTGATGGATATATTTTTAGCCAGCAGTTTACTGACATACCGGCTGCAGCAATATTGCGAACCTCTGTCTGAATGGTGAATCAGTGAGTCCAAACCATATTTCTCAAACGCTTCCAGCGCCTTTTCAAGTGAAGCTGCCGTATTTTCAGCCAGCAGGCTTTCCGAAAGCGTCCATCCGATGATTTCATGCGTATAGGCATCTGTCAGCAGATGGAGATAGCATATGCCTGTATCAGTATCAATATAGGTAATATCCGCTACCCATAACTGATTGATTCCGTTCGGCTTGAATCCTTTTATTAGATTGCTGTATTTGCGGTAGTTATGGTTACTGTTGGTCGTATGCCGTCTTCTCTGAGGTTTGAGTATCAGATGATGCCGGTGCATAAGGATGTAAAATCTGTCACGCCCAATCATCTCGGCCATAAAGATATTCTTTAATATAAGAAACATCTTATAAGCCCCGATGCCGGGAGCTGCAGCCCTTATCTCATGAGCCTTGCTGATAATCTCCTGTTCCTTTTTTAAACGGTTCTCAATTACCTCTTTCTTCACGCTGTAAAAGCCTTCACGACTCTTGCCAAACAGTTCACACAGGCATCCTATTGAACATTCAGGATGCCTTGTGTGAAGGCTTGCTACTGCTTGGCGCCAGCTTTTTTTAACAGGTCAATACCATACTGCTCGCGCCCGATCTTCAGCACTTCATTGAGTGCCTCATTCCTCAGTTCAGAATACTCCAATGCACGTCTGAGACGGTCAACCTCTGCCTGAAGCTCCTGCTCGCGTGAAGCAGGAGCTGATAGTGCATCCCTTTGCTTTTTGGCTTTACGCATAGACTCCAGTTTTTGACATAGTTCCTTGGATAAAATTAAGTCTTTTTCTTCTAAAGCGTATTGTTTTTGCCAATGATTTATACAGGCCGGATCTATTCCATATTTCCTGGAAATAAAATTTCTTGACTTTCCTGATTCATAATAATCAGTCAATACCATTAGCTTAAAATCTAAGCTTAAGACTCTGCGAGCTTTCTTCATCTTTTCCATTTTACTCTTGTTTTTGTTAAAATGGTGTGAAGTAAATCTGTATTAAGTCAC
>OGMI01000849.1_pt1 | contig 10218 bp, 10 predicted proteins | sample 1573201 | NCBI WGS metagenome assembly OGMI01 (sample SAMEA2582012, study PRJEB24529) | metagenome | biome: Human gut stool | place: China | collected 2011
CCCGGCAATGAACAGCTTCAGCAAAGCAAAATGCCGAAGCTGCCGGATTATGACGCAGGTTTTGCAACAGCAGTGCTGGAGCGCGGTGGTAAAATGAGTGTTTTTAAGCCGCTGCATCACGATCTGCATTTAAATTAAGGAGCGGAACATATGAAGAAGACTTCATTTTTAGCGATACTTTTGGCTGCGCTGGTGCTTGCAGCCGGCGTTGTTACTAAAGACAGCGAGCTGGTAAAAAGTTATGTGCCGGTTTTGCTGGAGCAGTTGCAGGCAATGGATACTGCAGTACCCAAAGAAATGCCGCCACTGCTGACGATATCCTTGCCGTTACTGCTTTGGATATTGGACAGGGAGACAGTATCCTGGTACAAATGCAGGGGAAAAATATCCTGATCGACAGCGGCGACCGCAGCGAAGCTGCCAGGCTGCTGACTAAGCTGGAAGAAAATCATGTCAAGCAGATCGATATGCTGATCGCTACACATCCGCATGCCGACCATATCGGCGGGATGAAAGCTGTGCTGAACAGGTTTCCGGTAAAACAGGTTTATGACAGCGGTCAGAACTATAAAACTAAAATGTATAATGACTTTCGTTTGCAGATTGAAAAGGAACAGATTCCTTTTGAAGTGCTGCGCGGCGGTCAGGAAGTTCCGGTCAATGAAATGGTGAAGCTGAAGGTCCTGAGTCCGCAGGCGTTGTATAAGGGGACTCCTTCTGACACCAATAACAACAGTCTGGTGCTGCGGTTGGAGTATAAAGATTTTGCAATGCTGCTGACCGGGGATATTCAGGCCGAAGTAGAACGTGATCTGCTGCAAACTGACCCTGAGGCACTGCAGGCGCAGGTTTTAAAGGTGGCGCATCACGGCAGTAAAACATCATCGATCAATGAATTTTTAGCTGCTGTCAAACCGAAGATAGCGGTCATCAGCAGCGGCGAAGGTAATAAATATAAGCATCCCAGCCCGGAAGTGGTACAAAGACTGTACAATTTACAGGCCGATGTTTTCAATACGGCTTTATGCGGCGATATTATTATAAAAAGCAATGGCAAAACCTGTGATATAACTGTTGAGAAGTTTTATGATGAGCAGCAGGCGCAGGCAGCCTGAGACGGAGGGATAGAAAATGCGTGAAATAACATTGCAGGAATTGGCGGCGCTGGCTGAAAACGCAAAGGGTGAGATCAGAAGGATTTATTTGCACTTGACGGCGGGGCATTATAACAATACTTATGACGACTATCACTTGAATATCACAGGTGACGGTACAGTGTGGAGCAGCTGCGGGAAACTGACAGAATATAAAGAGCATACCTGGCATCGTAACAGCGGCGCAGTCGCGGTAAGCATCTGCTGCTGCGCCGACGCGGTGGCTTATGCCGATGGCAGTGTGGACTTTGGCAGCGTGCCGCCTACACGGCAGCAGTTAGAAACCTTGGCGCGGGTAGTAGCGGTTTTGTGCCGGGGACTGGATTTGCCGATCGACGATAATTATGTTATGACTCATGCAGAAGCGGCTGACCTTGATGATTATGGGCCGGCAACGACTTTTGAAAGATGGGATCTGTGGAAGCTGGCATCTGCCGACGGAACTTTGCAAGATGGCGGTGCTTTGATCCGCAGCAAAGCGAAAGCCTGCTGTCAGTGGTAATAAAAAAGCCGTAACGCTGTTGGATCGGCGTTACGGCTTTCAGGTTTTTATTTAGTTGCTGCTTTAACAGGCAGCTGCGTTAAAAGTTCGATTGTAGAGCCGTCGGCAAAGGCCAGACTGCTTAGAGAAGCCTTCCAGGTCACTTTGCTGAAATCGCTGTTCATAACCTTGGCATCATCAGTCAGAAAAGGGTTCAGCTCCCAGTTGAATTTATAAACTGCGGTCTGTTTGGCGGAAAGGTCTTTGCTGCTGGCAAAATTACCACTGTAAAATAATTCATTATCAGCGTTGTAAAGCTCCAGAACACCGGTAAAATACTGCAACTCCTTCACCGCGTTGTTAGTCAGCTGAATATCGGCTTCTAACAGGCGGATAACGCCGGAATAAGGAGCCGAAGTTATAAAGATTTTTTGCGGAGAAACGGCAACAGCGTCGTCGATCTGCTTTTGTACAGGAGCGTTAATTTCAGCCAGTTTGTTTTGTAAGGCCTGATCACGTTCATTGATCAAAGTTTTCAGATTGTTGATCTTAGTTATCTGCCAGGTATCGTCAGCAAGCTGCTGCATAGCAAGCTCTACTAAAAAATGTTTGTCTAATTCGCTGTCGAAAACTTTGATGGTTACGACAGCGACACTGGCATTTTTCTGAATCTTTTCCACACCCTGATACTGCATAGAATTGACGCCTGTCTTGTTTTTCAGATTATTGACGATATCAGTGCCGTTGTTTTGCAGCATCGGCGAGTCAGCATCACTTGGATCTGCTTCTTCCATAGCACCGCCGTTGACGTATTGTCTGGTCTGGTCGATCAGGATCGGGACGGCAACACCTTTGATATTCTGTACTAACGCAGCCAGAATCGGGCTTGACAGGCGTTCGTTGCCAAAAGAGGCAACAACGACATCGTCATAAGCACTGCTGTAAAGTGTTTCCATATCGACGTGCTTTTCAAAAGCCGCAAAATCGTGCTTTTGTACCGCAGTGCCAATAAGACCCAGCGAATACTGCGGCGTTTTGACCAAGTAGGCAAAGTACCAGACCACTGTGGCGGCTATTGCGATAACGGCAAACAGCAGCAGGTATCTTAATTTTTTTGTTTGCATAAGTGCATCCCCTCAAAAACTTTAAATTTATTATAATGCCTATTATACTACGACTTTGGAAGGATGCAACTTTTTTAGTCAACAATATAAATAAATTTTGTTTTAAAACTAAAACAGCAATAAAAAAGCTCAGGCGCAGGAAAATCATCTTTCCAGGCCTGAGTTTTTTGCGGTTGTACGCTTTGGAATTTGCGGGACGTTTGGTTACCGGGTCAATGTTGCCCCAACTTTTGCGATGGCTTTTGTTGATCTCCGGCTGCGTCTTTTTCGACAGCTTGGCAAAAGGAATAAATTTTTGCATATTTGTCACCTCGTTTGTAGTTAATTGAATGTATTATAACATGGATAGGAAGAAATATGATAAAGCCGTATTACAATTAACATATTATATGTTAGAATATATTTAATGAATATAAGAACGATTTCTGTGGAGGTTTACAAAAATGGTGACTAGGGGAAAAAATATTAATTTATTTCTTATAGATGGAGAAGCTAGTGGACGTATAAAATGCACAATGGCTAACTGGGTTGGTATTGCTTATAAAATTCCGCGAACTGAGTTAGAGAGGTGCCAAGAACGGGATGATTTAAAACAAAGTGGAGTATATTTTTTATTTGGTGTATCTGAAAAAACAGGTAAAGATATAGTTTATGTAGGACAAGCTGGTGCAAGAAAAAGCGGTGAAGGTATCCTTAATCGATTAAAGGAGCATAAAAGGAATCCTGACAAAGGCTACTGGCATGAAGCCGTTGTTTTTACGACAACTAATAATTATTTTGGGGCAACAGATATAAGTTGAAAATCGTTTTCGTAATATTGCTATGGATGCCAAAAGATATGATGTAAAAAATGTTAATGAACCCAATCTTGGAAATATACGCGAAGAACAAGAAAGTGAATTAGAAGAGTTTATTGATTATGCTAAAGTTATTATGGGGACATTGGGACATAAAGTTTTTGTACCTTTGACAAAATCAGCTTTTGAGAAGAAGAATGATGAACATATAGATATTACAGAAAAAATATTTTATTTTAAACGCAAAAGTAAAAAAAGCAACAAAATTATAGAAGCGATTTGTAAGCAAACTAACGATGGATTTGTTGTTCTCCAAGGCAGCCATATTGAGATTATAGATTCACATACTATTCCGGCAACTATTAAAGCTGCTCGAAAAAAAGCTAATATAGACGATAATAATATTCTTCAAGAAGATATTTTATTTAAAAGTCCTTCATATGCAGCGGCCTTTGTTATTGGTGGACATGTTAATGGATTGGTAAGTTGGAAAACAAAAGATGGTAAAACCTTAAAAGATATCGAAGAAGAATAACAAGAAGGAGATTGACATGGTTGATAATAAAAAAGAACAAGAGCGGGCAGAATTACATCGTATGATATGGGGTATTGCCAATGATCTTCGAGGTAGTGTTGACGGCTGGGATTTTAAACAGTATGTTTTAGGAATGTTGTTTTACCGTTATATATCAGAAAACCTAACAAATTATATCAATATTGGCGAACATGAGGCAGGAAATATTGATTTTGATTATGCAAAACTTGCTGATAGTGAAGCTGAACAAGCCAGACAAGACCTGGTAAAAACAAAAGGTTTTTTTATTTTGCCAAGTGAATTATTTGGAAATGTAAGAGCGAAGGCTCCTTCTGACGAAAATCTTAATGAAACTTTGGAAAAAGTTTTTCGGAAGATTGAAAGTTCGGCTCAGGGCAGCGACAGCGAAGACGATTTTAGAGGGCTGTTCGACGATATGGATGTAAACAGCAACAAGTTGGGAGGAACAGTTGCCAAACGGAATGAAAAATTAGTAAAGTTGTTGAATGGTATTGGGGAACTAAAACTTGGCGATTATCAGGATAATACCATAGATGCCTTTGGTGATGCCTATGAATTTTTAATGGGTATGTATGCATCTAATGCCGGTAAAAGCGGCGGGGAATACTATACGCCGCAAGAAGTGTCGGAATTGCTTACGCACCTTACATTGGTTGGCAAAACAGAAGTAAACAAAGTTTATGACCCCGCGTGTGGCAGTGGATCGTTGCTGCTTAAATTTGCCAAAATTCTTGGCAAAGAAAATGTGCGTCAGGGATTTTTTGGACAGGAAATCAATATTACAACTTATAATCTTTGCCGTATCAATATGTTTTTGCATGATATTGATTACGACAAGTTTGATATTGCCCATGGCGATACGCTTATAGATCCAAAGCATTGGGATGACGAACCGTTTGAAGCTATCGTTTCCAATCCTCCTTATTCTATTAGGTGGGATGGTAGTGATAATCCTCTATTGATCAACGATCCGCGCTTTTCACCAGCGGGAGTATTGGCGCCAAAGTCTAAGGCAGACTTGGCTTTTATTATGCATTCTCTGTCATGGCTGGCTACCAATGGTACGGCAGCAATAGTTTGTTTCCCTGGTGTAATGTATCGCGGTGGTGCAGAACAAAAAATACGTAAATATTTAATAGATAATAATTTTGTTGATTGTGTGATTCAACTGCCTGATAACCTTTTTTATGGAACCAGTATTGCCACCTGTATCATGGTTTTGAAAAAATCTAAGCAGGAAAACAATACTTTATTTATTGATGCCTCCAAAGAATATGTGAAGGTGACTAACAGTAATAAGCTCACTGTTTCTAATATTGCTCATATTATCGATATCTACAAAGAACGAGCTGATAAAGATTATCTTGCCAAGGTTGTACCTAATGCCGATATTGAAACTCAGGACTATAATCTTTCAGTCAGTACCTATGTCGAGCAGGAAGATACCAGAGAAAAAATAGATATCGCTGTTTTAAATGCTGAAATTAAACAAATAGTTGCCAGAGAACAGGTTTTGCGTGATGAAATAGATAAAATCATTGCGGAAATCGAGGTAGATGGAGATGCGATTAACTGATATTCTTTCAAAACCATTAACCAGTAAATTTGAACAGGTTGAAGGTTTTTTGAATAATACGAAGCTAAAATGTGGCAGACAGAAAAAAATTAAAGCAGGAAAAATCGCTTTAAATTATTTTTGTAGAAATTGCGATATTGATATTACATTTGTATCAGATGAAGAGTTATTCTGTATTGGTATTAACGAACGTTTGGTGAGTATTGATTGTGTATTAACGTGCCCTCGTTGTGGGGAAGTAATACCAGTATGGTTTTTAGTAGAAAGTAAAAGTGATATATATAGTCAAGCTCCTGATATACGTGTGTTGAAGCGTACTGAAAGATTAACAGAAAATGTTTTATTAGGACGAGGTAAATATGATGATTTTTCAGAACTATTAGAGAAGGCTGATCGTGCTTATCGCGATGAACTTGGAGCTGGAGCAATAGTTTATTTGAGGAAAGTTTTAGAGAGAATTACATTTCAAACAGCCGAAGCTATTGATATTGAAACCAAAAATAAAAATGGCAAACATCGACCTTTCAAAGAGATATTGGTTAAAGTAGATAAGGAATGTTCGATTATTCCTAAAGAATTTTCTGAGAATGGTTATAAGTTGTTTAGCGAGTTGAGCGAGATTGTACACAGTAATGGTGATGATGAATTATTAGGTTTAAAAAGATATGATGCCCTTCAACGTCTTGTTATAGGGGTTCTTGATAATGTGAAAAATAATAATGAAATGATGGCTGCAATTGGGAATTTGGGGTGGAATGAAGAAGGGAATGCTATGGAATGAGTAGATTAGATGAATTAATAAATGAGTTTTGTCCTGATGGTGTAGAGTATAAAGCCATTTGTGAATTTTGCAAAGTGGGTACAGGAAAAAGTAATAGGCAAGATGCAGATGAAAATGGAGAATACCCTTTCTATGTTAGATCTAAAGAAGTTTTTTTGAATAACTCATATGAATTTGATGAAGAAGCTATTATAATTCCTGGAGAAGGAAGTATAGGGGAAATATTCCATTATGTAAATGGTAAATATGCACTGCATCAAAGGGCGTATAGAATACATATTGAAGACAACTATGTTATAACTAAATTTTTATATTATTATATGGCTCAAAATTTTAAGAAATTTATATATCAAAAAGCGGTTAACGCAACAGTTAAATCTATAAGGAAACCAATGATAGAAAAATTCGTTGTTCCTATTCCCCCCCTGCCAGTACAGCGTGAAATTGTCCGTATTTTAGACAATTTCACAGAGCTTACAGCAGAGCTTACAGCAGAGCTTACAGCAAGGAAAAAACAATATGAGTATTATCAAAATATACTTTTGACATGTGATGGCTTTAATATAGAGCCAGTTGATAAGAAATTGGGGAAAGAAATTCAGTGGTTGACATTAGGTGAAGTATGTACTTTAAAAGCTGGCAAAACAATATCTTCGACAGAAATATTTCATGAGCCCTTTGGGAAATATCAGTATCCTTGTTTTGGTGGAAATGGTCTTCGTGGATACGTTAAATCTTATAACCAAGAGGGTAACTTTTCTTTGATTGGTCGGCAAGGGGCTTTATGTGGGAATGTTTGTTATGCATCAGGTAAATTTTATGCAACTGAACATGCAGTCGTTGTTGAACCAAAAGGAAAGTGTGATGAAAGATTTCTTTACTATATTTTAATTGCAGCAAACTTGAATCAGTATAAAACAGCTGGGGCACAACCAGGGTTATCAGTTGCAAAACTCGAAAAAGTGTTAGTACTAATACCGTCCATGTCAGCGCAAAAACGGATTGTTGATATTTTAGATCGTTTCGATGCTTTATGTAACGATATAACAATTGGTTTACCAGCAGAAATTGAAGCCCGCCAAAAGCAGTACGAATATTATCGAGACAAATTATTGTCTTTTAAGGAGAAGAAATAGTGGAAGTGTTTTTAAACCCTGATGTTTATCGTGAATTTAGAAATGCTTTTAATGAAACACCACTTTTTATGTATAATGAGGAATATAAAACTTGTTTTAATCTTTTTTGTGCTGTTACAGATAGGTTGGAAAGTTGTATTGAATATTTAAATGGCCATGCAGAAACACCAAAAACAGAAGAAGATTTTTTATCGTTTGTTATGTTCAGTTGTATGGTTTTAGATGCTGTAAAACATGTCTTAAAGCAACTTGACATTGAAAAAATTGATAAAATAGATTATTTCCAAAATATTTGTTTGTCTAAACCATTAAATATTGAAAAACATAAATGCCCGACAGACGATAAATTTTTTGAATATTTACGTTCTATTATGTTTGCCCACCCATTTGAAACAAATCGACCAAAGTTTTTTATGAAACATGAAATACAGTATTCTCCATGGGTTATTGCAAATAATCCAGCAACAAAATTTCGTGGGATAAAAGATGGTGTTGGTGTTAGGATATATTCCAATAAATTTGATGAGATAAAAGATTTAATTTTTTCTTTTGATGTTTTGAAAAAATATATAAAATCGCAATATTTATTGTTAGATTTGGCAACTGAAAAAGTAAAAGAGATAGTTAGCTTAAAAGAAATAGAATGGAAAAAGCATAAAATCAATAGATCGTTAGATTATTTGGATATATTGAAAGAGATTAAAGACATTTTAAAATTGCGACATGAAGAATATTACGACGTTGAAACTGTTATTAGATACATGGGATGTAAAAATACTTTAAAAGAAAATCTAACAAGTGTTGAACGATTTAAGCAAGGTATTATAGAAATAATACCAGATTTGTGCGATGCTATTGATTCGTTAAATTATGAAATGGCAACAGAGAAATTAGATTATATTTTGCATCAAAGACCATGGAAAATGCATAGTATGGCAAATTATCAACTGGGAAAAATTTATTGTGATTTGAATGAAACGCAAATTGTGTCTAAACGAGAATGGGCACTGGAACAAGTTGAATTATTTTCTAAAGAGTTTGCAAAAAAATGGGTTACTATAATACCGCAAGAAATGAGTTTTGACGAGATTAAGTTGTTAGTTACAGTTTCTTGTTACTTAGAGAAGATAGAACAAGAAAAGGAGAAGCGGACATGAGTACATATAATATCGTAGCATCAACTGAAGGCAGTACAGTCGTTGCTGAATATGTATCAGCATATGAATCTGGTTATAAACGCTCTGATGCTTACCAGAGTGAAGCCGAACTTGAGTGTGAATTTATACGTTTATTGTCAGAGCAGGGGTATGAATACCTGACTATTCATGATGAAAAAGCTTTGATCAATAATCTGCGTCATCAATTGGAACTAATTAATGATTATATTTTTTCAGACAGCGAGTGGGAACAATTTTTTACAAATTGCATTGCGAATAAAAATGAAGGTATTGTAGAAAAAACTCGTAAAATCCAGACAGATCATGTACAGATCTTGCATCGTGATAATGGCTCAACTAAAAATATTTACCTGATTGATAAAAAACATATCCACAATAATCGGTTGCAGGTCATTAATCAATATCAAGAAGATCAGGGCAATCATGATACTCGTTATGATGTTACTATTCTTGTAAACGGTTTGCCTTTGGTACATGTGGAGTTAAAACGTCGTGGCGTGGCTATCAGAGAAGCCTTTAATCAAATCAAACGTTATCAGCGTGACGGCTTTTGGGCTGCCTGTGGCTTATATGAATATGTACAGATTTTTGTGATTTCTAATGGTACGCATACTAAATATTATTCTAATACTACTCGCATCAGCCATGTACAAGAAATGGCTGGCAGTGAAAGACGGAAGAGTAAAAAAACCAGTAACAGCTTTGAATTTACCTCGTTTTGGGCAGATGGCAATAACAAAGCAATTGCTGATCTTGTGGATTTTACAAAAACGTTTTTTGCAAAACATACAATTTTAAATATTTTGACCAAGTACTGTGTGTTTACTACAGAATCATTATTGCTGGTTATGCGTCCTTATCAAATTGCAGCTACAGAAAGAATTTTGTCGCGTATTGTAGTGTCCAGGCGGTTATATTTGGCATACTACCGGCAGCGGCAAAACACTGACCTCTTTTAAAACGGCACAACTTGCCTGTGCCTTGCCAGATATTGACAAGGTATTATTTGTTGTAGATCGTAAAGATCTGGATTACCAGACCATGAAAGAATATGACCGTTTTGAAAAAGGGGCAGCGAACAGTAACGTGTCAACCAGAATATTACAAAAACAATTGGAAGATCCAAATACTAAAATAATTATTACGACTATTCAAAAGCTGGATGTATTTGTTAGCCGGAATAAGAGTCATAACGTTTTTAAACAGCATTTTGTTATTATTTTTGATGAGTGTCATCGTAGCCAGTTTGGTGAAATGCACGATAAAATAGTGAAAGCTTTTAAAAATTATCATTTATTTGGATTTACAGGCACACCTATTTTTGCGGTAAATGCTTCCAGTGGCGGAAATCCGCTGCTGCGAACGACACCACAGGCTTTTGGTGATAAGCTACATACTTATACTATTGTTGATGCAATAAATGATGAAAATGTGT
>OGMI01000852.1_pt1 | contig 10171 bp, 10 predicted proteins | sample 1573201 | NCBI WGS metagenome assembly OGMI01 (sample SAMEA2582012, study PRJEB24529) | metagenome | biome: Human gut stool | place: China | collected 2011
CAATGAACTTCTAGAAGTGAACGCCCAGCGTAAACAATAACTGATGACGTTCGTTGGTTACTTTTGTAGCTTGCAGTGCTACATCATCAAACATATAAAAATCAGATTTACAGAAATCATATTTATAAGCTACATCAGCATAAAAAAGCCGTCCTCTATATCCTAAGCCAAAGGTTACAGCCTGACGAGATTTCGGATTCATATAGGAAGCCACCGTACGCGTATTGTCAGTCGCTTCAATGTTTCTAAATGCATCTTCCACAATAGGAGAAGACTGATAGTTATATCCTACCCGAAGACTGAATGCATCTGTCAACTTTGTTTCCATACCGGCACGGAAAGTATGTACCCCCTTTAAAGTCTCGCTGATAGAAGATGTTGCATTTAATTCATACCCTTCTCTATCTTTCAACTTAGCAGATGAATACTTCTCAAATTCATATTCTGCATCTAAGGCCATAATTCCACCCACAATCGTTCCTGCACTTACATTAAAACGCCACGGAGTAGTCAAGCAATAGTCCCACACATAATCCATGTCTGGGAAGTAGTCGGACAGTGATTCGGTAACAGAAGCTACTCCTACATATTCCGAGCCATTATCATATCCAAAATTGGAAGTCAAAGAAGCAGTGTAACGATCTGTTATATTATACCATATCGGAGTATGCACCGCAAAACCAAAACGGAACGGAGAGTATTCAAAGGGACGAATTATCATACCCAATTTCAAATCAACTCCCGTACCCTCAGCCTTATACCAATTACCCAACGTAAAGTCAGCCAAATTAGGAATTACTTCCGACTCCATCAACTCCGGCATCGGGTCACAATAATCACTTCCGCTTCCAGGCATCGGGCGGTTCAACAGTTCACCATACGAAGAATACAAATTATAATTTATATCATAGAGCCCCAACGTCATACCAAAATAAAAACGATCGCGCACATTGAACGAAAGGTTGAAGTCGTACTGATTAATTCCTCCCTCCTCACGACTATAATACTCTCCGGTTTCTCCATTCCATGAAGTGAAGAACTCACCTTCTGAATCTCGACCCCCATATACCAAATTAGTACGTGCCCCCATCATACCCAAATAAGGAACAGAATAAAAGTCTTCGTGAATATATGGATTTCGATTATCCACTCCTTTAATTCCTGCATTCCAAAGAGTGATAAGATCGTCCCAAGTCGAAGCAACCGACCCTATCATTTTCGCCATCTGATAAGTCATCGAAGCACCGTTCAGGTTGCCCTTCGCATAAAACTGACGGTTAAAATTAGCACGCTTGTGGTAATTAAATCCGAAATTCAGATAACGCAAATCCGTCTTATTTCCAATCTTGGTGCTCCACACAAATCCTATTTGATCGAACGAAGCACGGGTGCGATTCTCTTTTGTTGTACTTCCTGCAAAATCTGCATTGGTACGTGTATTATTAAATCCAAAACTTACTGCCACATCATGACTGCGATACATTCCGATTCCCGCAGGGTTCGTTGACATCGTTGACAAATCAGCTCCTAAAGAACTCATAGCACCACCCATACCCACAAAACGAGCAGTTCCATTCAATTCATTTCCCATAAACTGGAGAGCTTCGTATTGACTCTGTGCTACAGCTGCTGAAGCACAAGCAGCCGTAACAGCTAATGCAATTATTCTGGTCTTCATATTATCCAAAAGTTATAAGTACATCTTCATTTTTCTTATCGTCTACGTGAGCTGCCACCTCCGCCTCCAGAGCGCATTCCGCCGCCCATAGAGCCACGTGTACTGCTTCCACCAGAAGAGAAACTACCACTGCGACTAGACGACCCGAAATCAGAACGTACACTACGATTTACTCGACTGTTATTATCATTGTAGTTATAATTCACGCTGCGACGTGTACTGCTCGGACGTGTATAAGAAGAGGAACCAGAACGATTAATAGTCGTACTTGGACGTGTATATAATCCGGTGTTGCGTTCAGAACGAGTTACGCTACCTGTAGAGATTCCTTCACGTCTGACTGATGATCCACCTCCAACTCCGGGACGTACTGAAGAACTGACCGAACGAACTTCATTAGGACGAACCACTCTTCCGGCTGAACGGGTAGAGAAAGCATCCCCTGAGCGACGGGAGCTGATTGTTCCTGATTGAACCATGTTCTGCCGACGGGAAGTCGTATAATTCTGATAACGTGACGGGCGATAGTCTGTATATCCACGATGCCATCCTCCTCCCCATCCATACGACGGATAGTACGGGTGATGATGATGCCATCCCGGCCCCCAGTAACCGGCCCAATAGCCACCCCAGTAACCACCATACCAGTATGGAGAGTACCAGCTACTGTAATACCATGGAGAAGACCATCCCCAGCCAAAGCTGAATCTTGGTCCGGCAATGCTCCAGTTCCATCTCCAGTCCCACCACAGCGGATTGCTGTAAGTCGGGAATACGTAAGCATAAAGTCCGTCATCATATACGTTCCAGTCCCATGAAGGGAAAGCTCCATACACTACGTCCCAGTACAGCGGACTGCTTACCGGAATGGCATAGCGCGGACTACGGAAACGGACAATACGCATGGCATATTCGTAATCATCCTGCGTACCTTCAAATCCGTTCACCCACTCTCCCCGTTCGCTATACGGTTTTTCCTGAATGTAAAGCGTATCGTTCTGCATAGAGAACGTGTTCTCACGCGATGTGTACCGACGGTTGTATTCGTCTACATCACGCGTATTTCCAGCCACATCCTTCACTACTACCGGCGTGGAAGTAGCCGATGTGGAATACACCGTTGTCCCCTGACTATTCTGCTTCGGGGCCGCTACGGTCTCCTTCTTCGTTTCCGCTTTTTTCTTGGGAACGAAGTAAAGGTCGTCGTTACTCTGGGCTGCCAAGACGAATGGCAAGCCAGCCAACATCAACGAAGCAAATACTTTCACCTTCATCATAATTATATCATTTAACGGTTCTACCTTTTTATTCTGATACAAAATTAGGAAGATATTTTTCCCTATCAAGCAGGAAATCCCTATTTCGAGGTAGGGATTTCCCTAAACTTCTCCCAGCATCTGTATGCTTCATTTCCTTTTTTCCGCCCAGTACACGCCACACAGAATGCAGACTGCACCCACTGCCGAACATAAGGTCAGTCCTTCTCCCAAAATCAGCATGGAAGCTCCCAAGGTGACCAGCGGACTCAGATAAATATAATTGGAAGTATGCAGCACACCTATTTTCTTTAGTGCCACGTTCCAGGCCACAAAGCAGACCAACGAAGCTATCAGGGCCAGGAACAACAGGTTCGGCCACACTTCGGGCCGGCACAAGATGGCCGTATTCTGCCGGAAAGGAAATACGGCAAACAACGGCAGAATGGTAAGTACCCCATAAAAGAACACTTTCCGGGTGATAAACGACACCGGATAACGTCCGGACAAGCGACGAATGACCAAACTATAGCAAGCCCACGAGAAGGCAGCACATAACGTCAGCAAATCGCCTTCAGGAGAGACTTTCAAGCCTTCCTTTCCACCGAACACAATCAGTCCCACCCCACAAAGGGCTAGCATAGAGCCCATCAGTAACCGTCGGGTCAAACGGTCTTCCTTATAAAATGCCGCCGAGAGAAAGGCCGTAAGCAACGGGGCCGTACACAGCAGAAACGCCACGTTCGAAGCCTGCGTCAGTCCCAAAGCCGTATTCTCCGTATAAAAATAAAGCGAGCCGCCAAAGAAACCAGCCAAAGCCAACAAGCCTTCTTCCTTCCAACTGTTGGCCAGCAGCCGACGGGGAGCAATCAGCCAGATACCCGCATAAGCAACCAGAAAACGGTAGAAGAAAATCTCATGCGGATGCAGCCCCTGCTGAATCAGTACCTTGGTCGAGATGTAGGTCAGTCCCCACACCACGACCACGGCAATGGCCATCACGTGATAATATCCTTGTTTCACCGGCCCATTTATTTAGTACCCAAAAACGGAACCACCACAAACTCTGCTTCCGGATATTCCCGTTTCAACAGGTCGCGCATGTATTCCTCCGTATCGCGACGGATAATCTCATCATCTTCTTCCGGGAAGAGGTTGTAGGCCAGCGTGTGCAGACGGATGCCCCGACGCGTCATCGCTTCCAGGCTCAGCAAGGTGTGATTGATACTTCCCAGGCGACCAGAAGTGACGAACACCAGTGGATACTGCTTCTGTGCCACATAGTCGATGGTCAGCAGTTCACGGGTCAATGGCACCATCAGTCCTCCGGCTCCTTCCAGCAACACCGCATCATAGCGTTCACTCAGTGTCTGAGTGGCACGTTCAATCTTGTCGAAATCAATCGAACGCTTGTCTATCTCCGCTGCCAGGTGCGGAGAACAGGGATAAGAAAAAATCTCCGGCATGGTCAATCGTTCCTTATCTTCCGGCAACAAGCCGGTACCCATAATCCGGCGGTGCAGCTCGATGTCTTCCGACATGTCCGTATTCCCCGTCTGAATCAGTTTCTCCGTAATGGTACGGATGCCCCGCTCATTCCAGGTCTTAGCCAGGTAAGCCGTGGCATAACTCTTTCCGATATTGGTATCGATACCGCTGACAAAATATACATTCTTTTTCATACTCGTAACGTTTTTATTTTCTACATATCATATAAATAGGATGGAAGGTCAAGTACACCTTTCCCCGTTCATCCGAAAATTGTCTCGTATAATTCCGGCAGAATTCCTGCAACCTGCCGCGTGTCCATGGTTGTGCAGCCGTACCCGTCACTCCGGTCTCCTTCAAATGCTTCAACACGTCCAAGGGGGAAGAAAATGACAGGCGCAACTGTTCCTCGTGGGCATATACTACCTCATAGCGTGCAGCCAGCATCTCTTTCAATTCCTCCAGCGACGGATACGACAATCCCGCTGCAGTCAGTGTCGCCACCTCCTCCGTATTGTGAGGACCGAAGGTACTGAAAGCCAGGTATCCTCCTTCGTGCAACAACTTCCGGCATCCTGAAAAGAAGCGTGGCAGGTCTTCAAACCACTGCACCGCCGAGCACGATACAATCAGGTCCTGTCCTTCCGGAAAGGCTAATGTCTCCGCATCCTTCGCCATGAAATGCACCTTTTCACCCAGCACATCTGCCAGATAAGGTTCCACTTCCGGACAAAGATCGTTCAGCCACATTTCTTCCGGTACAGCCTGCTGCAAGTACATCCGCGTGAACATGCCCGTGCCGCAGCCAATTTCCAGCACCCGTTTCTGTATGTCCGAAGGAATGTAACGACTGGTCAGTTCCGCCATCCGGGATGCCACATAACGCTGCACGTCGGCTTTGTCCAGGTAAGTTCCCACGGCCTTAGCAAAGCGCCGACTAATCAGGGCCTTGTCCATAACCGACTTTCTCCGTTCAGCAACTCACGGAACAACTCCTCGTCATAGTGTTCCGCATCCACTTCTTCCACGGCCACTCCCTGCCAGGCTTCGCGCTGGTTCTGAGGGAGAAATATCTTGTCGTTCGTCCCGACAACCGCTTTGTCCCAAGTCCACTCCACAGCCGGACGATTCTTTACGGCCGTCCACAAAGCCGCCAGCTCCTGGTGCAAATCGTCTACCTCCCGATAAGGATGATGCGATAGGAATGTCTTCACCTGTGCGGCCGACCCGCAAATCCGCCGACGGAAACGAATCAGCACCGGTTCCGAAAAGTTCTCCAGCGTTCCCTGAAAGATAGCTTCAGGAATACCTTCTGTATCGTGAATAGGGAAAGGCGTACCGTTCACTGCCAGCCTCATCCCGTAAGGATATTCTTTTCCAGACAACGTCTGGCAGGCTACCCATACCCCCATGGACCAGGCCATGACCCGTATCTCCTTGTAGCCCTCCAGTAGACTATAGTCAAAATCCAAATCTTTATAGTCGAAACACAACAGGCAGTCACATCCTTCCTGCACCGGTCCGGCAAACAGATTTTCGTCCGAGCCCCATCCGGCAAAGAAGAGCAGCAATGTGGAATTTCCTTCCTTCTTGATAAACCGTTGTTTCATATCTTAATTTCTTTCTGTTTTCATGCTTTCATTTCATGACACAACCGTGCCATTTCCTCTTCTTCAATCAGCGAAGTCAGCGAGAAACGCAACCGCGCCGTTCCCTCGGGTACGGTAGGCGGACGCACCGGCAACACATAAAAACCATGTTCCTGCATCTGCAAGGCCTTCCAGATGGCCTTCTCGTTGGCTCCCACTACCAGAGGTATAATATGACTTTCCGACGGACATTCCACCCCACTCTCACGGATAGCCGTCCGCAGGCTTGCTGAGATTTTGGCCAGATGCTCCCGCCGTGCCTGCATATCTTCCAGATGCGACAAGACAAAGCGCGTCCATGCCACATTGATAGGCGGCAGGGCTGTAGTGAAAATCAACGTGCGCATCCGGTTCACCAGGTAATCGCGTATCACCTTCCGGCACACCACATACGCTCCCACGGAAGCCATCGCCTTGCCGAAGGTACCGCACAAGAAATCGATGTCCTTCAGGCAACCTTGTTCCTCGGCTACCCCCAGTCCTCGCTGGCCCCGTACGGCAATACCGTGCGCTTCATCTACATACAGCATCACGTTGGTATAACGGCGCTTCAGTTCCACCAGCCGGTCGAGCGAAGCCACGTCACCGTCCATACTGAACACACTTTCCGTCACCACAATAATCCGGTGATACTCGCCGTGATGCTTGGCCAGCAGATTTTCCAACTGCACATAGTCCTGATGACGGTAACGGATGCACTTGGCTGCTGACAAGCGGATGCCGTCAATCAGACTCGCATGTACTAATTTGTCGGCTAAAATCAGCGTGTTTGCATCGGTCACCGCCGGAAGAATCCCCGTATTCATGTGATACCCGCTACTGAACACCAGTGCACTCTCCGCTCCAAACAACGAAGCTAACAGCGATTCCAGTTCCCTATAGGCTGGGAAGTTGCCTGTCAGCAACCGTGAAGACGAGGAAGAAAAGCACAAGTCTCTCTCCTTCACCGTCCGCAGAAATTCCTCGCGCAATGCTTTGTCCGAAGCCAATCCCAAATAATCGTTCGACGACAGGTTCAACATCCTCCGTCCGCCGGCTTCAATCCATTTCCCGTCGCTGCAAGTTTCCGGCAACACACGCAGGTTGCCACACGCCTCCAGCTTATCCAGTTCCAGCTGAAAATCTCCGTCCAGTCCGGGTTGTATTTCATTTTCCATGATTCACCTCCTTTGTTTTTATTCTGGCATTTCACCGACAATCTTGCACAAACCGCTCGTCAGTTTCGTCAGTTCTTCCGGACGGATAATGAAAGGCGGCATGATATAAGCCAGCCGTCCGAACGGACGCACCCAGATACCTTCTTCCACAAACCGGCGCTGCATCCAGCCCATGTCGACCGGCTTCTTGGTTTCAATCACTCCAATGGCACCCAGTACCCTGACATCGGCCACCTGCGGCAACGAAGCCGCCGGTGCCAGTTCTTCTTTCAACTGTGCTTCAATGCGGCGCACCTTCTCCTGCCAGCCTGACGACAACAACAGACGCACAGAAGCCAGTGCCACGGCACAAGCCAGCGGGTTGCCCATAAACGTAGGACCGTGCATGAACGCACGCGGCTCCTTGGAAGAAATACAGCCGGCCACCTTTGCCGAAGCCAACACTGCCGAGAAGGTCATATACCCTCCTGTCAGTGCCTTGCCGATACACATGATATCCGGTTCCACCTGCGCATGTTCCCATGCAAACAATTTCCCCGTACGTCCGAAGCCTGTGGCAATCTCGTCAAAAATCAGCAGCATGCCATGCTCCCGGCAGAGGCGTGCCGCCTCCCGCAAATACTGCGGATGATAGAAACGCATACCTCCGGCCCCCTGCACTATCGGCTCTAAAATCAGTCCCGCCAGTTCGCCGTGATGCTGATTGATGACTTCACGCAAGGGTTCGATGTCTTTCTCATCCCATTCCGCATCGAAACGGCACTGCGGAGAAGGTACAAAATAGCGCACCGGAAGGGCCGAGCCAAACAGGCTGTGCATGCCCGTTACCGGGTCGCATACCGACATGGCGTTCCACGTATCGCCGTGATAGCCCGAACGGATGGTCACAAAATTGTTCTTCTCCGGATGACCTGCCGCAAACTGATACTGCACCGCCATCTTCAAAGCCACTTCCACAGCCACCGACCCACTGTCGGCATAAAAAATGTATTCCATGCTGGGAGGCACGATTTTCAGCAATTCCTTTCCCAATTCGATAGCCGGCTCGTGCGTCAGTCCCCCGAACATCACGTGCGACATCCGGTGAAGCTGTTCCTCCACCGCCCGGTTCAGCACCGGATGATTGTATCCATGCACAGCACACCACCACGACGACATGCCATCAATCAGTTCCGTACCGTCGGCCAGCGTCAAGGTACACCCCTGTGCCCGTTCCACCTTATAAGTGGGCAACGGGTTTGAAGTTGAAGTATACGGATGCCACAAATGCGACCGGTCAAATTCGTCAAACAATTTCTCACAATTCATATCCTGCCTCCTTTATACGTTCTTTGTCTCTAGTTACTTTTGACCCAAGGGTAGTCAGCAAATCCCCCACAATGGCCGAATTGATTCCCACATACAGCGCACGGTCTACCGTCTCCTCGCTCAACTGCGAGCGCCCTCCGGCAAAGCGAAGGAAAGCCGTCGGGTTCACCATGCGGAACATAGCCACCGTACGCAGCACCTCTTCCGCCGTCAGCGGCTTTGCGTGTTCCAACGGCGTTCCCTTGATGGGCTGCAACAGGTTCAACGGAATGGATTGTACCTCCAGTTTCCGCAAAGTCAGTGCCAGTTCTACCCGCTGGGCCGGCGTTTCTCCCATGCCGATGATGCCTCCGCTACACACGTCCATGCCCGCCCGACGAGCTGCCTGGAGCGTTTCTATCTTCTGTGCCTGCGTATGCGTGGAACACAAGGTCGGGAAGAACGAAGGCGCCGTTTCCAGGTTGCAATGATAACGGCTCACCCCGGCACGATACAAGGCCGCAAGCTGTTCTTCCGTAGCCAATCCTAACGACGCACACAATTCAATCTTACTGTGCGCCCGAAGGTATTCAAAGTGCTTGCAAAGTTTCTCCACCTCTCCTGCTGAAGGCCGACGACCACTGGTCACCAGTGAGAAACGAGCCACACCCTGGCTTTCGTTCATCTTTGCCTGACGCAAACATTCCTCTTCACTCACCAGTCCGTACTCCTCCACGCCCGTGTGATGATGCACCGACTGGGCACACCATTTGCAGTTTTCAGGGCAACGACCCGACTTGGCGTTAATGATGGAACACATGTCAAACTTCCGTGAAGCGTATGCCACCGTAATGCGGTGAGCCACCTCACACAGCTCCTCAAAAGGCGCTTCCTCGAGCAGCCACAAAGCCTCTTCCGAAGTAAGCATGCCTCCTTCCTTTATCTTCTCTTCTAATTTCTGTAATCTTTCCATACGTATTTATCCTAAAAAAGAAGGGATGTCTCCGCTTCGGTTAAGTCTGTCAGACTTAACCTGAAACGGAGACACCCCTTCCGGTTATTGTTATCTTATTTATTTTATCTAAAAGCAGCGCAGGCACTTCTTCCCTTTGCGACACCAGCAGGCACCACAATCCTGTCCGGTCTATCTCGAATAGACTTCCTCCGAGCCCAGGTCCTCCGCTTCCAAAGAGTGTATCTTCCTCTGAAAAGCCAGTCCATGACGTGCCTTCTGTTTTCTTTCCCTCGCACACTGCCGTTTTCTGCTTGCCCAATGAAGCATCTGCAATTCCTCGTCCCACCTGTCCGATGGTGACATGACGGTGCAGGCTCACAAACGCAGCATATTCCTTCCGGCTCCAGCGACGGAACCGAAGCATGACCTTTTGCGAACAGGAAGTGATACGATGCATCTGTTTTCTCTTTGTTTAAATGTATGGCTGCAAATGTATAGAAAAATCTACAGAAAATGCAAGGATTGAGGAGAATACGTTTTTTCGGTCTACAAATTCGCTTTTATCTTCTTTTCTATCTCTGCATCTGTTGTCTTTTCCGCATAGCCTTGAAACTTTGCAATTATCGTGCGATCTTTACCTATCAAGTAAAACTGCGGAACTCCGCTACCAGCCTGATAATCATTTATAAGTTTAGCAATTG
>OGMI01000854.1_pt1 | contig 10169 bp, 6 predicted proteins | sample 1573201 | NCBI WGS metagenome assembly OGMI01 (sample SAMEA2582012, study PRJEB24529) | metagenome | biome: Human gut stool | place: China | collected 2011
TAAGTACGAAACACTTTGCGGTATTTCGCAGGAGGATCTGGAAGAAACCTTCCGTGAACCGATGGAAGCTATGTCGAAGGTTTATGGTTGCACGTACGAAGATATGAAGGTAATGCTCAAGGCACAGTATGACGGCTATCATTTCAGCAAAAGTATGACTGACGTATATAATCCGTTCAGTTTGCTCAATGCATTTGCTACATTGGATATATCCGATTACTGGTTCAAGAGCGGTACACCGACGTATCTTATCCGTCTGCTAATGCATACGGACGAGAATATGAACGAGATAACGGGCAAGTATTATTCTGCCGAGGAATTCATCGACTACAAGGCCAACGTAGAACAGCCGCTGCCGATGATTTATCAGAGTGGCTATCTGACGATTAAGGATTTCGACCTGGAGGAAAACACATTCCTTCTGGACTATCCCAATAAGGAGGTGAAACGTGGTTTTCTTACGATGGTTGCTTCTAATTATTTTGACAATGGAGAAACGCCTTCGTGGATACGGAATGCTGTGTCCTGTCTTAAAAAAGGTAAACTGGACGATTTCCGCACGAGTCTGACTGCTTTTCTGGCAAGCATTCCCTATACGATGCGCCGCAAGGAAAACGAGCGTGAAAGAGAGCGTTACTTCCATTATACGTTCTACCTCATTCTGCGCCTTATCAGTGTGTATACGGTCTATACGGAAAAAGTGCAGAGTCACGGTCGGGTAGACTGCATCGTGGAAACTTCGGATTTTGTCTATATTTTTGAATTCAAGTTGGATGGTACGGCTGATGAAGCCCTGCAGCAGATTCAGGAAAAAGGTTATGCACGGGAATATGAATCGGACGGAAGAACACTCTATCGGATTGGGGCCGTATTTTCTTCCGAAACAGGTACGATAGAAGACTGGAAAACGGAATAAAAACATTGCAAAGCTAAAAAATAATGATTCTACTGTTATTATAGGTCATTCGAAATAGGAAGCCGGTGAATTTCACCGGCTTTTTTTGTCACTTCACCTCCCGTTTTGTACACTTCGGAAGAAAGCTGGTCTGATGCAATGATGGAAAGATTAATTTTGACCTGAATCATTAAAATCAGAAACCAGAATGTTTAAGACTATTGTTCGTTTTTCAATTCGGAAAAAATTGTTTGTGGCGCTCACTGCGCTGCTGTTGTTGGCTGGAGGTATTTACTCCATGCTGACCTTGCCCGTAGATGCGGTGCCCGATATTACCAATAACCAGGTACAGATAGTAACGGTGTCGCCTACTCTGGCACCGCAGGAAGTGGAACAGCTCATCACTTTCCCTATCGAAATAGCCATGAGTAACATTATGAATGTGGAAGAAATCCGTTCGGTATCCCGTTTCGGACTTTCGCTGGTTACCGTGGTGTTCAAGGAGAGTGTGCCTACGCTGGATGCCCGGCAGCTTATCAATGAGCAGATTCAGACGGTGGCAGGAGAGATTCCTCCCGAGTTGGGTACTCCCGAAATGATGCCTATCACGACGGGACTAGGCGAAATCTATCAGTATGTGCTGAAGGTGGAACCGGGGTACGAGGATAAATACGATGCCATGGAGCTGCGTACCATACAGGACTGGATTGTGAAACGGCAATTGTCGGGCATTCCGGGGATTGTGGAAATCAACAGCTTTGGCGGCTACCTGAAACAGTATGAGGTGGCTGTGGACCCGGATGCGCTTTATTCGCTCAATATTACGATTGGTGAGGTATTCGAGGCATTGAGCCGGAACAACCAGAATACGGGTGGTAGCTATATTGAGAAGGTAAACAAGGCTTATTATATCCGCTCGGAAGGTATGATTGCCGATGTGAAGGATATTGAAAAGATTGTGGTGACTAACCGAGGTGGTATCCCTGTGCATGTGAGTGACATCGGTAAGGTGCGCTTTGGTGCTCCGAAACGTTTTGGTGCCATGACCAAGGACGGTGAGGGCGAATGCGTGGGCGGTATTGCCATGATGCTGAAGGGAGCTAATGCCAATGTGGTGACCAAAGAGTTGGAAAGAAGGGTAGAGAAGGTACAGAAAATGTTGCCCGAAGGGGTACATGTAGAGCCTTATCTGAACCGCTCGGAACTGGTGAACCGGAATATTTCGACCGTGATACGGAACTTGATTGAAGGGGCGATTATTGTGTTCCTGGTCCTGATTCTGTTTTTGGGAGATGTGCGTGCGGGACTGATTGTGGCTTCTGTGATTCCGCTGGCTATGTTGTTTGCGTTTATCCTGATGCGGGTTTTCGGGGTATCGGCCAATCTGATGAGCTTGGGAGCTGTGGATTTCGGTATCGTGGTGGACGGCTCGATTGTGATATTGGAAGGTATCCTGGCACATATTTACAGCCGGCGTTTTGCGGGCCGTACCTTGACTAAGGAAGAAATGGATGCTGAGGTGGAAGCCGGAGCCGGAAAGGTGGTGCGCAGTGCTACGTTTGCCGTGCTTATCATCCTGATTGTGTTTTTCCCGATTCTGACGCTGACGGGTATAGAAGGCAAGTATTTTACGCCGATGGCCAAAACGCTGGTATTTTGTATCATCGGGGCGCTGGTGCTTTCGCTGACGTATGTGCCGATGATGGCGTCGTTGTTCCTCAGACGTACGGTTTCGCTGAAGAAGACTTTTGCTGACCGTTTCTTTGAACGGTTGGGCCGTGGATACCAGCGGATTCTGGGTTTCTCTTTGAAGCATTTGTGGGGTGTACTGGGTGCTTCGTTTGCTGCACTGATTGCTTCGCTGGTGCTGTTCACAAAACTGGGGGCTGAGTTTATTCCGACGCTGGATGAGGGTGATTTTGCCATGCAGATGACATTGCCGGCCGGTAGTTCGTTGAGCAAGAGTATTGAGGTATCCCTCAATGCAGAACGGATTTTGAAGGAGAAATTCCCGGAGATTGAGCATGTGGTGGCTAAAATCGGTACGGCAGAAGTTCCTACCGACCCGATGGCGGTAGAGGATGCCGATGTGATGATTGTGATGAAGCCTTTCGATGAATGGACTTCGGCTTCCAGTCGTGCCGAGATGGTGGAGAAGATGAAAGAAGCACTGGAGGTTATCAAGGATGCCGAGTTTAACTTCAGTCAGCCTATCCAGTTGCGTTTCAACGAATTGATGACGGGTGCCAAGGCTGATATTGCTATCAAGTTGTATGGTGAGGATTTGGCCGAGCTGTATCGCAAGGCACAGGAAGCTGCCCGTTATGTGGAACAGGTGCCGGGTGCGGCCGATGTGCTGGTGGAGCAGGCGATGGGATTGCCGCAGTTGCTGGTGCAGTATGACCGTGGAAAGATTGCCCGTTATGGTATTGATATTGAAGAACTGAATACGATTATCCGTACGGCATACGCCGGAGAAGCGGCTGGTGTGGTGTTCGAGAACGAGCGTCGTTTTGATTTGGTCTTGCGACTGGATAATGAAAAAGTGAAGGACCTGAATCTGGATAAGCTGTTTGTCCGTACGACCGACGGTATCCAGTTGCCGGTCAGTGAGGTGGCTTCGATTGACTTGGTGAACGGTCCGCTGCAAATCAACCGGGATGCTACGAAACGCCGTATCGTGATTGGTGTGAATGTGCGTAATGCGGATATACAGCAGGTGGTAGAACGGATTCGTACTTCGCTGGATGCCAATGTTAAACTGTTGCCGGGATATTATTTTGAGTATGGCGGTCAGTTTGAGAACCTCCAGAATGCCATCAGTACGTTGATGGTGGTTATCCCCATTGCGTTGCTGCTTATCTTGCTTTTGTTGTTCTTTGCTTTCCGGAGTGTGATTTATTCGCTGGTTGTATTCTCTACGGTGCCGCTGTCATTGATTGGTGGTATTGTGGCATTGTGGCTGCGAGGTTTGCCTTTCAGTATTTCTGCCGGTGTGGGATTCATTGCACTGTTTGGTGTGGCTGTGTTGAACGGTATCTTGATGATTAATCATTTTAACGATTTACGGAAGAAAGGAAAATATGCTATGTGTACAACGCGTATTATAGAAAAGGGTTGCCCTCATTTGCTTCGTCCTGTGTTTCTGACTGGATTGGTGGCTTCCCTGGGTTTTGTTCCGATGGCGATTGCCCAGTCGGCCGGTGCCGAGGTACAGCGTCCGCTGGCGACAGTAGTCATTGGGGGACTGGTGGTTTCGACAGTACTTACGCTGCTGGTGATACCGGTATTTTATAAATTGGTAAACAGCATTTCGGGAGCTTGGGTACGTTCGAAAAGAAGTCGTTTGCGGAAGAAAAGTCTGCTGTTGTTAGCGGGTTGTCTGTTGCTCGGCGGAAACCTGTATGCTGGTACACCGGTACAGGTCTTATCGTTGGATGAGGCTGTATCGATGGCTTTGCAAAACAATCCTCGACTGATGGGAGCGAATGCCGAGATAGAACGGAGCCGTGCTTCGAGAGGTGAAATCTGGGATGGTGGCAATACTTCACTGGGATATTCATGGGGACAGCTCAATGGCGAGTATAAAAAGGATTATGAGTTTACGGCGGAACAGTCGTTGGGTTCATTCCTGACTCCGTTTTACCGGAATGCGCTGGTGAATACGCAGGTGACGAAAGGAGAAGCGTATCGGAATATGGTGAAGAAAGAGGTTGTGGCCGAGGTGAAACGGGCATGGGTTTATTATCAGTATGCCTATAACTTGTGCAAGCTTTATCAGGAGCAGGAAGAACTGGCCGGAAAGTTGCGGGAAACGGGTGATTTGCGGCTGGAGCAGGGAGATATAGACCCGGTGGAAAGAAGCATGATTGCGACGATGGCTGCCGACTTGCATACACGGTACCTGCAGGCTCGTGAAGAATTGGAGCTGGCTTTGCGCAGATTCTCCTGGGCTTGTTATGCCGATGTACAGATTCAGCCTGCCGATTCAACGCTGGCATTGCTTCGTGTGGACGAGCAGGTACTCCTTTCGCAGGATCATCTGAATTATTTTGCGGCTCAGGTTCAGGAAAAGGAGAATATGCTGCAGGTGGAACGCAGCAAGTTTTTCCCGGAGTTTTCAGTAGGGTATACGCGGCAGAAAATTGCTCCGTTGAGTAACTTGAATGCCTGGACTGCAGGAGTATCGTTTCCGCTGTTTTTCTTTCCGCAGCAGAGTCGTAGCAAGCAGGCTAAGATTGCATTGCGGATAGCGGAATGGGAGGCGGATGACAATCGGTTTAAACTGAAAAATAAGGTGGAGGAGTTGCAAAGACAGGCGCGTATGCAGCGTGAAGGACTGGATTATTATGAAAAGGCGGCGCTGAATGAGGCTCGTGAACTCCATCGGAGTGCCTTGCTGAAATATGAAGAGAGTGAGGTAGACATTGCCGGACTGGTACAGAGTCTGAATGCAGCGCGTGATATCCGGAAGGGATATATTGAGGCGGTATATGCTTATAATATTTCTTTGTTGGAACTGGAATTGTATACGGAATAATTATAGAAACAGATAAATCAGGAATATGAATAAAAAATGGATGTTGGGGTGCTTGCTGCTGGTGTTTGCGGCTTGTACTGAAAAAGAAAAAACGGCGGATGTAGTGGAAGAGCCGGTTCGCGAAGAGGTGGCACAAACAGTAACCGACTCGGTGCAAGTGGATGGTGTCTCGGGTGCGACAAACAAGGCGAATGCTGCGACTTATAATGGTGTCTTGATGATTCCACCGCAGCAGCATGCTACCGTGACTTTGAGCATGGGAGGAGCTATCCAGAGTACTTCGCTGCTGCCGGGGGCTTATGTCCGTAAAGGGCAGGTGATTGCTACCTTGCGCAATCCGGAGTTTATCCGTTTGCAGCAGGATTATCTGGATGCTTCTGCACAGACTGCCTTTCTTGAAAAAGAGTATTTGCGTCAGCAGAAGCTGGTGCAGCAGGAAGCTGCCTCAGAAAAGAAATTCCAGCAGAGCGAGGCTGATTATTTGTCGGCAAAGAGCAGACTGGAGGCTTGTGCTGCCGAATTGGAAATACTGGGTGTGTGGGCTGCCGATTTGAAGAAGAAGGGGATACAGCCTTATCTGGAAGTACTCTCTCCGCTGGATGGTTATGTTACGAATATGAATCTGAATGTAGGCAAGTATTTCAATGTGGGCGAGCCGGTGTGTGATGTCATCAATAAGCAGGCACCGATGCTGCAGCTTACTGCATACGAAAAGGATTTGGAAAAACTGCAAACCGGTGCGGAGCTGGAGTTCCGGGTGAACGGTATGGACGGACAGGTGTTCGAAGCGGTATTGGTATCGGTAGACCAGATGGTGGACAGTGCCAATCGTTCCATCAAAGTGTATGCACGTGTTAAAAAAGCAGATGCTCAGTTCCGCCCGGGTATGTATGTCAGTGCGAAAGTGCGCGCAAATCAGTAAATTTGCAGCATGAGCAAGATTTTATTGAATAAATATGTGTGGATCGTGAATGCCATCTCTGTCATGGTGGCATTCTTGACGCATTTCCCTGAGTTGATTGCTTTGTTCAGCTTGTCGGATGCAGAGCCTGTTTTCCCGGGTATGCATTGGGGAGATGTGTGGAATGAGGTGTTTTTTACGTATGTGTCGTTGCTGTTGCTGTTTTTTGTGAATGAGCGGTTGTTTCATTTTTGCAACGAGCTGGTTGTTATCGGCTGGAAGAAGGTTGTGGCTTCGTTTGTGTTGACGTGGGTGGGCAGTAATTTGCTGGGGAAGGGTTTCGTGCTTTGTCACCAGTATTTTGACATACCGGCCATTGATGCTATGCTGCATCATTACTTGCATCCGCTGAGGGATTTCCTGATATCGTGTATTGTGACGGGCAGCAGTTATCTGATGTATCTGAGTCGTAAAAGCAGGATGGTGTTGCTGGAGAATCAGCAGTTGCGGACCGAAAACTTGCTGAATCAATACGAGACACTGAAAAACCAGTTGAATCCGCACATGCTGTTCAATTCGCTGAATACGCTTTCGTCCTTGATTCGTGAGTCGCCGGATAAGGCTCAGAATTACTTGCAGGAGCTTTCGAGAGTACTGCGTTATACCTTGCAGGATAATGAAATGCATGCGGTTACGCTGCAGGAGGAAATGGATTTTGTTAAATCGTACATCTACCTGTTGCAGATGCGCTATGAGGACAATCTTTCATTCGAAATGTGTATCGAGCCGGAGATGTTGTCTAAGATGCTGCCGCCTATGGGAGTGCAGTTGTTGATAGAGAATGCGGTGAAGCATAACGAGATAAGTAACCGTCATCCGTTTACCGTGCGTATCGTGGCTAAAGATGGCTGGCTGGTGGTCAGCAATTTGCTGCAGCCCAAACGTGTGCGGACTACCGGAACGGGAGTGGGACTGGATAATCTGGCGAAACGTTATCAGTTGCTGTTTCATGAAAGTATCGAGGTGAAAGAAGAACAGAAATGTTTTATTGTAAAACTGCCGTTAATATGAAAGCTTTGATTGTAGAAGATGAAAAGGCTGCACTGCGCAACCTGAAGGCTGTATTGGCTGAGATTGATGCGGATATTGAGGTGGCCGGAGAAGTGGATAGTGTGGCGGATACGCTGGAATGGCTGGAGGAGCATCCGGTGCCGGACTTGCTGTTTCTGGATATTCATCTGGCGGACGGTTCGGCATTCGAATTGTTCGAGCATGTGGAGATAGCCTGTCCGGTCATCTTTACAACGGCTTACGATGAATATGCCTTACGGGCTTTTAAGGTGAACAGTGTGGACTATTTGCTGAAGCCTATCAATAAGACAGATTTGCAAAGGGCTTTGGACAAATTGGCGTTGTTGAGAAAAACTTCCGGAGGAAACGTGGAGTTCGATTACCGGCGTATTGTGCAGGAGCTTCGTCAGGAAAAGACGTATAAGACTCATTTCCTGATTCCGGTCAAGGGCGACCGGCTGCTTCCGGTATCGGTGGATACAATCTTGTATTTCTACATAGCCGATGGTACGGTTAAGGCTGTAGACAAGGAACTGAAGGAGATGGCCTTTCCACAGACGCTGGATGAGCTGACGGAGGTGCTGAATCCGCAAACATTTTTCCGTGCGAACCGGCAATTTCTGATTTCGAGACAGGCGGTGCAGGATGTGGTGTTGTGGTTCAACGGTCGGCTGGCAGTGAATCTGAAGCTTTCTTCCGCAGAAAAGGTAATTATCAGCAAAGCTCGTGTAGCTGATTTTAAAGAATGGTTTTGTATGTGATCATGGATTAAAAAAAGGAATCCCTTGTTTCCGGAGTCTTCTTTACGATGTATGCCGGAAACAAGGGATTTTTTATAGGTGACTGACAGAAGCGTCAGGCATTCCACTGCTGATGGAACTCTACTACAGCTTCGATTCCCTTACGGAAAATATCGAGCGAGAAGTTTTCGTTAGGTGAATGGATAGCGTCGCTTTCCAGTCCGAAGCCCATCAGGACAGTCTTGATACCCAGAATCTGCTCGAAGTCGCTGATGATAGGAATACTTCCTCCGCGGCGTACAGCCAGCGGTTTTTTACCGAATGCTTTGGTAAATCCTTTTTCGGCTGCCTGATAGGCTGGCAGGTCGATGGGGCATACGTAGCCTTCGCCTCCGTGCATCGGGGTTACTTTTACCTGTACGTAGTCGGGAGCAATGGACTGGAAGTACTCTGTGAACAGGCGCGAAATGGTTTCGTGGTTCTGATGGGGAACCAGTCGGCATGATACCTTGGCATATGCTTTTGAAGGAAGAACGGTTTTAGAACCTTCGCCGGTGTATCCGCCCCAGATACCGCATACGTCGAACGACGGACGGCAGCTGTTACGTTCCAGTGTAGAATATCCTTTTTCGCCTTTCAGAGCTTTTACGCCAATGGCATCCATGTATTTCTGTTCGTCGAAGGGGATGTGGGCTATCATCTCGCGTTCGGCTGCCGGAACTTCTTCTACATCATCGTAGAAATGGGGGATGGTGATTCGGCCATCCTCATCAATAATCTGGGCAAGCATGCTGCACAGGGTGTTGATCGGATTGGCAACAGCACCGCCAAAATGTCCGGAGTGAAGGTCGCGGTTAGGACCGGTAACTTCGATTTCCCAGTAAGCCAGTCCGCGTAATCCGGTTGTGAGTGAAGGCAGGTCGGCTCCCAGCATACTGGTATCGGATACCAGGATGACATCGGCTTTGAGCAGTTCCTTGTGTTCTTTCAGGAAAGCGTTGAGGCTGGGCGAACCGATTTCTTCTTCGCCTTCGAAAATGAATTTTACGTTGTGACGCAGCAGGCCTTCGCGTACCATGTATTCGAATGCCTTGGCCTGAATCATCGCCTGACCTTTATCATCGTCAGCTCCGCGTGCCCAAATGCGGCCATCGATATTTCGGGGTCAAATGGCTGGCTTTTCCAGAGTTCCAGTGGCTCAGCCGGCATTACGTCGTAATGGGCGTAAATAAGAACGGTGGGAGCATCGGGACTGACACGCTTTTCGGCGTATACCAGCGGATTTCCTGCAGAGGGCATAATCATTGCTTCGTCGGCTCCTGCTTCCAGAAGGAGCTGGCGCCAGTGTTCGGCACAAGCCAGCATGTCTTCTTTATGCTGGGGCAGGGCACTGATGCTGGGGATGCGTATCAGACTGAAGAGCTCTTCGAGAAAGCGTGCTTCGTTTTCTTGTATATATTGCTTTATTTCCATGGTAATATTGTTATAAGGGTTATGTTTACAGGTGTGTGGCCTTGTTGAGCAGATACTGGTCGAGCAAGGTCATGGCAGCCATAGCTTCTACTACGGGCACCGCGCGTGGAAGTACGCAGGCATCGTGACGGCCGCGGGCTTTCAGAATGGTATCGTTGCCGTGGATGTCTACGGTCTGTTGTTCCATTAAGACAGTGGCTACGGGTTTGAAGGCTACGTTGAAGTAGATATCCTGTCCGTTGCTGATTCCACCCTGGATACCTCCCGAACGGTTAGTGCGGGTAGAGATATGTCCGTTATCGTTAAAGAACAGGTCGTTCTGTTCGCTTCCTTTCTGGTCCATATTGCCGAATCCTTGTCCATACTCGAATCCTTTGGCTGCATTGATGCTGAGCATGGCATTGCCTAGTGCTGCATGCAGTTTACCGAAAACAGGTTGTCCCAGTCCGGCTGGGCATCCCTGAATGACACAGGTGATAACACCGCCGATGGTATTGCCTTCGCCTTTGGTTTTGTAGATAAGCTCTTCCATACGCTGGGCCATTTCCG
>OGMI01000857.1_pt1 | contig 10123 bp, 9 predicted proteins | sample 1573201 | NCBI WGS metagenome assembly OGMI01 (sample SAMEA2582012, study PRJEB24529) | metagenome | biome: Human gut stool | place: China | collected 2011
ATAAACTTCAAGAATGACGAAGAACGAAACTCATTCTTGAATTAGTTATAATTACTTTAATTTCTTAAATTGCAACGCCTCTTTAAATTTTTTATTTTGCCATTTCAGTTACAAATTTTTTAGTTATTTGTTGTGGTCTTGTAATAGCTCCTCCAACTACAACTGCAAACGCTCCTAAATCTAAAGCTTTTTTAGCTTTAGCAGGAGTATCTAAATTTCCCTCTCCAATTACTGGAATAGATACTGCTTTTATTACTTTTTCTAATTCTGTTAAAGGATCGTTTCCTTTAGTATATTCTGTATATCCTACAAGAGTAGTTCCAACTATATCAAAACCAAATTTTTCTGCATTAACTGCCTCTTCTACACAAGAAATATCTGCCATAAATAATTGATTAGGATATTTTGTTTTAGCTTCTTTCATTAAATCTTCTAAAGTTCTTCCATCAGGTCTTTCTCTTTTAGTACCATCAATAGCTATTACATCTACTCCCTCTGCTACTAAGGCATCTATCTCTTTCATTGTTGGAGTTATATATACTTGGTTATCTCCATATTGCTCTTTTATAATTCCAATAATTGGAAGAGTTACATTCTTTTTAATCTCTTGAATATCTACAACTGTATTTGCTCTAATTCCTGAAGCTCCACCTACAAAAGCTGCATAAGCCATTCTTCCCATAATAAATGAACTATGTAGTGGTTCATCTGGAAGTGCTTGACATGAAACTATTAATTTACCTTTTACTTCATTTAGTCTATTCATTGACCTCTCTCCTTAATTTTTAATAAATAATAATTAATCAACTAAAACTTTAAATATTACTTTTCTAACTTTTGCTGGTTTTTCTCCACCTTTTATTAATGCCATATGAGGTTCTCCAGGGTAAAGAACTATAAATTTTTTAGGATTTAAATAAAATAAATTTTCTAATTCTCCCTCATATAATTCATAATCTCCAGCTTCATCATACTCTTTTGTTAATTTTACATCAGTATTAGAGATATATCCTATTTTCTCTTCTCCTTCAATAACAACATGAATATCTATATACTTTTTATGATTTTCTATAAAACCATCTTTTACTTCTTTAGTCATTGGAGAATCTGGTTGATTAAAATAAACGTTATCACCATCTATAACATTTTTTCCAACTACTCCATTTTTATATTCTCCTGATAATATATAATCTATTGCTCTATCTAAATTTTTTGATATTCCTTTGTATGACCCTAAATCTTTTATTTCTCCATATATCATAATTTTTTCCTCCTAAATCATTTTTGTTCTCGTGAACATATATATAAAACATACACTTTTTTGTCAATATTTATTTTATTTTTCCAACTTTTTTTAAAAGTAAATATTCTGCACCTAGCATACCTGCATTGTTTCCTAATTCAGCAAATTTTATTTTTAAATTCTTTTTATAATTTTCTCCAACTTTTAAATCTAAACTGTTTAATATTCTATTTAATAGATAGTCTCCTTGTTTTGTAACTCCACCACCAATAACTACTAATGAAGGATTGAAAATATAAACTATTGTACTAAGTCCATCTGTAAAATAATCAATCCATCTATCTACAACTTCTTTTATCTCTTTATCTCCAGATTTTTCAAGTTCAAATATCTCTTTTCCATTTAATTCTTTTCCAGTTTTTTCTTTTACCATTCTAACTAATGCAGTAGCTGAAGCATATCTTTCATAGCAACCTTTTTTACCACAAAGACATTGTTCTCCATCTTTTTCTATTTGAATATGTCCAAATTCTCCAGCAACACAAGTATCTCCTCTAAAAATATCTCCATTAAGGACAATTCCACCACCAATACCTGTTCCTATAGTTAAACAAACAAAACCCTCTGCTCCTTTTCCAGCTCCTAACCATTTTTCTCCAAGTGCTGCACAGTTAACATCATTCTCTAAAACAGCTGGTAAAGAGTATTTTGTTTCTAGTTTTTCTACTAAATTTGTTCCAATCCATCCAGGAATTATTGGATTTCCACCTATAACTTTTCCTATACTTCCATCTATTTGCCCTGTTCCTGAAACTGCTATTCCTAATATATCTTTAGACATATATTTATCTATAATTTTACACATATTATTAAATAAGTTATCTATTCCTTTTCCAGCTTCAGTAGCAAACTCTCCACTTTCTAAAAGTTTTCCATCTTCTTCTAATAAACCATACTTTACAGCAGTTCCTCCAATATCGATTCCTATTACTCTCATTATTTCCTCCATTAAATATATTGATAAAAAGAGTGAATTAATAATTCACTCTTTTATTTTACCACAATTTTTAAATTTTACACTCTTTTTTTACATTATTAAGTTTGGTAAGAAAGTTATCACTCCTGGGAATAATGTTATAAACACCAAAGTTAAAAATATCGGAATTAAAAATGGTAATACCCCTTTTGTTACCACACTTACTGGCATTTTTCCAACCTGTGCAACAACAAATAGTGCCATTCCCATAGGTGGAGTTAATATTCCTATCATCATATTCAATGTTGTCATTACTCCAAAGAATACTAGATCTATTCCAAAGTTAGCTGCTACTGGTATCAACATTGGTAATACTAAGAATTGTAAAGCTAGTGCATCTATGAACATTCCTAAGAATAGTAATAATGCATTTATCATTATTAATACTGTTAATTTTGAACTTGCAAATGTCATAAAGAACTCTGCTATTCTCATAGCTATCTGCTCTCTAGCTATCATATCACCAAAGAATGTAACTGTAATTATCATAAGAACTGTTACTCCACTGATTGCCATTGCTTCTACACAGTGTTGAAATAATGATTTTATAGTTAACTCTTTATATATAAAAGCCCCTAATACAACTGAGTATAGTGCTGCTACTACAGCTGCTTCAGTTGGAGTAAATAATCCTGAGAAAATTCCTCCAATTATTATAAATGGTGTTAATAATGCCCAGAAAGATTTCTTAAAAGCTTCTACTTGCTCTTTAAAAGTAGCCTTTTTAGCTTTTTTATACCCTCTTTTTTTACAAATAAAATAGTTCATTATCATTAGAGCTATTGTTGTTAATACTCCAGGAACAAATCCTGCTAAGAATAGTTTTGCTATAGATTGGTTAGCTATAACTCCATAAACTATCATACTGATACTAGGTGGAACTAATGGTCCTATGATACAAGATGCTGCAGTTATTCCTCCACAAATATCATCATCATATCCCTCATCTCTCATAGCTTTTATCTCTAATTGTCCAAGTCCTCCAGCATCTGCTATTGCTGATCCTGACATTCCAGAAAAGATTAGAGAAGCTGCTACGTTTACATGTCCCATTCCACCAGTATAGTGTCCTAATAGTGCTTTAGCAAAGTTGAATATTCTTTCTGTTATTCCAGAACCATTCATAAGTATTCCTGTAAGTACAAAGAAAGGCACACTTAATAAACTAAAACTATTTAAACTATCTATTAATTTTGCTGAAGCAAAGTAAACTACATTCCATCTTCCAGTTGAAAAATAAAATAGTGTAGCTGCCATTAAAGACCAACCAACAGGTACTCCTGCAAATATCATAACAAGCCATATAGCTATTGTAACAAATCCACCCATTGCTCCTAATTTAACATAATTTGAAACTCTTAAAAAAGCAAATAGTTTAGGATTTACAACTAAAATTCCAATGATTACAACTAAAGCTATTAAAAAGAATATTGGTTTTATACATACTTTGTTATTTTCATAATTTTCTTTGTAAGCTTGATAAAAACGATATAACATTAATATTGAAATTAATGGTAGTGCTAAATACATCCATCCACTTGATATTTTTAATGATACAAGTTCAAATATCCATTTTTTCTTATATAGGATATTTCCTAAATACCCCATAAATATAATACAAATGAATATTATTATTTGTGATATTGTAAAAACTACCTTTTGCATTCTTGGAGAAAATCTTGAACATAAGAAATCTATCAATACATGAGTTTGATTTCTTATTCCCATACTAATTCCAAGCATTCCAACATATACAAATATCAAGCTTGAAAGTTCCTCACTCCACATCAATGGTCTTCCAAATACTTGTCTTGCAAAAATCTGTGCTATAAGGACTATAAACATCCCCATAAACAGAGTCCCACCTATCCACTCTTCCAACTTATCTATAAATTTCATTTACATTACTCCCTTATATTCTATATAGTTTATCTAACTGAGTTTATCTCTTTTACTCCCTCTTCTCCTAATTTTCCATTTTTCTTAATGTACTCATCATATACAGGTTGCATAGCTGCTTTAAACTCATCAGTATTAGGTTCTGTTATAGTTACTCCATTTGATTTAAAGAAATCTTTTAAGCTTGCTTCTTCATCTACGAATAATTTTGTATGATATTCAGCTGCTGCTTCTGCTGCTTCTTTTACTACATTTTGTAAATCTTCTGGTAACATTTCCATAGTTGCATTACTTACTAAATATAATTGGTCATTTATAATATGGTTAGTCATTGCTAAGTATGGTTGTACCTCATAGAATTTTTGTGCTCTAATAGCTGATAATGGGTTTTCTTGTCCATCTACTGAGTTAGTTTGTAGTGCTAAGTAAACTTCTGAGAAAGCCATTGGTGTAGGAGATGCTCCTGAATATTTAGCATAGTTTAAGTTAGCTGGTGCTGTAGGAACTCTTAATTTTAATCCTTCCATATCTTTAATAGAGTTAATAGCTTTATTTGAAGAAGTTTGTCTAGTTCCATTATATCCTTGAGATAAAATAGTAATTCCTAATTCATTATTAATTTTTTCTCTTAAATTTTCTCCAAATTGAGTTTCCCATGTTGCTCTTTGCATATGATTAAAATCTTTCATCATATATGGTAATGTATATACTTCTGCTTCTGGGAAGAAGATAGAGAATCTTCCTAATTCTGCAAATGTAAAATCAAGTGCTCCTCCTGAAAGTTGTTCAATCATGCTTCTGTCATCTCCTAATTGTCCATTAGCAAAAATTGCAACTTCAATTTGTCCATTTGATTTTTCTTTTAATTGTTGTGCAAAATACTCTGCTGCTTTGTATTCATTTGAAGATGTTCCTGCAACCATTCCCATTTTTAAATCATACTCTGCTGCTAATGCTGCTGTTGTCATTACTCCAAATAAAATTCCTAATCCTAATCCTTTTAATCCTCTTTTCATTATTAAAACCTCCCACATTTTTATTTAAAAAATTTTAATCTTCTAAATTTTCATAAAAAATTATTCTAGACCTAGATTTCTCCCATTTTTCTTCAAATAATTTATCTTTATATAACATTTCAAACATATTCTTTCCTGCTGTATACCCTTCAGAACTTATCTCTTCCATTACTGTCATAGCTATTATTTTTTTCTTTATAAGTCCTTTTATTATTTTCCCTATTCCATTTGTTACAATTTTTTTACCTACTAATAATTCTTTAGGTAATTTTTCTAAAATATCATGAGCATATCTATTTATATATAATCCATCTATTTTTTCCTTAGCAAATAAATCTTTTATTAACTCTACACTCTTTTCTATTCCATTTCCCTCTAAAGGTCCTAAAATTTCAATCTCTGTATTATTTATTCTATCTAAAAATCCCTTTAAATACAATTTTGATGAAACTTTATCATCACCATTATCTACTATCAAAAGTTTCTCATTTTTTCTTAAAAGATTATCCATAAGTCCAGCTGCTATTCTACCTTGTTTTATATGGTCAGGACCTACATGAGGTATATTATTATGTAATCTTATTCCTAAAGATACTATCTTTATTTTTTCTAAATATGGCTTTAATATTTCATATACTTTCTCTTTATCCAATGGAGTTATGATAATTCCATCTAAATTTTTATTTTGAAGAATTTTTTCTAATTCTTCAATTTGCTTTTTAGGATCATTTATATCTGTTGTCTTTATTTCAATTTTATAATTATATACTTTATATTCTTTTGCTGCTATATTAATTCCTCTTTTTATTTCAGTAGTATAAAACTCATTTTTAGATTCAACTACTAAAGCACAAACTTTTTTGCTTCTCTTACCAGCTAAAGAACTTCCAACATAATTTTTTTCATATTTAGTTTCTTTAACTAATTCTAAAACTTTTCTTTTGGTTTCTTCTTTTATTAAAGGACTCCCATTTATTGCTCTTGCTACTGTAGTTCTACTTATCCCTAATTTTTCAGCAATCTCTTTTTGAGTTATCATAAAAGTTCTCCCTTTTATTTTTGTTCACGTGTTCATTATCTTTAGTATTAATATAGCTTTTTTTTGATTGTTTGTCAATATTTTTTTATTTATTTTTTGAACGTTTAAAACTTAAAACACTCAATTTAAACTTTTATAAAATAAAGATTTTATTTAAAATAAAAAACACTTGTTTTTTTAATGAAAAAAATTTTTTTATTTTATTCCAAATATCTAATATAATTAATTTTATAAACATAAAATAACACTTTTAGAACAATTGTTCCGAAAAAAAATCTTGACTTTTTAGAAAAAAAATATTATCATAAACATTATTAAAAAATGTTCACGAGAACAAAAATTTAAAATTATATCTTTATAGAATTTCAGGAGGTTTTTTATGAGTTGGCATTGGTTTAACTGGGTTGTTATTTTATTATATTTTGCAGGTATGTTTATGGTTGGAGTTTATTTTTCAAAAAGAACAACTTCAACTGAAGATTATTTTAAGGCTGGAGGAAGAGTTCCTGCTTGGGTAACTGCATGTAGTATCTATGCAACTGCACTATCATCTATATCTTTTATCGCTATTCCTGCTTCTGTTTTTAGCAAAGGATGGTTATTAGGAATGGCACCTTTAGGAATTATTCCTATTGTTTGGGTTGCAGCTGTTGTATTTGTTCCTTTCTTTAGAAGAGTTAATGTAACTACTGCTTATGAGTATCTTGGAAAAAGATTTGATAACAAATTTAGACTTATTGGAAGTTTAGCTTTTATACTTTTCCACGTTGTTAGAATGGCTATAGTACTTTATCTTCCAACATTAGCTTTACAACAAGCTCTTCCAAGTTTAAATCCTGTAATTCTTACTGTTGGAGTTGCAATCTTCTGTGTTGCTTATACTTCTATGGGAGGAATTGAAGCAGTTTTATGGTCAGATGCTATTCAAACTATCGTTTTATTACTTGGAGCACTATTAATTATAATAGCAGGATTTACTGCTGCTCCTGAAGGAATAGGACAAGGATTTAAAGCTCTTTCTGATGGTGGAATGCTTTTAAATAGTGATTTTTTCAGTATGGATCTTGCTAAAATTAGTATTTGGACTATGTTAATAGGTGGATTTGTAAACTCTATCTACTCTTATGTTGGAAGCCAAGATATTGTACAAAGATACAATACTACTAAAAATGAAGAGGAAGCTAAGAAAAGTTTATTTATGAATATACCACTATTACTTACTAGTATATTCATCTTCGTAGGAATGGGATCTGCTCTATTTATATTCTTCAAATTTAAAGCTCAACTTCCTACTGGTATAAATGGAAATGCTATATTACCATATTTCGTAATTCAATATATACCTACTGGTATTTCTGGACTTGTTCTAGCTGCTATATTTGCTGCTGCTCAATCTACTGTTTCATCAAGTTTAAACTCTGTTTCTACTTGTATGACAGCTGATATCTTAGAACATTTAAGACCAGATATGAATGATAAACAAAAATTATCTTTTGCTAAAGGTTCAAGCTGGATAGTAGGAATTTTAAGTACAATACTTGCAGTTCACTTCCTATATGCTGGACAAGGAGATATGTTCTTATATTTCCAAGCTATTACTGGATTATTAGGAGGACCTATTGCTGGTGTTTTCTTAGTTGGAATTTTCTTTGAAAAAGTAAATACAAAAGCAGTTTGGGTTGGATTTATAGTTTCAATATTAATAGCTGTATATTTAACTAACCCTATGGGAATGGCTGCAGCTGTAATTCCTAACTATGTTCAACCAAAAGTATTTGAATTTATGATTTCTTTCTTAATAATTGGAGGAAGTGTTATTGTTTCAGTTCTTGCTTCTTTTGTTACTGGAAGACCTAAAGAAGAGCAAATAAAAGGTTTAACTTATACTTCAGTTAAAAATATGAAATAAATTTAAATATGTAATTAACAAATCTCTTATTAAAATTTATACATACTTTCACCCAAAAAAAAGAGAAGGAAAATTTTCCTTCTCTTTTTTTATTCACTTTTTATATTTTTACAAATAGTTAAAACATATATATTATCAACATAAATATCCTCTTTTAAAAGTTCACATAGATTTTTTAAAGTAGCTCCTGTACTAAAAATATCATCAACTAATAATATATTTCCTCTTTTAGTCAATTTTCTTTCTTTTATTATACTATTTTTAAATAATTCAATTTTCTTTTCTACTGGTAATCTTTTTATCTCTTCAGAAGTTAGTTTTCTAAAAAAATCTAAAGATATTGGCTTATTTAAGTTTTCTCCTAAGTGTTTTACTATCTGAAATAATGGTTGTATCTCTCTTTTAAATGTTGGAGGTGTTGCTATTATTCCATCTATTTTATCTGCAATTTTCCACTCCTCTTTTATAAATTTGGTTGCTACTTCAGCAATTTCTAATGCTTTTGTATATTCTTTATGATACTTTAGTTCATTCACTATATTCTACATCAAATATTGGATAACCAAATATATCTTCTCCTTGATAATCACTTTTTAACATAAAATAATCTAAAGTATAACCTTCTTTCCAATTTCCTTCTATAATCATAGGATGTATCTTCACTTTACTTCTCCTCCTAATTTTTAATTTTCCTTATCTAAATTATACATTTTTTATGAGTAAAAATCAAATAAAGTGTTTATTTTTTTTTCAAGTTAACTGATTTTCTACTATATATATGGTATTTTTGAAAAAAACACTTGCTATTATTATCTTATTGATGTATAATCTATTTAATTGTTCTGGGGAGCTGAATTTTTTTAAATTCTACTATTTGGACGAGAAGTTTTTTATTTTTTTGGAGGTTGTAAAATGTTAAAGGGAACAGTAAAATGGTTTAACAAAGAAAAAGGATTTGGATTTGTAACTAGTGAAGAAGGTGCTGATTATTTCGTACACTTTACTGGAATAGTAGGAGAAGGATTCAGAACTTTAGAAGAGGGACAAGCTGTTACTTTCGAAGTTACAGAAGGTAAAAAAGGGCCTATGGCTGTAGACGTTAAAGTTGCTTAATTTTTTAATAAAATATAAGTTACTTAAGAGCGATTTTTATCGCTCTTTTTTTATAACTTACACGTAACTAATCAGGTATTTCGCACCTTAAGAAGAAAACTAAGAATTGTTCCATATTCCAAGAAGTTGATTAACTATGGCTTATCTCACTAAAAATGCAAGGGTTAAGTCTTCGACTTATTGCATTTTTTAGCGTTCGATTTCGCTGAGTTAATCTAACTTCTTTTCATAAATTACACAATCCTTTGAGTTTTCTTTAGTTGATTTCTACCTAAATAGTTACTTTTATAACTTATATAATGAGGTACATACAATATTACTTATTTTTTCCTATTTTAGATAAAAATTCAAATTTTTTAATTGTATCTTTTACTTTTCTAATATTCGTAAATTCATCTAATTTAGATAGAAAATTATGATTATTACTTAGATCCATAAAATCTGCTAACGCTTCTAAATGTTCTTCTCCATCAACGGATGAAAAAATTAGTATTATTTTAACTGGAAGATTTTCTGGAAAAGTAATTTCATTTTCTAAAGTTAAAAGTCCCATACTTGTTTTAAAAACATTATTGTCATTTTGACTATGAGGAATAGCTATTTTTTTATTAGTAACCATATATGAACCATACTCTTCAATCTTTTTTATCATACTCTCAATATAACTTTTATCACAAGCATCATCATCTACTAACATCTCACCAATCTCTTGTATAGCTTCTTTCCAATCCTTAGCATCACTTTGTAAAATAATGTTATTTTTCAAAAGTTCTGATAAAGAAAGAATATTTTTGTTGGTATCATCAATCAATAAATCTCCCATAAACTCTTTTAATTCTTTTTTTAATGTTGTTAAATTAGTTATAAG
>OGMI01000858.1_pt1 | contig 10123 bp, 10 predicted proteins | sample 1573201 | NCBI WGS metagenome assembly OGMI01 (sample SAMEA2582012, study PRJEB24529) | metagenome | biome: Human gut stool | place: China | collected 2011
GTCTGGCAGAAGAAGAACAAAGGCTGTGTCTTGCGAGTTGCTTACGAAGTGAATCAGGATGGTTACATCACCACGGCCACTATTCTTGGTAAAACGCCCCGTTCATTTCGAAAATCAGTACTGGATGTTTTACAATCGTTTAGAAATGAACCTACTGTCTTATGCCCTGGAAAGGATACGCTATGCATTCAATACAGACTGGATACCATGCCACTCCTTCCGAAGGCGGATGTGGTTATTACCGGTTATTCCACCTGCGACCAACCCGTCTTGATGAGATATGATGCCACCTTGATTGCCCATACCCCTGAACCTCGTTTGGAAGCGGGTGTTCCGGTCTGTTATCTGAATGAGCGTGGAGATACCATTGTGCCATACGGCAGATATAAATTCTGTCAAACCGATACCATCAAAGGTATAGGCTTTGTATACGAAGACAAGCCAAGAGATGCCAGGATAGTCTGCATTAACGATGCAGGCAAGAAACTTTTTTATGTAGTCGAATGTGATAACGGACCTGATTATGTCAAGGAAGGGTTGTTCCGAATCATGGATGAGAAAGGCCTGATGGGTTTTGCCGATTCGTCGGGACACATAATCATTACTCCCCAATTCAAGTTTGCATACCCTTTTGAGGGAGGAAAGGCTAAGGTTACATTTACGGGAAAACAAAAAGTCGTATCCGGGTCTGACGGCGAAAAACATTATTGGGATAGTCCCGACTGGTATTATATAGATGACAATGGCAAAATATTAAATGAGTGAATTTATGAATATTTTGAAATAATATCACCATGAAATCAAGAACGATAATTTTAATCATTGTGTTTTGTACATTTTTTATGAGTTGTTCAAACAAACACAAGCGCTTCCAACCGAATGCTACCAATGACAATATAGTTACTATCATTGGCAGGGCTGACACTTCTACAAATATCAGAATTGAGGAGAAGAATAAAACAAATAGAGATACCATAAAATTAGAATCGCCCGGCTTTAATTTATGGTACACTAAAGAATTGCCGGAAAAGTATAAAGACCATGGATTTCTGATGTGGACAGAAAGTAAAGTATATGGGGAAGATGTGTCTACTATCAATGTGTTTGTAACCAATCCTACAAATAAAAAGTTTTGGATGGGAAGAGACTGGAGTTTACGTATTTGGGATGGAACACAATGGTGTATCCCCCCGATAAAATCAGAACTAAATGTTTTTGCTGATGCATTGAGTAAAAAGGAAGCTCCTTTATTATATTGTTTTCGATTTCCTATTGGTGAATATTACTATCTTCAAAAAGGAAAGTATCGTATCAGTAAGTCATTCTTACTTCAAGAAAAAGATGAAATCAACTTATATGCTGAATTTGAAATCAAATAAATATTTAATTATCATGAAACTAAAATTATTTTTGTCCATTATTGTCTTCTTTATAGCTTTAACTGTGTAATCCCAAACACCGGTCGATAACGAATTCTCTAATAAACCTGATGATTGTGCTGAGAGCTTATCTGATGTGGCCAGAAAATAAAGTATATCTTGAATGCATACTATATCTATAGAACAACATCTATAACATAAAGATAAAATAGTTAAATAATACTTACCCTTATTTCAGAATATTGGAAGATTCATTACATTTGCATAGTAATAACATTAAAACGCAAAACTATCTTCATTACATAACTGTGTGAAAGCAGCGTGATTTTGACTGCTTTTGTAGATTCCACATATTTGAACAATATGTGGAATTTTAATTTATACGCACCACAGTAAGCTCAGGGTAATCATGAAGCAGGGTTATCAGACTCTCTTCTTCATTGTTCCGACTGGTCTTCACCACCAGCGACACACTGTACGTAGTGGTTCCACCATGCTGCTGCTCATCCATTTCGTACGATGTCAGCCGGAAGCCGTCACTGCTCAGACGTTTCATCACCAGCGAAGGCACCTCTTTATTTTGCGTCACAAATTCCACAGAAAAGCTCCTCAATCCCAGACTCTTAAAGAAAAAACTTAAAGCTTCCAGACCTACCAGCGTCAGCAGTGTAGCCGAAATGCCCAGCATATACATGCCCGCACCGATGGCCAGACCTATACCGGCCGTAACCCAGATTCCTGCAGCCGTAGTCAGTCCGCGCACCATTTGCTTCTGCAAGATGATAGTACCCGCACCGATAAAACCAATGCCGCTGATAACCTGTGCCGCAATCCGGCTCGGGTCCAGATGCAGATTCTCGGCTCCGTCCAGCACTGCCATAAAACCGTACTGCGAAACCAGCATCATCAGCGCACTGCCTTCTGCCACCAGAAAATGCGTCCGGTATCCGGCTTCCTTTGCTCTGTATTCCCGTTCCAGACCGATTATAGCTCCCATAGCTCCTGCCACAAACAGGCGCAGTAAAAAGTCCAGCATCAAATCCATAGTCATCTCCTTTCCTCTTTTTTCGTTCCTAACAAATATAATTATTTTTATCCAAGTCATACTGTTGCAAGGGTTAAATAAATAGCTTATATTTACGAAACACACAAATTCAACACTATGAACCGAATTATTCATATATTTCCATGCCTGGTGCTATGCGTCGGACTCACTTTCGGATGCAACCTACTTCCGCAACCTAAGGAAACGATTCATCTGGGGACTACAATCGTCACCGATGATTCCTTACGTGTAGAAGAAACAATTGTCACTCCCCAAAAGCTTCGTCCCGAGGAAATTCAGCTGTCGAAAGAACTTCTGTACGACAAGTATACCCTGAAAGATACCTATCCATATAAGGATACGGTCCGCAGCTTTAATTGGGAGACTATCCGCCAGTGTCTGGCCTTCGTAGAAAATATCCAGCTGAAGCCGGCCCGATGGGTAGTCCTGCAGAACTACAAGAACCGCAACCAGGAAGCCCCACTTGTGAAAAGATACATCCGGAATGCCTACAAGCGCATCGCCGACACGCTGGGTGTAGAGCGTTACCAGTCGGTCCCGCTTTATCTGGAGTCGGATACCCTACAGCCTGAGTTATACGGACGCGACGGCACCGTGGCACATCTGGTAGGCCATAGCGGCAGCTTGACCCGCATACGCCCTGTCACCGGCGAAACCGAATGGCTTATTCCGCAGCGCTATCTTCGCGAATTGCCCGATACCACCCAATTTAATCACGTGGTAGTCATCGACCGTAAGGACCAGAATATCACCACGCTGGAACGCATCGACAAGCTGACATGGGTTATCCGCAGCATGAATCCGGCCACTACAGGCATGCACCGTCCTCCATATGCACAAGAAACCCCACTGGGCATGTATCTGCTGCAGGAGAAGAAAGAGCGCATGATTTTCCTGAAGGACGGTTCGTCGGCTACCGGCGGTTACGCTCCCTATGCCAGTCGTTTCACTAACGGTGCCTACATACACGGAGTACCTGTAAACGTTCCCCGTACGTCCATGATTGAATACAGCTGGTCACTGGGGACCACTCCCCGCTCGCACATGTGTGTCCGCAATGCGACCTCACATGCCAAGTTTGTTTTCCAGTGGGCCCCGTTGCATCAGACCCTGATTTTTGTAATCGAATAATCGCCCCTATGTCATGAGTACATCAGAATTCCATGTCATCGACCGCACCCGTTGGGAGCGCGACATTTATTTTGACTATTATTACAACCGGATAAAGACCAAGTACAACATCAATGTAAACATCGACATCACCCGGTTGATGGAATGGAAAGAGCGTCTGCATCTGAAGTTTTTCCCTACCATGCTCTACGTGATACTCCGTGCCGTAAACCAGAACAAGGAGTTCCGCATGAGCTTCAATGCACAGGGTGAGCTGGGATACTGGGAAGAAGTTGTGCCCAGCTATACGCTTTTTCACCCGCAGACACGCACCTTTACCGACATCTGGAGTGAATATTACAGCGATTTTCCCCGGTTTTATCAGACCGTATGCGATGACATCAACCGTTACAAGGACGTAACCGGCTGCATCAAAGCACGGCCGGACCAGCCCGCCAATTTCTGTCCCGTTTCGTGTCTTCCCTGGCTCAGCTTTACCGGATTTGCACGCGATACGTATGCAGAAAGTACGTTGCTGTTTCCACTCATTACCTTTGGCAAGTATTTCCGTCAGGGAGCAGACATGCTGCTGCCCTTCTCCGTCTTTGTGAGCCATGCCGTAGCCGACGGTTATCACACCTGCTGCCTGATAAACGACATACAGCATCTGGCCAGTCATCCGGAAGAATGGATGTCTGAAATGTTAAATCGTTAATTATCAAGAATTTTAAGCATTCTTCTTAAAGCGTTTTGCCGATTTTTTTCTACCTTTGCATCCGTATTTTCAAAAAAATCGGCATGCAAAAATATATCCTGACCAGCTTATTGTTATTTTTCCCCTGCCAGCTCTTTCTGGCCGGCCCTAAAGACGTACCTGCAAAAGACGAAACCGGTGCAAAAACCGCAGCGGTGTCTGTACAAGATCCGGCCGTTTCTCTTTTTCGTGAAATGAACCTCGAAGGTGTAGTCAACTTTACTGCCTTCCGCCAGGCTGTCACCGGCTACTACAAGATAAAGGAACGCAAGCGCGATGTCCTTACACTCATCGACTTTTCCAAACCGTCTACCGAAGAACGGCTTTACGTGTTCGACCTCAAGAACAAGCAGATGCTGTTCTCGTCCATTGTGTCGCACGGTAAAAACAGCGGCAACAATTATGCCACTTCTTTCTCCAACGAATACGGGTCTTATAAAAGCTCGTTGGGTTTTTACCTGACAGAAAATACTTACCAGGGACGCAACGGCTATTCGCTGGTGCTCGAAGGTCTGGAGAAAGGTATTAACGACCGCGCCCGCGAACGGGCCATCGTGATGCACGGGGCAGCCTACTGTGACCCTTCGGTCATCCGCAACGGAGGCCGGCTGGGCAGAAGTTTCGGTTGTCCGGCTGTTCCGAAGAAACTTACCCGCCCTATCATCGATGCCATCAAGGGTGGAAGCGTGCTTTATATTTACGCAGCCAAACCCGAATATCTGACGGTCAGCAGTATCCTGAAAGACACTCAGCCGCTGATGTAAAACCGGTTAAGAAATACAGCGAGAATCCCCCTGCCGCAACTCTGTTAAAAGAGCGCGACAGAGGGATTCCTGCTATAAACCAATCCGTTACGACTGCTTTATTTCCTCAAAATCTTTTCCATAGGCTTGCCTTTGGCCAATTCATCCACCAACTTGTCCAAATAACGGATTTCACGCATCAGCGGTTCCTCCATTGCCTCCACTTTCACGCCACAGACCGAGCCTTTAATCTTTGTACGGTCCGGATTCGGACAAGGCGCATTTCTGAAAAAATCGCCGTAAGTAAGCGGCTGATTCAAAAACTCCTGTAACTGAGCTGCATCGTAGCCGGTCAACCATTCAATGACCGCATCGACTTCTGCCTGCGTGCGTCCCTTCCGCACAGCCTTGTTTACCAGCAGCGGATAGACTTTTGCAAAGGGCATCTGATATACTTTTTCGTTTTCCATCTGATTATCGTTTTCTACACATTTGCAAAAATAGGAAAGGTTTTAGATATACAGCCGTTTCTTTTTCAGATAATTGATAATGCGTCTTTTCCAGCCACTCTTTCCTACTCTCCAACCTATTGAACAGATTGCATTTACGCAGAATTTTCGTATCTTTGCACCGTTACGTTATACTTAATTTAAAATACATTTTCCATTTATGAAATATAAACTGTTAGTACTCGACCTGGACGGTACACTGACCAACGCGAAAAAAGAAATTACAGAGAATACACGACAGACGCTGATTGAAGCCCAAGAACAGGGCATCAAAATCGTACTGGCATCCGGACGCCCTACTTACGGAATTGCTCCGCTCGCCAACCAGCTGGAACTGCAGAAATACGAAGGCTATATCCTGGCCTATAACGGCGGTGAAATCATCGACTGGAAAACCGGCGAACTGATGTACAAGAATCTGCTCGATCCTGAAGTGCTGCCTTATTTGTACGAATGTGCCTGCAAGAATCACTTCGCCATCGTTACCTACGACGGCGAATATGTACTTACAGAATATCCCGACGATGAGTATGTTCTGAAGGAAGCACTGCTCAACGTCATGAAAATAAAGAAAGTAGACAACTTCCTCGAAGCTGTAAAGCACCCCATCGCCAAATGCCTTATCGTAGGCGAGCCGGAACGTCTGGCCGTTCTCGAAAAAGAGATGTACGAAGTACTGAAAGACCGCATGGGAGTATTCCGCTCCGAACCTTATTTTCTGGAGCTGGTTCCTAAAGGCATCGACAAAGCCCAGTCGCTGTCCGTACTGCTCAGCGAAATTGGTATGACCCGCGAAGAAATGATAGCCGTAGGCGACGGATTCAACGACCTGTCTATGATTAAATACGCCGGACTGGGAGTGGCCATGGCCAACGCACAGCCTGTAGTACGCGAAAACGCCGACTTCATCACCCTGTCGAATGAAGAAGACGGCGTAGCACACGTTGTACGGAAATTTATGTTGTAGTCTTCGGCTTACGGTCGAAAAATGGATTTTTGGAGGATGCACTCACCGGTATGGCATATACCTGGGTGCAGCCGTCCAGCCAGTCCAACTGCTGGGCAGCCAGTCCGGCAGAAAACATCACACGTGTATCCACCCGGTTGTCGGCAGCCGTAGCACAAGCCGAGCCGATGGCAATTCCCACGTCTACACTGTTGATGGCACAAGGCACTCCTTCCAGTCTGTCGGCACACGTCGGGAAACCGCAATGCCCGCAGTTCAGTCCCTGCGGCAGCTCGCGCGTACCAATCAGGATGATGCATTCCGCATCGAGAATATTATCTGCATCCCGCAAAAAGAATTTCAGACCATTGTCTTCATACATCTGCTTCATTGTTTCCGACAAGATACGGATATTGCTGTCGGTCACCATGGCAATCTCAATAATATCCACCCCTTTCCCTTTGGGAGCCGTACGGGCGGCTGTCATCATCTGCCGTGCCACATTCAATATGTGTTCATGACGGCTTTCTCTTTCGTTTTCTATCATAATCGTATCAGTTAAGTCAGCTCTCAAAGATAGCATAATTTTGCTAATCCTCTTTTATCTGCTGTAATATTTTGCAGATATAAAAATTATGCATACATTTGCAGTGCACACGTGTGCACATACTAAGTTGTTAATTCAAAAAAGCATCTTTATAACTTTTAATCACTAATTGAACTACACAATGAGAAAAACAATCTTATCGGGCATTATGCTCTCACTTTCAAGTCTTTGCTGGGGAACAGATATCAACACCAGCAATTTCAAAGAATTATGCAATATTTATGCCACTGCAACCCAGACTCTAAACGGGATGCGCTCGGCAGATGACTGGGATTCGGTCCACAAAAAATTAGCGGCCCTGCAGCAACAATGCCAAAATGATTCTTCGTTACAGACTATACTGCAACTGACTTACCCTACTTGCCCTAACGAGTTGAAAGACAGCTACGAAGCAGCATTAAAAGAACAGTTGGAAATGAAAGATGCCGTAAAACGTCTGTCCATGTCGGGAACATTGCAGGCTAAAAACATTTCTACAACCATCAACAGCTTTATGAAAGCCATATACCTCCAGGAGCTGGTTTACGATGAACGCAGAGGCAATGAGGGTGCTCCATACGAAAGCAAGGCCGAACGTGATGCCAGAATGAAATGGTGGAGAGACGGTAAATTCGGTATGTTTATTCATTACGGACTGTACTCAGGACTTGCCGGAGAATTCCAGGGCAAAAAATATGAGGGTTGTGTAGAATGGATTCAGATGCAGTCTGGAGCTGATTTTGATACTTATAAAAAAGAAGCCCTTCCCCGTTTTAACCCGCAAAGTGGCATGGCCGAAAAATGGGTAAAACTGGCTAAAGAGGCTGGATGTACATATACGGTACTGACCAGCAGACACCACGAAGGATTCAATATGTTCAATACTCCCGAATATGACTTTAATGTAGTCAATCTAAAAGGAATTGACATCGCGAAAGAATATTCCGAAGCATGCAAGAAATACAACATGAAAGCCGGCTATTATGTGTCCTTATTAGACTGGAACCATCCGGACTACGATCCTAGCGGATCAGGCATCTCCTATCCGGCAGGAAACTATGAAGCAGAAAAACAAGGAAAACGGAAGTTCGGCAATCACGAAAAATATAAAGAATATTTATATACTATTTTCAACGAACTGCTAGACCAGTATAAAGTAGACTTGGTATGGTGGGATTTCAGTCAGCCTAAATTCCAGGGAGACCATGCATGGGGAGCAACCCGACTGATGAAGGCTCTGTTTGACAAATATCCTAAAGCTATCCAGAATAACCGCCTCTACCATTCGGACAACCATCTGAGCGAGGGTGGCATAAAGGTAACTCCAACCTGGAAAGGTGATTATTCTACAGCCGAGCACCATATCCCGGCCAATGGAATTGATGGAGACTGGGAAGCCTGCCAGACTCTGAACGGTACCTGGGGATATTCTGCCGACAACCAGCAGTGGAAAACAGCTGAAGACCTGATTCATGAGTTAGTGGATGTTGTCAGCCGTGGAGGAAATTTCCTGCTGAATATCGGTCCGAAGAGCGACGGTTCCATCCCCGAAGAAAGTGTACGGCTGTTTAAAGAAATCGGTAAATGGATGAAAACCAATGGCGAAGCAATTTATGGCACACGCGCCAATCCATTCGACAAGGAATTCCAGTGGGGACGAATCACGCGTAAAGGTGATGACAAGTTATACCTTATCATGTATGGTAAACCCGCAAACGGAACAATAGAACTTCCGTGTACTTTTGAAAACAAAAGAGTAAAAGCACATACACTTCTCAATAAAAAAGCAGTAAAAGTGACGCAAGATACCAACCGTAAAGTATGTACTGTCAATGTCAGCTCCGTTACTTTCAACGAACCGGCTACCGTAATCGAGCTGGATGGAAAATGGAGTCTGTAATTTCATAAAACTATAGAAAATCCCTCGTACAGGCAATCCTGCCATGTAACGGGGGATTTTATTTTTGCGCTTACCGGAAGAAAGGAATCACGCACTCCCCCTTTCCAGCCAGTCCATCGGAAGTTTTATATCCTCTTTTATATTCTCTCCGGATTCGATTTCACGTAAAAGCAGATTCAGCAACGATTCTGACAAAAGATGAATAGCCGGCGAGAAAGTAGTCAGCTCCGGTTCGCACACCAGTCCCATCGGATTGTCATCGAACCCTACTACCGCCACCTCTTCCGGAATACCCACACCATGCTCCTTCAGATATTTAATCACTCCAATAGCTATTTCGTCGTTAATGCAGATAATTGCATCCGGCTTTTCAGGAGTATTCAGCAATAATGAAGCCGCCTTATATCCGTCTGCGATAAATATCTGTTCCGCCGCGACACATCTGGCATAAGCAAGTCCCGCTTCACGGATTGATTGATAGTAACAGGCCAGCCGGTCCTCGAAGATTCTGGTATAGCCGTCATAAGATATATAGGCTATTCTGGATTTACCTTTTCGCACAAGCATCTCGACAACCTGATTCATCGCTTTCCCGTTGTCCAGAACAATCGTAGAATTTATAGTTTCCTTAGGAACACGATCAAAATAGACCAAAGGAATATTCTCGTCGTTCAGCCTCTCGAAATGTTCGGTTGAGGAAGTCCGCAAACCTACCGAAGCTGCCACCCCCGCTACCCGTAAGCTTATCAGAGAATTAATAATGTCCTTCTCCACCCCTGGGTCATCGTTCGATTGAAAAATCATAACCATGAATCCCTTCTCTCTAGCCATTTCCGTAATCATAGAAATGAGTCTGGAGAAAAAATGATGTTTCAGGTCAGGAATAATGAACGAAAGTATTTTTGTCTTCCTGTTCCGGAAATTCTGTGCCAGTATATTGGGAGTATAACCCATATTTTTCGCTTCCTGCAAAATAAGATTTCTCGTTTTCTCACTTATTTTTTCGCTTCCCTGCAATGCACGCGACACGGTGGCATGGTGTATTCCCAGTTTCTGAGCAATATCTTTTATGGTTACTTCTTTCTTCATATCAATTACAATCCTTCTTCAAACACAAATATAGCATAAGC
>OGMI01000859.1_pt1 | contig 10120 bp, 8 predicted proteins | sample 1573201 | NCBI WGS metagenome assembly OGMI01 (sample SAMEA2582012, study PRJEB24529) | metagenome | biome: Human gut stool | place: China | collected 2011
TTCCTTATTTCTTCAATACAAAGGAAGCTTTATTATCTGTCGAACTATCTTTTCCGATAAATATTTCAAATTCTCCTGCTTCGCTCTCATAGATTCCATTCTCCGTCAAGAAAAGAAGCTGCTGTTCTGTTATGGTAAAAACTACCTTCTTTTCCTCTCCCGGACGAAGCGTAACCTTCTTAAAATCTTTCAATTCTCTGACCGGACGCACTACAGAAGCCGCAATATCATGGATATAAAGCTGCAGGGTTTCTGTTCCCGTGCAGTTTCCTGTATTTTTTACAGTTACCTCCGCTTCGATCTGTCCCGATGTATCCATCCATGTCCGATCCAAATGAATATCTGATACCTCAAATGTTGTGTAACTCAGACCGTATCCAAATGGATACAATGGCTCATTTGGAATATCCAGATATTTCGAGCGGAATCTGTCTTTATCTTTGCCTTCTACATGTGGGCGTCCTGTTGAATATTCATTATAATGTACCGGTACCTGTCCTACACAGTATGGAAAACTCATCGGCAGTTTTCCGCTTGGATTATATTTTCCAAATAAAGTGTCCGCAATTGCCCTCGCTCCTTCTGTTCCAGGCAGCCACACCTGAAGGATGGCTTTTGCCTTTTTGTTTATTTCACGTATGTCTAACGGGCGTCCTGAAAATAAAACCACTACAATATTTTGATTGACTTCCGCAATTCTATCAAGCAATGCTTCCTGTACCTCAGGGATTCTGATATTTGCGTTACTGGTTGCTTCACCCGACTGTAAACGGTCTTCTCCTATTGCAAGTACAACAATATCTGCCTCTTTTGCTGCCTGTACTGCCTCACGCAGCATATGATCCTCCTGCTCCTGCGTATAAGATTGCTGCTGCTGTTCTCCAAATCCTTCCAGACATACATCCGCCCCTAACATTGGTGATCCCTGGCAAAATGTACTGTTTTCTGAAACGTACTGTTCCTGTACTGCCTCATGCAGCGTCATAACATCTTTTGCATCTGCGATAAATGACCAGGCACCAAACAGGTTTCTGTTATCTACATACGGACCAATAAAGGCGATCTTTTTCTGTTGATCTAAAGGCAGAATATGTTCCTCATTTTTCAACAAAACAAAAGATTTCTTTGCAGCTTCCCTCGCCAGATTCCGGTGCTCCTCACATAAAATATATTCCTGTTCTTTTTTCTGATCTGCATCTTTATATGGATTCTCAAAGAGTCCCAGATTATTTTTAAGCCGCAGAATACGAAGACATGCCTCATCTATAAGCTCTTCTCTTATTTTTCCATCCCTGACCATCTGACACAGATTTTCACTGTAAATTCCTGTCATCATGTCAATATCTACGCCTGCTTCCACTGCACGCACTGCTGCTTCTTCTCTGTCTGCACAATATCCGTGGTAAATGGTCTCCTCGATGGCTGCCCAGTCTGATATAAGTACACCATCGAACTTCATCTGTTCTCTTAAAATGTCCCGCATCAACTTTTTATTTCCGGTTGCCGGGATTCCGTTAACTGTATTAAAAGATGTCATAACAAGAGCTGCACCTGCATCTATTCCCGCCTGATACGATGGCAGATAGAATTCTCTGAATGTATGTTCTGAAAGTTCTACCGTATTATAATCCCGCCCTGCTGTCGGTGCACCATATCCTGCAAAATGTTTGACACATGCTGCAATTGCATAGTTATCTTTCAGGCTGTTTCCCTGAAATCCACGCACCATTGCTGCACAGAATAAACTGTTCAGGTAAGGATCTTCTCCCGTTGATTCCATGACACGTCCCCACCTTGCATCTCTTACCAGATCTGTCATAGGTGCAAATGTCACATGAAGACCGCTGACCGAAGCCTCCTTTGCTGCCACAGATGCACACTGTTCTGACAATTCCGGTTCAAAGGAAGCTCCCTGCGCAAGCGGAATTGGAAACACCGTCTTATAACCATTTATGACATCTAGCATAAACAGCAATGGAATATGGTGCGGATGCTTTTCCATATAGTTTTTTTGTATACTTTTCAGGGTTTCAGCGCCCATGGATCCGATGACTGATCCTGCAAGATTTACATTGTCTTCTGTAAATCCCTTATCTGCCATAGGACCTGTGACAACGATTTCACCATTAAAAAATCCTCCTGTCACCTGACTCATCTGATTTACTTTTTCTTCCAGAGACATGTCTCTCAAAAGTTCTGTTAATTTCTGTTCTGTCATACGTGTGTTTCCTCTCCAAATTTCCTTCTATATTCCAGTGGTGTCAATCCTGTATTCTCCTTAAACATTTTTGTAAAATAGGAAAAATTACTATATCCAATATGTAATGAAACCGTATTGATTGGAATACTGCTGCCACACAAAAGTTTTTTTGCTTCGTCTACCCTTTTCTGCAATATATAATTGCTTATAGATACTCCCTTTTCTTTTTTGAACATCCGAGACATATAGTCTGTATTCAAATAGACTAATTCTGCCAGTTCATCTCTGTGTATCTCTTCCCTGAAATGACCGTCAATATATGTACATATCTGATCTGCGACAGAGTCTTCTTTTGTGATATATAATTTATATCCAACCGCTTTCCGCATCAGATTTTCTACATACTCCATCATTTCGTTAAATCCATTTACAGCGCCAAGCATGTAATTCTCACTCTCTTTATCTGAAAAAAGTGCATTGGCATAAATCCCCATCTCTGACAGCCATACATACACCATCTGTGTAACATCCGTCCTTAATGACAGCAAAAACTGCCGTGTGATCATCTCATTCTTCCTGACTGTCTCCAGATAACTGCGTATGCTTGCTATGACTGCTTCCACTTCCTCCCCTGCCAAAAGGGTTATATTCTGGCACCAACCATTTTTCATCTGCTCCTTTGCTTTTTTTCTTTAATGTTTTGATATTACATCTAAACAACTTTTTCTTCTTGAAAAAAAGATGCGAACTTACTTATATCTTTCATCTAAGTTCTTACACTTTTCCTTAATCTTGTGACGTAAAGGTTCTGAGTGCAATACCTCAACAAAGTCTGAACTCTGTATAGCCCACGATATCATTGTATCGGAAACACACTTCACTTCTATACAATCCCATATATCATCTATATGTTCTACGAACTGATATTCCATGTTCAGTTGAATCTGATCCTCTTTACAAACACGTTTACTCATAATGATTGCGCTCCTTTGAGATAGGGTGAAATGTTAGCATTTCCTAGCAATCATTATAGTGTCTCATTCATAAAGCGAATCCAATGTAAGCAGCAAAACATCCTCATCCGCCAATTCCGCAAACCAATCCGTATATCCAGACAACGAAAAGAAAATATACTTCGTAACCACATATTTTGCATTGATCAGTTTTCCTCTTCTGATCAGAGTTTCATAAATCCCCTTGTCAATCTTTTCATTCTTGAACTTGCACTCTCCAACAACCGCCTTTTTGTCTGTCTCGGATAAGGCAACAACATCTATATCGGCAGACTGTGATCTTATCTCACCATTCTTATCTCTTACATTCTCCACTCCCCACCAGGTGCCTACTGATGTAATAAAACAGCCATATTCGCCCATGATGCCTTTCATCAAAGTATAGTACCTGCACATTTCTTCAAACACAGAACCCATAAAAGAATGTAAAACCGGTTTTACTGCCTTTTTATAATAAATCTCTCCCTGTCCCATCTCGATCACACTGGTAGCCTTGGGAATGAACTCATACCAGAATTTAAACATATAATCTTTTAGAACATACTGCGTTTTCTTTTTATTCTTCTCATCTGTAATGCACTTCTTTTTTTCGATCAGGCCAACACTGATCAATTTGTCCAATGAATATAATACCGTCTGTTCTTTTTCCCCAATTTTTCCTGCAATCGTATTAAGCGTATTCCCGCCTGATGCAATCTGCTCGACAATATTATTTACAACCGATACATCTGCAAATTCCTGTGTCAGTAAATTTCTTGTCTCGTCATATAAGTAGCCATCTGTCCGGAAAAAAAGTCTTATAATATTTTCATCCATGCTCTTTGCCGGATCGATCATTGACAAATACTTTGCAACGCCTCCGGTAATTCCATAACAAATTGCTTTATCCTCATTCGAATAGTCCGGAACAAATTTTGCTGAATCCAGATAATTAAACGCTTCCAGTTTCATCTGCGAATCACGTCTTCCAAACAATGGACTTTTTTCACTCAGCACTTTCTGCCCCATGAAACTGAGTGAAGAACCGCATAAAATGATCTTTAGTTTTTTATTATTCCAGACTGTATCGATATATTTCTGTAATATGGATAAAAGGGCATCATCTTTTTCTGCCCAATACGGCAGTTCATCTATGACAAGTACCAGCTTCTCGTCACCAATATTTTTGTCGATAAAATCAAAAACCGCCTCTGTCGTATTAAAACTGATGTTTTCCACTCCTGGCATCAGCACATCCAGTACCTGTCTTGAAAACAATTCTAAGTTCCTATGTTTTCCAACTTTTGTTGCTGTGTAAAATATCGTTTTTTTATCTTTCACAAATTCCGTAATAAGCGTAGACTTTCCGATACGTCTACGCCCATAGATAACGATCATGCCAATTCTGTCTTTTTCATAGAATTCTTTTAAGGATGCTAACTCTCTTTCTCTGCCAATAAACATAGAAATCACCTTTCTGCAAATTCGGTTTGTTTTTATTCAAATTGATTTTGTTAAAATTGATTTGAATAAAATATAACATATCCTATGATATCTCGCAATCCTCTTTTAGTTTTCCCTGACAGCGTGGTACAAAAATTCAGCTTCATCAAAAGAAGATGGACTATAATACACATCAATTCCATCACTAGCTTTTTCTAAAATATAATACTCAAAAATAACCGTATCATCTTCATACACCTGTGCCGGATATTCCAGATATACTTTGTTTTCCTCTTCATTTTTTACATTTGTTTCATTTGCCAGAAATCTGTAGGTGTCCTCCGATTCATAATCAGAAAGATCAATGCCATTCTCTGTCGCTTCAATCATTAATCGACCTGTTCCATAATCGGAAGTATAATGATACGTTCCGATCATTGCTGATAATTCTTCAAATCCTGCATCAGATTCTGAATTTGTGACCTTTAAATCATCTCCAAGATCAAAATCAGACGGATACACATATTCATCAACATCCAAACTTTCATGATCAAATATATGATTGTCTGATTTGCTGCTGTCTGTGCAGGCTGCAACCAACATCATTACTGCAAACACCAAACCGATTGTGAATGCCATTTTACAATTTTTCATAATATACTACCTCAACTTCACGATTATCATATCATGTGCAAAAACGGCACATGATTGACATTCATCGTTCGCCGAATGCATAAATGCATTCTTCTCACTTGCACTCCTTATATCCTAAAATCCTTCGTATCCTTCGACATGATATTCATGGAAATGCTGCACTCTGCCAGATGTTCATAATTGACTTCCAGCTTATAATCGACCTTGATGTCAATGTTGTCTTCTGTCTCATTCACTTTCACGTCTGTGGCGTTGATTCCGACCAGCAGATTTCCAAACGGTGTGTTGTAGTATGACATATTTTTCTTGTTTTTCTCAAACATCATATGCACATTGGTCACACCCTTTTTGGTGACATCCAGAAAATCATCATTTACTTTGATAACGCTTTTCGTCACGCCGTCAAAGCCTTCCTGCACTTCATCATACAAAATATAGTGCTTTCCATTTTTCTTATAGTAGTTTCCGGTTGTGATAATCTCCACCGGGCCGTTATCCTGATCTTCTGCAAACTGTAAACCACTGATTTTCACAAGTACATCTTTTGTCATTTATGTAAACCTCTTTTCTGTTTCGCGTCATTGTCTTTTCAAGCCATATATTAGCGTGTTTCTTATAATTTAGCAAGCGTAAGCTTTTTGAAACATTGTTTTCTTATAAGTGTGCTGCTTTATTTTAGTTTTCAGCCAGCATCTCCAGATACGGATTCAGCCACGAAAAATATTTCATTCTGACCTGATAGTCTCCTTCTGCCAGCACCTTCTCATACTCTTCTGTGGTCAGTACTTTGCGCAGCTTTTCTCCTGCTTCCTCATCGATCACCTCATACATGCTGTCTGAAAAACACATGTTAGGATACATCACACACCACCAGTTATGTCCGTTTCCTTCTCCGATCACAATACGGAGTGCCTCGTAATCTCCCGCCGGAAAGGTGTAGCTTCCATAGTTTTTTACCGGAAACGAAGGGGGTGCGAGCGCCGCGGTAGGATCATAGACATAACCGTTTTCTGCGATTGTCTCTGCCGCGGCTTCCTCAATTTCACCGAGGCTCTGGCGCACAACCAGCTCACATTCTTCCAGATTTTCCACATCTGCCAGTTTTTCCTGCATATAACTTCCCACCGCATCACGCACTGCAAGTTTTAAGTTCTGGTCTGCCTCGCTGTCGCTGTTCGCCAGCACATGAAACCGCAGTACTTTGTCCGAAATCGTCTGCTGCAGTCTCGCCTGTCTTGTATACAAAATACCGCATCCCAATGCAGCGCACATCAGACTTCCAACTCCTATGTATCCGATCCATTTTTTTGCCATAATTCAAATCTCCTTTTCACTTGCCAAAAATCAGATAAATGTAGATAATATTCATATTTATCAGGCTGTGTCGTTGCTTGCGAAACTCATTTTTACGTTATGAATATTACGAAAAGTTAACAATATCAACGAAAACACACTTTCGCTACGTGTCGCTGGTAACGGTACTAAGAAGCCAGTCACAACTTACGTTGCACCTGCCTTCTAAGGACCGACCGCTCCCCAGTGTTTTCTTTTGCTCTTGTCAACTTTTCGTAATTTAATCCACTTTTTCTAAGAGTTTCGCTCATCGACCTTCTATCCCTACATTGAATGATTCCCGAAAACTTTGCATTTATTCCGATTTCCAGTTTATTTTTACCAGATATTGGATTTTGATGTCTTTCTCATAAGCGGCAGGAGTGTTTTGATACTTAAAATACCATGTGCGGTTATCGGCGCCGAGATTCCGGTAACTGTTAGTAATATCGATTTCTTTCTCAAGTGCATGTGAGGCGGTCGCATTCAGATAGTCCTCCATCCGGGTGTTGAGAAGCTGCTCTTTTTCACTTGCGGAAACTGTGCCGCTTAAGATTTCGCCTTCTCCGGTCACAGTCACTGCGACAATCTGCTCTGTCAGACCTCCGACACCGATTTTTTCTGTTTCTTTGACTCGACAGGAAGCTGCATCCACTTTCACATAAAGTTCCGGTGCCAGTTGTAAGGTGTAATCATCCGCAAAGTTCTGCGTGAAGAATGCTGCACGCGCAGTATCCGTATCGACAAGCCCTGCCGCCATTCCACGTTTCCAAACTTCGTAGGCTGTAATCTGCGGTTTTCCGGTCATGACCGGCTGCTGTTCTTCCTCCTCTTTTCCCGTGTCATCCCACACTGTCACAGACTGCTTCTCCTTCTCGGTATCATCCTGCACTGTCGCGGACTGCTTCTCCTTCTCGGTATCATCCTCCACTGCCCCGGACTGCTCCCCTTCTATATCCACAAAAGGAATATAAAGTGTCTCTAAGTGATTAGCGCGCTCCTCATAGAGCATGCCAAGCGTCGGGTAAGCTTTCTGGTCAATGCCCGATGTGTTTTCCAGCAGTTCTTCCAGATAATTTCCAAGCAGCACATCAAGTTCTCCCTCTGTCTGCGCCAGACGGTCACAGCTTTCCGTCGTCATCACATAAGCGTTCCACGGAACCTCTTTTTCCTGCTCCAGCATGGATAGCATATCTTCCACTTCCGCCTCTTTTTCCAGAAAAGACCTCTCAATGAGCACCACTTTCAAATGGTTGTAATCCACCTCTTTGTTTCCTGCATACTCATGATTCAGCCACACATTTTGGAAATCGTCCTGATCTCTGATATTCAAAAGAACCGGGAATGTCTTATCCTCAAGTTCTGCGACATTACACCCCTGTAAAAAAAGACACCCAAATAAAAAACATACCAGCACCAGCACACGTACTTTTTTATTATGTTTTTTTCTCTCTCCAGTCAGAAACAGCAGTACCGGCACGCCAACGACAAAAGGTGTTCCAATCTTCCACAGCAGGAATGTCACGCAGTCCAAAAACTGCTGATTTCTGTAAAACAGCACTGTCACGCCATACACCAGAAGAAGCAGAATGAGATACGGCAGCATTCTTTTTTTCCCTTCCAGATAACCGCCGCAGTCACGGATTACTTTTGCAGCCAGATTTCCACTGTAAAAAACCATGCTGTTTAGCATCGCATACAGCGTAAAAAACCAGATGCTGAACATAAAAGCATCCGTCCTCTTCAAAAACCCGCCCGTCACCTGCACGCGGCTCATCATCGTGACCGCCGGAAATTTCATCTGAGCCAGTGCCTCGACACCAAACAGCCCGATCAGGATCAGATACAGTGCTGCAAATACACCGCCGGAAAACCAGACCGCTTTTTCTGCTGCGCTGATATGTTTTTTGTCATCCGACACGTATTCTTTCAAAAAAAGTACGATTGACACCATGGAATAGCAGAAAAATACATAATAACTTCCGTTTAACATTTCTTTTCCATCCGCCACAAAAACCGGGCTCCAGTAGGCTGGCTTCACCTCCCTGCACGCCGCAAATAACATCAGAAACAGCGGTATCATCAGAAACCAGAACAGCATCTCGTACACTCTCGCCCTGCCCTCGATCCCGCCCGCCATTCCATAAAATGCGAGCAGTAATATCAACAACAGCACCAGATAAAAGCTGACGTTTTCCACAAGACCATTTAACATCAGCGTGGAAAACAGATACGCCGTGTACGAAGCCATGAGGATAAAGTACAGAAAATATCCGCCCCAGAGTACATAACCGCATATTTTTCCACACTTCTGCTTCAAAAAATCAGGATAACTTGTTTTCATGCCTTTCAACAGATATCTCAATAATTTCAAGTACAAAAACGTGGCCAAAATCCCCGCCAGAATGCAGAAAATCCCGTCGCGCCCTGCCGTATCTGCAAGCATTGTCGGCAGCAGCAGCGTTCCCATTCCAAGAAAGTCATACGTCAGAAGTCGGAACACCTGTCTGCCTGAAATTTGATTGTTTTCTGAGAACATACTTCCCCCCTATTTTTTCCCGGAAAAAGTCAGCTTTGTACGCTCCTTCGGATTTGCATAAATCGGACGTTTGCGCAGTTTCCGGAAAGGCTGCCGCCAGATAAAATCCCGCTCATCCTCATAATTGTTCAAATCTGCTCCCACAAACGGCATGAGATACGGGATGCCAAAGCTTGTCAGATGCGACAGATGGGTGAGCACCGCAAGCAGCCCAAGCAGCATGCCAAAGTAGCCAAGCCACGCACAGACCGCAATAAAAAAGAATTTCAGGATACGGAAGGCTGTGGCAAATTCTTCGTTCGGTATTGCAAAAGAACATAGCGCAGTAAAAGAGATGACGATCACCACGATCGGGCTGACCAGATTTGCCTCGACTGCCGCCTGTCCGATAATCAGGCCACCCACGATCCCGATGGTATTTCCCATCGCACCGGGAAGCCGCACGCCCGCCTCCCGCAAAAGTTCAAACGATAATTCCATGATAAGCACTTCCACGACTGCCGGAAATGGGACACCCTGCCTCGCCTCTGCAAACGACAAAAGTAGTGTGGTCGGGAGTATCTGTGTATGAAAATTAGTCACTGCAAGATAAAATCCCGGCAGCGTCATTGCAAAAAAGGATGCGAGATACCGCAGGATCCGCCCGAACGTCGCAATCTCAAAACGGCTGTAATAATCGTCACTGGTACGGATAAATGAATTGTAATCTGTCGGCAGTATCAGACCGATCGGAGAATTATCGCACATCACGATCACTCTGCCCTCTAATACCGCCATGGCCGCCCGGTCAGGACGCTGTGTTGTCTGAAACTGTGGAAATGGCGAATACCATTTTTTCTCTGCCAGCTGTTCTAACATTCCGCTGTCTAATATCCCATCGATTGTGAAATCCTGCAGCCTCTTTTCAATTTCTTTTACAAGTCCCGGGTTTGCAAGATCCTCCACATACACAAGGTAGAC
>OGMI01000860.1_pt1 | contig 10117 bp, 9 predicted proteins | sample 1573201 | NCBI WGS metagenome assembly OGMI01 (sample SAMEA2582012, study PRJEB24529) | metagenome | biome: Human gut stool | place: China | collected 2011
TATACCACAGCCTGCATAGGCAAATGGCATCTGGGACATTTGCCTCAATACATGCCCCTGCAGCACGGATTCGATTATTTTTATGGCATGCCTTTCTCTAACGACATGAGCCGGAAAGAACAGATGAAACTGGGTAATAAGAATTATCCTTATGAATTGGTTGTCTATGAACAGGAGAAAGAGGTTGAACGGGAACCGGATCAAACCCAGCTGACAAAGCGCCTGACAGAGGTGGCTACCCGATATATCCGTTCCCATCAAAAGCATCCATTCTTCCTTTATTTGGCTCATCCGATGCCTCATTTCCCTGTATATGCTTCGAGCCGTTTTCAAGGAACTTCAGACCGGGGAGAATATGGTGATGCAATCGAGGAGTTGGACTGGAGTGTCGGCGAGATACTGCAAACACTCCGTCAGTTAGGCTTGGATCAGAATACTTGGGTGGTTTTTACTTCGGACAACGGTCCTTGGTTGCCTTATAAACAGGCCGGAGGTTCTGCCGGTCCGTTGCGCGACGGAAAGAATTCGCATTGTGAAGGAGGTTTCAGAGTTCCTTGTATCATGTGGGGCGGTATGGTGAAACCTGGGCATATCACGCAGATGGGAAGCACTTTGGACTTGCTTCCTACGTGTTGCGAGATGGCAGGAATAGATTTACCTGCTGGAGTAGAACTAGATGGTGTCAGTCTGTTGAATGTGCTGCAGGATAGTCGGGCGACTCCGAAGCGTGAGAACTTTTTCTTCTATCGGGGCAGTCAGTTCTATGCAGTCCGCAAGGGAAAATATAAGTTACATTATAGGAATAAATCAGCTTATGGCAATGATCCGGTAGTGGTTTATGATAAGCCCAGACTGTACGATTTGGGAACCGACCCGAGTGAAAAGTATGATATAGCTGCACAGCATCCGGAAGTTGTAAAAGAGCTGGATGAAATGGCAGCAGCTCATAAGGCTTCGTTTAAAGTGGCAGAAAGTATTTTTGACCTTAAATAACGACAGATATGAAAAAACTTGCATTATGTTTTGTCTTGCTGGGGAGTGTATTTTGCCGGACGTGGGGGCAACCGACAGATGATTTGGACCTTTCAGCCTTCATTCATCCGGTAGATTCCAGTGCTTTTGTCAGAGATGCCGGGTATTATCATTGGTGTAACTCCTTTATTAAAGACGATTCGGGTACCTATCATTTATTCTACTCACGGTGGCCTAAGAGTTTGGGATTTACAGCATGGCTGACTCATTCGGAGATAGCTCATGCGACAGCCTCACGTTTGGAAGGTCCTTACCGTTATCAGGAAACGGTATTGAAGGGGCGTACAGGTTCGTGGGATGCAGTAACAGCGCATAATGTTCAGGTGCGCCAGTGGGATAATCGGTTTTATTTATATTACATCTCCACCAATACAGGAAAAGAAAACTGGTCAGATTCTTTTTTGAAGGAAGTCGCCCGTGTGGGATATTCGCACGCAAGATGGAATGATTTACGTAACCGGCAAAGGGCAGGTGTTGCCGTGTCTTCCTCTTTGAACGGCCCCTGGAAAAGAGCAGATCATCCTTTATTGGAACCCAATGGACCTATCGAGCATGTAGCCGTCAACCCTTCAGTTTGTCGGGGCGAAGACGGCAAATTTGTTTTGATTATCAAGGGAGATGACGTCCGTTCGGAGAAAAGGCGACTGATACAGGCCGTAGGGACAGGAACTTCTCCACTGGGGCCTTTTACATTGAGCGACAAACCAGCCTTTGCCGATATTCCCACGGAAGATGTCTTTGTCTGGTTTGATCCGGAACGGAAAAGATATTATGCAATTTTCCATGCACATGGAGGCGATTTCATTGGCCTGATAACTTCGGCAGATGGCATCAACTGGGAAAAAGCCCGGCATTATGTGGTTTGCAAAAAGCAGATACCACTAAAAGACGGCACAGTTATGAAAGTAGACAATATGGAACGTCCTTTTGTGTTTCTGGAAAATGGAAAGCCTGTAATGCTGTCGTTTGCCGTGAAAAAAGGGGCAGACTCTTTTATCGTTATGTTTGCAGGTAAAGCAGGCAGTGCAGACAATCGGCAGAAGTAGTTTTTTATAATACAACATTGCTGATTATTAGGTATCAACCATCCATTATACTATTTTTATATGAAATATATCAAGTATGCTTTACTGCAATTTTTGTCAGTATTAATTCTTAATTTCATTGCATGTGATGAAATTAAAGCCTAATATTCAACCGCAGGTTTTTACCAGTTGCCAGGTACAGGCAGAACTGTTTATAGTATGAATCCGGCCTGGCGCTTTCACAAAGGAAGTGTGGAGGGTGCCGAGAAGATTGATTTTGATGACAGCGGCTGGACATTAGTATCTCTTCCTGATGGAATAGAAACAGTTCCTACAGAAGCAAGCGGCTGTATAAACTATCAGGGTGAAGTGTGGTACCGCAAACATTTCACACTGGAAGAGGAATGGAAAGGCAAAAGACTGTTCCTCCACTTCGAAGCGATTATGGGTAAGAGCAAAGTGTGGGTGAATGGTGAACTGGTGAAGGAGCATTTCGGCGGATTCCTCCCTGTTATAGCTGATGTCACAGAACACCTTGTATATGGAAAAGACAATATAATAACTGTTTGGGCAGACAATAGTGATGATATTTCTTACCCGCCGGGAAAGAGTCAGGAAACATTAGACTTTACATATTTTGGTGGTATATACCGTGACTGTTGGATGATAGCTCATAATGATGTCTATTTGACAGACCCTAATTATGAAAATGAAACAGCCGGTGGAGGTTTGTTTGTCTCGTATAATAAAGTTTCAGAACAATCAGCAGATATACGTTTGGATGCTCATATAAAAAATGTGTCGTCAAAATCATTCTCAGGAAAAGTGGAATACGAACTGTATGACAGAAATGGAAATAAGGTTCAGTCCGGCAGTAAAAGCTTTTCTCTTTCAAAAGGGAAAGCCCGTACCACGACGGTGGGTATGAATGTCGAAAACCCTCATTTGTGGGAACCTGATTCCCCCTATCTATATCAGCTACACGTATATATCAAAGATAAGAATGACAATATAATTGACGGCTATCGAAGAAGAATCGGTATACGAAGTGTCGAATTTAAAGGGAAAGATGGTTTCTGGCTAAATGGCAAACCTTACCCGTATCCGTTGATTGGAGCCAACAGACATCAGGATTTTGCCGTTGTTGGGAACGCTTTATCCAACAGTCTTCATTGGAGGGATGCAAAGAAGCTGCGCGATGCAGGACTAAGAGTGATAAGAAACGCTCATTATCCGCAGGACCCGGCTTTTATGGATGCATGCGACGAACTGGGACTTTTTGTTATCGTAAACACTCCCGGATGGCAGTTCTGGAATGATGCCCCTATTTTTGCCCAAAGAGTATACAATGATATACGCAATATGGTACGGCGCGACCGCAATCATCCATCGGTTTGGATGTGGGAGCCTATTCTCAACGAAACATGGTATCCGGAAGATTTTGCCAAGAATGTAGTTGATATTCTACACGAAGAATATCCATATCCTTACTGTTACGCAGGTTGTGATGTAACCGCACGTGGCAGTGAATATTTCCCGATTCATTTCACGCATCCTCTCAATGGGGAAGGTGGTGCATTTAATACAAAGACTTTGAATCCTGAAATTTCGTATTTTACACGCGAATGGGGCGACAATGTAGACGACTGGAATTCGCATAACTCACCTAGCCGTGTGAGCAGGGCATGGGGAGAAGTCCCGATGTTGATTCAGGCGCAGGGATATGCAAAGACCGATTATATGTATACCTGTTATGATGCTTTATACAGAAACAGCCGGCACCACATGGGAGGATGCCTGTGGCATTCATTCGACCATCAGCGCGGATACCATCCGGACCCATTCTACGGTGGTATAATGGATGCATTCCGTCAGCCTAAATTGTCGTATTATATGTTCTGTTCGCAACGGCCGGCCGAAAAGAATGAAAATCTTATCTCCGAAACAGGTCCTATGGTATATATAGCCAATGCTATGACTCCTTTCTCTCCAAAGGGTGTAACCGTTTACAGCAATTGCGACGAGGTGCGTCTGACCTATTGCAAGGGCGGAAAGCAGATGGTATACAAGAAAGATAAGAACGCGGCCGGAATGCCTTCACCGGTAATTACCTTTGAAAATGTCTGGGATGTAATGTATGACAAGAAACTTGCCCGTGAAAATAAACACGCTTGCCGAAGGTTTGATTGATGGTAAAGTGGTAGCTACTCATAAGGTGATGCCGACACGCCGTCCTTCAAAGCTTATCTTGTGGGCAGATAACGAAAACATGGACTTTGAAGCAAACGGCTCAGATCTGGTTACAGTTATTGCGGCTGTAGCAGATGATAAAGGGAATATCAAGCGTCTGAATAATTATCATATTAAGTTTGAGATTGAAGGAAACGGTGAGTTGGTTGCAGACGATGTTACTTTCACTAACCCTCGTCAGGTACAATGGGGAACAGCTCCTGTATTGGTCCGTGCCAATACCAATGCCGGTGAGATAAAAGTAAAGGCTTCCGTCGTATTTGAAGGCATTCATACTCCCTTATCTGCCGAGCTCATCATAAAGTCGGTTGCTTCGAAGCATAAGCTGATTGCTGACAAGCAGGAACTTTCTTCTTTACTGGAAGGCCACAGACGGGAAAGTAAATCGGTGTCTGAGGGAGGAAGTGATTGCGAGAAAGAGATAAAAAGACTTCAGCAGGAGCTCAGCCGTCTGAAACTTAAAGAGGTTGAAAAGCAGCAGAGTGATTTTGAATAAGACAATACCTCCAAAACAATCCTATTGTTTTGTCTTGTACTGAATAATAAAAATGTGGGAATCCGTAATTATCCCTGGCGAAATTATCGAAGGATAGTCATGGATTCCCACATTTTATTTATTGCAATGTATGATTTACCGTTTCGTTACCGTAATCATAAACGTTACAGCCACCATAGCAATAGAAATACCGACAATGATATTCGTAGTGAGCGGTTCGCCAAACATCAGCGTACCTACGACGATAGCCGTAATCGGTTCGAATACACCAAGCACCGAAGCCTTCGTTGCACCGATGTTACGGGAAGCGATGGCCAGCGTAGCCGTCGAAACGATGGTCGGCAACAGCGCAAGTCCTACCAGGTTCAGCCAGTCCATTCCGGTCGTGATGCCAGCTGTGATGGCAGTGTCGGAACTGATGATTTTCCCGATGAAAACCACTGCCCCTACCGTAAGCGCATAGAAGGTGAGCAATGTATTGGAGATACCGGCAATAGCCTTGCTGCGGTTGATGATGACGATGAAGAGTGCATATACCAATGCCGAAGCGATGGAAAGAAGTACACCGATGGGGTTGATGGTCTGTGTACCGTCACTTTGCGTCATGATAAGTACACCGCCAAAGGTCGCAGCGATAGCCAGCCATACCGGCCACGACGGGACGACCCTCAGGAACACCATGATGATGGCCACAAGAACGGGATAAAGAAACACCAGTGTCGTAGCCAGTCCGGAAGCAATGTATTCGTACGCTTCGAAAAGAAAGACACTGCTGGCCGTGTAAAGCAGTCCCAGGGTAAGGAGTACGCCGATTTGCTTTCCGGAAACCTTGAAACTCTGTCTGCTGAGCAATAAGAACAGGCCCAGAAGCAATACCGCAAAGAAATAGCGGAAGAAAAGTATAGACTCTGTGGCGGCACCGTTCTTCATCAGCGGAACCGCAAATAAAGGATTTAATCCGTAAGTGATGCCGGTAATAATTCCTGCCGGATAACCGATAATGGCATTTCTACTTAATTTTTTCATGTTCGGGTAGATGTAAATGTGAATCGGGGTGCAAAATTAATCATTAAATGATAATAGCATACTATTTTCGGTAGATATACCTTGCCAATCCGTAAATGTATCTTCGGAATCCCGGACGATACCTGAGCAGGCGGTCGAACCATCCCAGATGATGGGCGGCAATACGTACGGCCCATCCTACGTAATACATGGCAAATAGCGTACCTACTCCGATAATGTGCCACTGCCATTTTCCAAAGAATATATAGCAGAAGACAATACCGAGAAGTACGAGCGAAATATCTACAGCAATCTTTACTTTCGGAAATTCGCGTCCTGTTACTTTACTGATGGCAACAGGAAAACCTTCTCCCGGCATGGTTACGCTGCCGCACCTTACTTCCAGCGCGATGCCTGCTGCCAGAATGGTGCATCCGGCCAGTTGGGCGATGGCTTTTTCCCACATGGCAACAGGTTGCAACCATTCGATAAGATACAAGTTCAGGTCAATCAGCATGCCGAATACGAAACCCACGAGCAACTGGAACAACTGGACCGGGTCGAACTGTCGGTGGAGAACTCCTATTTGTCCCACTACCAGCAGGGCATTCATAAGAAAGGTATATTGTCCGATGCTCAGTGCCGGTGCCATTCCGTCTGTTCCAGCATCATGGAATACGTAAGGCAATACGCTGATGACACTGGCTCCCAGTCTGCTTTTCACACAGGCCGCAATCCCCAGCGTCATGATGTACAGGGCAATAAAAAGGAGCGTATGCTGCCACACAAAGGATATGATTTTTTCTTTTCTTGTCATTTTCATTGTACATTATGAAACAGACACTTCGAGTTGCAGACTATCTCATGAAAGGATCAATCGTGCCGAGCAGTTCAGCCTTCTGCATCACGCCGCTGGTTCTCCAAAGCACCTCGCCCTTGCGGAACAGCATCAGGGTAGGGACCGACTGAATCTGATACTTACTGGCCAATGCACTGTGGGTGTCCACATCAATCTTGATGATACGGATACGGTCGCCCAAAACATCTTTCACCTGCTTCAGAATCGGGTGCATCATTTTACAAGGCTGGCACCAGGTGGCAAAGAAGTCCACCAATACAAGCTGATTGCCTGCTACTACATCATAAAATGTTTCCATTGTTTTCTCTTTTTAATGATTCTATATAAACAAGGCTACCTCCCGAAAGAAATAGCCTGATTAGTGGTCGATACGTTTCATTTTAAAAGTTCTGCAAAGGTACTAAAAGCCAGCCAATGGTTGATGAAACAGGAAAAGAAAAAATCACTATATTTGCACGACTTTTTTTAAGGTAAGAAGAAAACAATGGATGCAATCGTTACACAGATGATTATCCTGTTTATTCTGGTAATCATCGGCTATTATCTGAGTAAGAAGAAAATGATGGATGCGGATTTCGACCGCAAACTTTCGGGACTGGTCATCAACGTGACATGCCCCAGTCTGATACTTTCGTCGGTGATGGGAGACACGCTTCCCGACAAGGAGCTGATTCTGCCCTTGCTAGCAGTCGGTTTTGCCACCTACGTGATTCTTATCGGAGCAGCCTTTCTGCTTCCTCGCTACTTGCCCGTCAAGCCGTCCGACCGCGGTATCTACAGTTTCATGCTGGCATTCGGCAATGTGGGTTTCATCGGCTATCCCATTGTCGCATCTATTTTCGGGGCCAGTGCCGTGTTCTATGCCAGTATTCTTAATTTTCCAAGTACTTTGCTGATATTCGTGTTCGGTACGCTGTTCATTTCGGGCGGGCAGGGGAAAATGCGCTTCGACTGGCGGACGCTCTATTGTCCGGCCATGCTTGCATCGTACCTCTCCATTCTGATTGTCGTGACCGGATGGGTGCCGCCCCGTGTTATCAGCACCCCGTTCATCCTGCTGGGAAATGTGACCGTACCTGCAGCCCTGCTTATCATCGGCTCATCCATTGCCCAGGTACCTGTTCGCCGGATGTTTGGCAATGCAGCCATTTATCTGATGTCGGCCCTGCGCCTGATCGTGATTCCACTGCTTATCCTTTATCTCTCACGGCTTTGTCGGGTGGATACAACTATCGCCAACATCAATGTGGTGTTGGCAGCCATGCCCGTAGCTTCGTATGGCACGCTGTTCTGTATCCAGTATCAGAAAGGAGAAGTCATTATGGCAGAAGGCACCTTCCTTACGACCTTGCTTTCCGTGCTGAGCATTCCGCTGCTGACAATGTTCCTGTAGCCTTATTTCAGCAAACTTTCATACACTTTCCCGGATTCCTCCGGCAGAATTTTCCGGAGCTGGCCGAGCAACCGTTCGCGGGACTCCAGCGGACTGCGGTCGGGGTGGCAGGCATCCTTGCCAAAAAGACGTTCGGGCGTGGTGAGCAGAGACCATCCCCAGCCATACTCCCTTCCGTGCCGGTCGCGGGGATAAATGAAATCCTCCGTTACGATGTAGCCGCCCATCTCCAGTCGGGTGAGGTAAGCATCGAAACGGCTGCGCATTTTCGGTCCCGTGAAACCGCATGCCGCACGCAGTTCGCGCGTAATCAGGCTGCCTTCGCTTTTCAGCGTTGCGAGAATCGCTTCCTCGATGCTTCCTTCTTCGGGGTACGGATAAATGCTGCGACGGTAATTGCAGAAGTCGGGCCACCACTCACGACTGATGAATGCCGCCTTGCGACTGAAGAACTTGCCGTATGCACAACCACTTTCCTGCAGGATGGAACCCTTCCATTCCCAGAGCGGCCACTCCCATCCGCCATCGGGCAGACGGGTATACTGGCAATCCTCGTCTACGACTTCCTCGGCCGACCATCCGGCAATGCCCATGCTGAGCAAAGGCAGAAATCCCGTTTCATTGATATAGTCTATCAGTTCGGGACAGGCATGTATAAGTTCTGTTCTCATGGTTGCGGTGATTTATTGGGGTGTCATTCACTCCTGCGTAATTAACAGTGAAGGCCCATTTCGTAGGCTTCATCCAGCTTGCTGTGGCCGCTGATGGCATTCGGCTTTACCACTCCGCCGCAGAAAAGCGTACCTGCCAGCCGACTCTTCGGGAAACAGTCGGTCCATCCCGTAAGACCGCTTATGGCCCGTGAAGGAACTTCCGGCTCTTCTTCTGCCGCTGTCGTCAGCATATACACATCGCGGAACTGATAATCCAGGGTATACAGGGCATTCATGCGGTCAATGAGCACCTTCATCTGTCCGCTCATCTCGAAATAATAAATCGGGGTTGCCCATACCACCACATCTGCATGCAGCATCTTCTGCATGATACCGTCCACATCGTCATTAATGACACACTTGCCCAGTTTCTGGCAAGCCAGACAGCCGCGGCAAAAACGGATGTCTTTCCCGATAAGTGAGATTTTTTCCACTTCGTGACCTGCCTGCAGGGCACCTTCCACGAATTTGTCGGCCAGCATGTCACTGTTCGAGTGGGCACGCAGGCTGGTTGATATTACAATTACCTTCTTCATATTATCTTGTCTTTATGGATTCTTTCTGAAAATCTGTGCCGCAATACTGCCCGAAAAATTGTGCCATACCGAGAACATGGCACCGGGTACAGCCGCCATGGGGAACAGGGCAAAATGAGTCGTGGCAAGCGAAGTCGCCAGTCCGGAGTTTTGCATGCCCACCTCGATGGCAATGGCCGACCGCTTGGGCCGCTCGCTTCCGGTGAGTGCAGCCAGTCCGTAACCTAAAGCCAGACCGAGCACATTGTGCAGAATCACCGCTACAGCCACTATCAGACTGCATGCAAGGATGCTGGCCGAATTGTGCGCTACGATGATGCCGATGATGAACGCAATGGAAAGCGTAGAAATCATGGGCAGCAACGGAACAATCCGCCGGGTAGTCCGTCCGAAATAATGATTGGCAGCCAGTCCCAGTACGATGGGCACTATCACCACTTGTACGATACTTAAAAACATGCTGACGACATCTACTTCCACCGACGCTCCGGCCAGCAGCCACACAAGGGCAGGGGTAACGATGGGAGCCAGCAGCGTGGAAACTCCCGTCATCGCTACACTGAGCGCCACATCACCCTTGGCCAGATAGCAGATGACGTTGCTGGCCGTACCTCCCGGACAGCATCCCACGAGGATAACTCCCAGTGCAAGCTCTTCCGGCAGCGACAGCAGTTTGCAGAGCAGCCATGCCAGCGAGGGCATGATGAGGAATTGCGCCAGCTCGCCCACCAGAATATCTTTTGGATGCTGCAAAACCGGTCTGAAGTCGGCCGGACGGAGCGTCAGTCCCATACCGAACATCACTATG
>OGMI01000867.1_pt1 | contig 10076 bp, 8 predicted proteins | sample 1573201 | NCBI WGS metagenome assembly OGMI01 (sample SAMEA2582012, study PRJEB24529) | metagenome | biome: Human gut stool | place: China | collected 2011
TTTGTTCAGCGGTTTTCCTTTTTAAGAAACTATCACTCGAAATGTCGGATGAACCGATATATTTACCGGTGAAATCCGTCGGTTGCTTGAAAATCAAGAAGCTTTCGAAGTTGCTTATATTTACACCAATGTCAACGAGCAGGGAAAGGTGCTGGATTTGTCCCACGGATTGCCTGCTGCAGTAGCAGACTTCATTTTCCAGACCACTGTTGCCAGCGAAATGGGTGGAACTGACGGACAACTGACTCATTTGGTGGGATGCGAAAATGACGGAGCTTCCCCTGAAAAGAATCGGGCGGGTGAAATAGCCCATAGCCGTAAGTTCCTTTCATTTGGTATCACACGGGTAGAATTCCCTGAAACAGAAATCCGGGAATTCATGACTTACAGTTATGCATTACAAGCCGCACGCCAGCTTACATTTAATATGTGGCAGGATGGAATTGGCTACGGCGAACGTACCATGGAGGAAGTTGGTATAGGTTTTGCAGATGAAATTCAAGATAAGAAAAATCGGGAAGGTCTGATGCTGAGCAACCATTACTTGACATTGGCGAAACCAATTGTGGAAAGCCCGGCAACAAAAAGATGGCGACTGTTTGAAGAAACATGGGAAACGCGTACACAAGCAGAAGCAGACGATGTGATGGCTACTGTTGACATAAAACAATGGTTAACAAACTTCTCTACTCGATGCGAAGATTTCTTTAACCGCCAGTTCCGTCAACATGGAGTGATTGAGTTCTACAAGATACAGCAGCAGGAACGTAAAGGCTATGCCCGTGTCATACGCCGTCACATTGAGAAAAAACTTTTTGATGAATGGACCAGCGGAGCAGAGAATAGCAAAAGTATTCTGGAAATTGAAAAATACGCCCGTCTCTTGATAGAAAACTGTAGCAGTCGTATAGCCGAATTCGATGCGCAAAAGGTTAGATTGGAAGAAGAACAAGCAAACCTAAGTCTACAAATCAACGAAATTAATCAAAACTGGGCAAATATAGGAGCCTTGGATAGATTGATGAAGAAACATGAGAAAGTGTTCTCGCAATACAAAGCAACCAAGAGCGAATATTATGCAGCTGCTACCCGTGTAGTTGCGTATAGCTATGCCAAAGAATTGCTTCAAGACATCATAGAGGAATTGGGACGTATGCTAGACGGTATTTTAGCTTTCAAAGATGAACTAAACGCCATCAATGAAGAAGTGCTGAAGCAGGCATCCAGTAAGTGCCAGACAAATGAAGAGCAGAAAGATACAGATATAAAAAAATACAACCCGGAAGCCGTCCGCAATATTTGTCGTCAATTTATTAGTAATAAGGACGAAATGTCGGGGAATGCGGCTACTATCCGTACACGTATGGTGGCTAATTTGGGAGAAGATGGTGAACGTACATTTGCTAATCTTTACGATAAAACTGATTATGAATCAGCCATTGACATTGTGTTGGATGTTTGTCAGGAAAATGCACTGCGTAATATGGAGAATGCTGCCAAGAGCGATCCACTCAACAAAATGGTAGGAGTCAATATTTTGGAGAAACTGAAATCAGAACTGAATACAGAGGAAAAGATGGAGCAGTTTGTCAAACTCGTCACCCAAACATCACGTACATATGTTCAGTTTGATGCAACAGAACGTGCTATGGTTATACCAGGTAACGTTGGAGCCATGATGCCGATGGTACAGTTGGCTTTACCGGAAGCAGATGAACGGACAAGCGATTTTCGCCAGAAATTGATTGATGCGTTTAGGAAAGAAGTTACTGGATTTGACCCCAAACAGGATGTAGCAGTTAACTATAAGGACAATCAGATTGTGGTCGTTTCCGCTAACTCCGGCTTCCCACTCCGTTTCTTGGCCAATGTCAAGACTGCCAAGGAAAAATACGATGCCTTAGTAACCAGACAGAACGAGAAACATCAGTTGAATACGATGGTTCTGCATACGGAAAGTTTCAAAGAAGAGTTGCCTAGCCTCTATGAGGAACCAATCAAAGAGAAGATGGTTAAACCGCTTATGCTGGCTTACGCTTTAGGTATCGTTGCCGAACAACAGGATCCTATTACTCAAGCTAAGTTTGATGCCATCCGTATTCCTGACGATACTTTTGGTGACACTTGGAAACCCATGGGGAAAGGATTCGTAGAATCATGGAACGCATTGGGACAGGACTTCCAGTTGGCTCAATTGTTGAAAAAGCAGGTAGATTTCGAACTGGCAAAGCAGGCACGTAGCAATGACCAAAAGGCTGTTCTTCGCAAAGCTATCGGACAGGTTGTTCAGACCAAGATTCTGCCAAGTTCGCTTTGCGAGAACAACCAGTTCAATCCGAACTATACGAAGTTCCGCAATCTGGCAATGGAAATCATAACAGAAAAATTACAAGATTTATAGTTAATATACTTAAAAACAATGCAATATGGCAATAAAAAAAGGTATATGCAAAAATTACGGTGAATGTGACATAGCGGATACCAAACCGCTTGTAATACAAGAAGCTGACAGCACGAACTTTGTGTGTGAAGAGTGTGGAAGTCCGTTAACAGAATATAAGGAAAGTACCGAACCGAATGGAGGTAATAAGCTGAAGATTATTCTGGCTTCCATCGCTGGTTTGGCTATTGTAGGAGGAGGGGGAGCCTTTTTCTTGTCTTCCGGCGATATTACTCCACGGCCAGAGCAAGTGACGCTGACGAAATCGGCGTCGGAATTGAATGTGGGTGAGACTGATACTTTACAAGCAATGGTGACTCCCAGAGAAGCAACAGTGCAGCTGGAATGGACATCGAGCGATGCAAATATCGTAAGCGTCGAAAGCGGTGTGGTGAAAGCACTTGCCGAAGGCAAAGCCCAAATAAGTGTACAAGTGGCAGGAACAGAGGGGCTGACAGATGTTTGTATTTATACAGTTACTAAAAAAGAAATAGAAGTTATTCCGGAACCGGAGAATTCTAAAGAGATTGAAGTTATGAAACCTTTGAACGGAAAAGGTACTGTTGATCTTGGTTATGCTTCTTATACAGGTGATTTGAAGAATGGTAAACCTCACGGATATGGAACTCTTACTTATAAGAAAAGTCAGAAAATAGTTCCGTCGAAGGACTTTGTTGCAAAACCGGGTGATACTTTTGAGGGAGAATTTAGAGATGGTAGAATCAGCGGTCTTGGATATTGGAAACATGATGGAAATCAGACTGTAGTTAAACCATGATAATTCGTATATTCATACTGATAATATTTTCTTCTGCATTCGTCTTTAAGGCGAATGCAGAACCATTATATATGGTAAAATGTCTTCAGGATTTGGCTCTTGCAATAAAACTTGATTTCCCTGATAATATGGAAACCAACAGGGAGTATGATTCTGAATGGGAATATAAAGGTAAACCGTTAAGGGTGAGGACAAATTCATTAGGAGATATTTCACATATTGGTTATAAATTGTTTGACTCTGATTTTGCAAATGGTTTTTATGCCCGACCTTTATTGGATTTCATTGAGAGATATGCATTAGAAGTAGAAGCAGATATTTTGGGTGAAGATAAGTCTGAAAAGGAGAGTAGGAGAAATGTTAAGTTTTTGGAGGGTAATGCTAATATGCTTAGTAATCTTACTCCGGAAGTCTCTGTTTTTATTAATGAACAGGAAAGGCGGTCTTTTTCTGTAGAATGGGAAGCTAATGGTAATAAGGTAAGTATGATTATTCCAGCAAGCTATCAGACGCTGATAGGCGCTAATGCGGTGGAACTTGAACAGGTACTCAGGAGGGATGTAGCAAGATTACCAAGACAATTGCTTCCTAATGAACTTCCCGATGATTGGAAAGACAGAAAGCTTTCTGTTTCTGGTGATTTGGCAATTGTTGATTATGGAAATTATCTTAGCGATAATATTCGTTCGGAAATATATATTGAGCGAAAAGGTGATAAGAATGTTATTGTTATAGATTTGTCAAAACCTGTTCAAAGTGTGAAGAATATACTTCTTACAGGATATTTCAATAAACTTATCGAGCTTGACCTTAAGTTGGATATGTATGGCTACAAGAAAAGTAATCTGATGATATCATTGCAGCAAATGATAGAATACTTCAGGAATGAAGGCTGTAAGTTGTATATAGGAATAAAATCATACAATGAAAAGACTGTAGAGGCTACCTTGTTTGCCGTTAATATGAGTATGGCATATAATCATACAATGTCTGTTTCTTTCCCTTTGAGCTTAATCAAAGACGGTAAAGGCGTGATAAAAGGTACACTTTATGCTTATACGCCACTTCAAAATATTACAGAAAAGTTTTTTAATTATTAAATATTTGATATTATGTCTGCAAAGCTGAATTTTTTAATGTCTGTTGTATTGTCTTTTGTATGTGCCATCGCTTCGTTTGCGCAAAATACTGATGAAGTTAAAAAAGAAATCAATAAAATAAAGAAAAGTTCTAAGTATATATATGCAGAAGCTACCGCACCAACCGAAGAAGAAGCGAGACTTGTAGCCGAGGAGATACTTTATGATGAAGTGAACGAATGGGCTGCTACACAGAGAAAAATGAGAAATCATCCTAATTTGTTGGTGAATAATAAAAAAGAATACTGGACGTCAATGTCTATGCCAAGAGGAAGCAATATGTTCAGATATTTTATTTATGTTGAAAAATCTGATATCATTGCAACCGACAATGCGACAATGATAACCAATGAGGCGCAGACAGTGCAGAATACTGAAACAAAATTAGCAATTCAGCAGTCGAAAATGCCTGTTGTACCTGAGGTAGTGAAAGAGATTGCTACATATACCGATTATCAGGCTATGGCTTCAAAAATCATGGAAATGAAGAACAGCGGCAAAATCAAGAATTATGCCCGATATGCTTCGTTAAGTAATCCGGATGTTTGTTATCTCGTGATATACAATAGACAAGGAAAGGTCGTTGCTGTTCTCACTCCGGGAACTGAAAGGTTTAATGTTTCTACTGGGACTCCTGACGGTATCAAGAATTATAGCGGATGTGGTGCTATTGGATTTGAAATTTGATTTTTTTTGTTATAAATGTTGATGTGATTATGAATAAAACAAGTTATTTATACAAAATTATTGTTGCTTTAGTATTATGTTTTTCAGTTATTTCCAATGCAAAGGCTGTATCTGTAACATTGACAACAGACGAGGGTGTTGACAGACCTATGGCTATATCAAATGCAGAAACTAATTTAGGACAGTTGCTCACAGAAATAAATAGAGCCCAAAAGGCAAATGAAATACTTACTACGAATTTTCTTAAGATGAATGATTTTTCACTTAAGTCTCTTATCAGGTTGTGGGATGTTACAAAGTTTTATTGCGATGATGAAGAAATTGTAGAAAGATGTTGGGTTTTTAATGACGGTTCGATGATGGTAAGTCATATACCTTTGATAATTACTCCCGAGGGAGAGGACTTTGGAATGGGAACATATCAAGAAGCGGTGGTAGAATTTGATGCTACTGGAAAGATAACTGATTTCAGACTGGCGCTTGATGCACATCTTGCAGAAAGTATGGAACGTTGTGGCTCTGTAGTAGAGAAAGAGAAACAGATGATTATCATGCAATATATAGAGCGTTTCAGAACTGCATATAATCAGAAAGACATAGAGTTCATAGAAAAGATATTCAGTGATGACGCACTGATTATTACTGGTAAAGTTGTAAATGTAAGAAGTAACGACGATGCAGGAGTAATGACACAGAAAGTGCAATATACCAAGCAGAGCAAACAGCAGTATATCCGTAACCTTAAAATGGCATTTATGAGGAATAAATGGATAGATGTTAAGTTCAGTGAAATAGGTGAGCATGGTGAGACAGGAGGATGTGGAGGCATAACCCGTTCAAGTAAGAACCCTAATATGTATGGCGTGAGATTGCATCAGGAATGGAACTCAAGCAATTATAGTGATGTAGGTTATCTTTTCCTTTTGTGGGAATTCCCAGATAATGGTGATCCTATTATACACGTTCGTACATGGCAGCCCGAATGGGTCGGAGGCAAGAAACAGGCTCCTGATAATGATATCTCGACATTGGCTGCTTTTGATTTATAATATTTCTGATTATGAAGAAGATAAAGAGTTTGTTTATAATGTTGATGTTGCTTGTTCTGTCTTTCCCGACTTATGCACAGCAATATATTTCTTATAGTGAATATCCCGAAGGTGATGGCTTTGCTGATCTTGATGGTGACAGGGGAATGTTGATTTTCTCGAGATTCAATGACCTTGTGCTTATGATGACTAATGTCAAGAAAAGCGGACAACAGCCCGTTATCCATTATAACGGAAAGGGTATGGATGGTATGTATTCATATGAGGTGATAATTGATGTCAATGATACTCCACTTCCGAATATAGCAGTCAGTAGACGTGGTAGTGTGTACAAGACTAATATCATTCCTAAGAAGAATCTAAAGGAGAATTATTTTATAGCATATAAGGTGGATGAAGTTGACAAACCAATCCGCTACGATGAGCAAACCTCAAGTACAAGTGTTGTATTAGATGAAGAGAAGGCTGCTGTAGAATTGACTTCTCCTATGAAAGATTTGAGGATAGAGGTTGATTCTGAATTAATGGCGACAATTTCTAAGGAACCGAACAAGGCAGATCCGAATATAATGATTTACAACATAGAGATTCCTATAAAGAACTATCTGAGAATAGCTGCACTAATTGATACATTGACTGCTAAGTGTAATGAATACAATAAACTTGTTGATAAAGCCTTCGATGAGGGAATTAAAGTTTCTGAAGAAAAGGAAAAAGAAGGTAACATGTATATAAAACAGCTTGAAGAAACTAAATATTTATGGTCTAAAGTTAATAATATAAGGGTTTATGGACAGGGTACAAACTCCGTACTTCTGAATATAGAAAAAATGGCTCCGAGAGTAAAGAGATGTTATGCAATCCTTCCTCTTGTGGTAGAAAAGGAAGTATTCGTTACAGAGTGTAGTCGTTTTATGTCAGAGGGAGCAAAACTCTTTTCTCTGAGAAAATACAAAGAGGCTAAGGCTGCATATACCAGTGCCCTTAATGCCTCCGATCTTGTGAAGGACATGAAACCTGCTATTGAAGAATCTATCACATTGTGCGATACCTGCGAAATGTGTGACAAGGTTGCTGGAGGCTCTATCATGAAAATTTTGACAATGAAGAAGGATGGTACTGCCACACAAAGTGAGGTCGTGAAGTATGCCACGGCTGCCTTGGATTTTCTTGAAAGGCTTAATAAGTACAACGAATGTGAGTTCTATCAGTCGCGTATTAATACCATGAAGAAGCTGATAGATAGTTTGCCTCTTAAAATTAAGTTTACCATAGTAGAGTGGAAGACATTGAACGAAGGTGATTATATCCCTGGAGTTGAGGTCTGGACTTTTAAGGGTAATTATGCGTTGACTATAAATTCATTTTCTACAGACAGAAAATTCAAAAGAATGGTTGACGGAGAAAAAGATGCATATCAGCAGGTTGGTATTTCTGATGAAAACGGAAATGTAGAGATAGAACTTGACAGAAAGAATCTTCCTAAGGGAGTGATTTTCCGTCCTAACAAGGATGAAGATATAAAAATTAAGTATCTTCCATTTACCGATTTAATTCGCCAGGCTCACGGAACATATATTGAAAAACAATTTAGATTAAAAATGTTTGTAAAAGATTAACTAATATGTATTAATTAAACTAATTAGAATTTTTATGAAAGGTTTATTTTTTAAAAGTCTTACACTTGTGGTGTTGTTTGTATCTTATTCTGCAAATAGTAATGCACAGGGATTTTTTGGTAAGTTGAAAAAAGCTGCAGAGTCTGTAACCAAAACAGTTGTATCTGAACGGAGTGAAGACGTTCCTGCAGATACAATTCAGATTGATACAAAGGAATATCTCGCCAATCTACCAAGCTATAGTGTAAAAAGAGTCATTGAAAAAGATTCTTTGGAAAATGAGATAAAGAATAATGACGGAACAATAAGATATAAGTATCTGCTGATTGACAAGGATGGCAAGGTTTGTGATAAAAACACTGCAAAGAAGCATCTTAACAATGCATTGAAATCTGGAGGGAAGATTCTTTTAAAAGTTGGTGGGGGTGCTGCAGCTGGTGCTGCAACTGCACTTTTAGTAGGAGGTTCTAAGAAAGATGCGCTTATTGCGGGAGGAGTCGGTGCAGCTGCAGGTCTGCTTGCTTCTTCGGGGGATATCAAAGAAATAAGGAAGCAGGTAAAACTTATGAAGGAGTGTAAGAATGTACTTGCGGCATACGAAAAAACATTTACCGATGAAGGTGAACCTAAGGATGCTACTGTTGACCTGACAAATGTGGATGGTATAAATTTTGCAGACTGTGAGGTGATAACAAAGGATGCAAAAGAGGTACAGGTAGAAATGTTGGCTTCAAAGGAAAGAGGTGCTTCAATGGAAGATGTTTCTGATGAGGACTTGAATGATTTGGAAGACTTGTTCAAGAAATCATAAAAATGTATATGTTGTATGGTCTGTTAACAAGGTGGTGTTCATGTCGTGATGTGTGAGACCATTCTGGCAGAAGGTGTTGCTGACCGTATAATCGGCCTGTATGCTCTTGGTAACAGCACACGTGAGATTAGTGACTGGATGGAAGAGAATCTTGGTAATCGTGTATCGGCAGATACAATCAGCGCCATTACAGACCGTGTACTTCCGGAAATAAAGGCATGGAAATCACGTATGCTTGATTCTGTCTATCCTATAGTCTGGATGGATGCCATCCATTATAAGGTAACGGATGAACGTGGTTGTGCTGTTACACGTGCAATCTATAATGTGCTGGGTATTGACAGAGAAGGACATAAGGAGCTGCTCGGAATGTATATATCAAGAAATAAGGGAGCAAACTTTTGGCTCAGTGTTCTGACAGACCTCCAGAACCGTGGAGTCGAAGACATTCTTATAGCCTGTATAGACGGCTTGAAAGGTTTTCCTGAAGCAATCCAAAGTGTTTATCCCAATACAGCCGTACAGCTTTGTGTCGTACATCAGATTCGTAATTCCATCAAATATGTAGGTTCTAAAAATCAAAAGGAATTTCTGAAGGATTTGAAATGCGTTTATCAGGCTGTAAATAAAGAATCGGCAGAAAATGAACTTCTTAAGCTGGAAGAGAAATGGGGCGAACAGTATCCTATCGTTATCAGGTCCTGGCAAGAGAATTGGGATAAGCTGTCCGAATATTTCCAGTATACTCCGGCTATCCGTAAGCTTATATATACAACAAATACTGTTGAAGGGTATCACCGTCAGATCCGTAAGGCGACAAAAAACAAAGGCGTGTTCCCATCGGATACAGCCCTTGAGAAACTAGTTTATCTTGCATACCGTAATATACGGAAGAAGTGGACTATGCCACTTGCCAATTGGGCTACAATCTCACAGCACTGGCCATAAAGTTTGGAGGCCGGTTTAAATTATTGTAATTTTACGCTCGTCGGGACGGGTGATCCCGCCCTTTGGCGCTGGCCGTTCCCCGACCGATGAGTTTTCTAATAGGAAATAATGCGTGTCACAGTTTATTTTACACTACCCTGTGTGTCAACCCTTTAGCTTATCATTTGTTTAGTTCAACATTGTTTCAAATGTATCTGATTTTCAGATATTTATCCGAAAGTAAAATTTGAGGCAATCAGGCTTGTTAAGGATTGACACAGTTTGAAATACGGTCTCTCATACTACTGGTTAGCCATTAAAATCTATTTTTGTGATAAAGAGATTTTTTTGATAAAGTTTAGTTGTTTGGATGTCAGGGTTATGTGATAACTCATTTATTACTTGATGGTGTTTGCCTTAATATCTTACAAACAACAGATGTGATGTTTAAGAATTATGGTAGTCGATGGCCAAATTTTTTCTGTTGTAACTCAAATTCTCTGCTAAAAAACATTGGGCATAGAATAAATCTCTGTAACTTTAAACTCTGTGGACATAGTGATAATTTCTTATATTTAACGTGAGTTCGAAATAAGAATCAATATAATCTATTGTAAATTAGGAAC
>OGMI01000873.1_pt1 | contig 9964 bp, 8 predicted proteins | sample 1573201 | NCBI WGS metagenome assembly OGMI01 (sample SAMEA2582012, study PRJEB24529) | metagenome | biome: Human gut stool | place: China | collected 2011
TTTCTCATGAACTGAAAACGCCTATATCCGCTATTCTGATGAGTCTGCAGTTGTTGGAGGACAAACGGGTAGGGGTGTTGAACGACGAACAGGAGCAATTGTCGAACAGCATCAAGGAAAATGCTGATCGCCTTCTTGGGATTACCGGGGAATTATTGAACATGACGCAGGTGGAAGCCGGTAAATTGCAGATGATGCCTAAGATAACGAAGCCCATTGAACTGATAGAGTATGCTATCAAGGCCAATCAGGTACAAGCTGATAAATTCGGCATTCAGATAGAAGTGGAGTATCCGGAAGAAAAAATGCCTAAATTGTTTGTCGACAGCGAAAAGATTGCTTGGGTGCTCACCAATTTATTGAGCAATGCTATCCGCTATTCCAAAGAGAACGGGAGGGTGGTTATCGGCGCTAGGCATGACGGGGACTTTGTAGAAATGTATGTGCAGGACTTTGGAAAAGGTATCGACCCGCGTTATCATCAGAGCATTTTTGACCGTTATTTCCGAGTGCCGGGCACTAAAGTGCAAGGTAGTGGTTTAGGTCTTTCCATTTCGAAAGACTTTGTGGAAGCTCATGGCGGTACATTGGCTGTCCAGAGTGAGCTGGGTAAGGGGAGTCGCTTCGTTATCCGGTTGAAAGCGTAACGTTTTCTATTTTTTACGGTACTGTTGCGGAGACATGCCGGTTTGTTTCTTGAAGAATGTTCCAAAATAAGAAGCATTGGGAAAATTGAAGAAGTCGGCGATTTCCTGGATGTTTTTCTGGGTGTTCTTGAGTAGTGAGATGCTTTTGCGGATGATGGATTTAAATATCAGTTCCTGCACCGTGAATCCGCAGACGGACTTGGATAGTGCAGAGAGGTATTTGGGTGATAAGCAGAGTTTGTCTGCATAAAACTCTACACCGCGTTCTTCCGTGTAGTGCGCATCTATCAACTGAATCAGCCGGATAAAAATTTCATGTTTGTGGCCAACCGTTGTTTTTAGGTTCATCAGTTTACGGTTGTAAATGGAACAGATGCGGTATGTAAGTCCCAGTAGAAGCAGTCTTTGTTCGTAATCATTAAAGGTGTTGTTGTCTAAGTGCAGGGTATTGTCCAGTAAGGACATGTATTTCTTCTTCATCTCCGGTGTTCCATACGTAGCATGGTTCAGTCCGGAGCTGCATGTATAGGTACATGGTTGCCACTGAATTGCCTATGATGTCCCTTATCGGTTCTATCTGGTAAATGAATATGAATAGTTGCAGGTCTTCCGATTCGCTCAGCACTTGGAAGAGGGAATCTTCCGGAATGAAAACTGTTTCGCCAGCCTGGGCCGAGAATACTTTCATATTGAGCGAAAAGGTGAAGTTACCCTGGCGGCAAACTATCAGTCCTGCTCCATTAATCATGAAAGGTTTCTTCAAGGAGGCAGGGAAGGAGCAGAGCATACCTTCTGAACTACAAATGTTTTCTCCGTTGGACAATGCGCGGTCCAAGTGGGATAAACGTTCTTGTTGAGTATCCATAACAGACAAAATTACAGGTTGTACCGAAAATTGTCTGCTAAGTTAGTAATTTTCGTTTAGGATACCGCACGACAAGCACAAATATCATGCAAATCAGGCAGGCATAGAGTGTCCATCCTGCCATTTCCTTTATAGCAGAGAGAGTGGCTTGTACTTGGATGCGTCCTTTGGTGGATATGGCAGCCATGTTGATTGCTTCTTGTTTGCTCTTTCCCTGATATTGCATACCTTGTACAGTTTGGGTAAACGAGGCGGACGCTTCGGGGTGTAGCATGTCTACATTCTGTGCATAGCGGGTGACGTAGTGCTGCTGGCGTTCTTGCAGTACATTCGTATAGAGTGCGGCTCCGATGCTGGGAGCCAATACCATGCGTACGGTAAGCATGGTGCATATCCAGGAAGAAAGATATTTGTAAGGCATGCGTTGGGTGGCGTAGGTTGGAATCAGCGAATAGAGGAACATCATACCGGTAGAACGGATGATGACCGGATACTTCATCCGTTCGTACAGTCCTGCACCTTGTACCTCGAAATACATGAACATGGTGGAAAGCCCCAATAGAAGGAAACCGGCGGCAAAGAGATATTTGAAGTGTACGCCTTTTACGCTGAGCCAGATAGTGGCTATACCGCCGATGAGGTAGCCCAGCATGGACCAGTTGCCTAGGGTGGCGTTCTGAAAGTTGTCCAGTTTCATGCCTATGCCTGTGAATACGTTGACAAACATGGCGCTGGAATTCAGTACCATTAACAGAAAATAGAATAGGAAACCCATACGGATGGTGCGCAGTTTGAATACATCGAGTTGATAGTAAGGATTGCGCTGGGTAGACTCGATATAGAGGAATATGCCGCCAGCAATGATGGCGCAGACTGTGGCCCATCGTATGGTTGGGTCGTCGTACCAGTCGAGCACTTTGCCATAAGTAAGCACGTAGGTAATGCAGGTCAGTGTGATGCAGAAGATGGAGGCATTGCCGAACTGCTTGAAGTTGATGGGGAAACGGCGGGGGGTATATTTATGATAAGGCATAGTAATGAAGGTGATGAGGATGCAAAGTAATAGTAGCCCCATCATAAAGTAGTGTATGTACTGCCATTCATATTCAAAAGCGAGCCAGGCGGTGAGCGAGGTTCCCAATTGCCCCAGTACCATGAAGAATAGGTAGATGGCGGGTTGTGCCGCACTCCGTTCGATGTCCAGCTTGTCCCAGCCTTCGTCAGTTGTGGGCTCGTTGCCGGGTGTAATTTTGTCGTACGCCTCGATATGCCCTGCATACTTTATGAGGGTGAAGAGGGTGACCATCATCAGCACCATTCGTAGGAATCCCATAAAGATGCTGCATAGTGCCAGCAGGAAAACGCTGTCTGTCTTGGCACAGATATAGCTGAAGATGTACATCAGGGAGAATCCTGCCAGGCACATCATTTTCTGCCGGCGTATGACTACCAGCCTATACAGAAAAGGGCAGAATGCTGCCATGCCAATGGAAGTGGCGAAGTTGGCAAACTGGATATGCTCGGAAATGATGCCGAGTTCGCTCATCATTTCGGTGCTTGCCACCGAGTAGGTACCGCCCACAGTCAGTATCGGCAAAAAGAATACGAATAGGATGATGATACCTACCGGTTTGGGTACCCAGTTGTAGAAAGGATAGTTCTTGGGGTATGAGGGCATGGGGATAAGGGTTAAGGGGTTAGGGATTAAGGGTTAAAGATTAAGGATTAGGGGGTAAGGATTAAGGAGTTGGTTGCCTTAATCCCTAACCTCTAATCCTTAATCCCTATTTTTTTGTTTTCGCTTTTTCTATTACCATCATACCGGCGGCAAGGCTACTGCTGTCTTCTTTAGACAAATCGGTAAAGTCGATGCGGACTGGGATGCGTTGTTGTATCTTCACGAAGTTACCGGCAGAATTATCCGTGGGCACTAGGGAATACTTGGAACCAGTGGCTCCGGAGATGGCAGTGATTTTTCCTTTGAATTCTTTGTCGCTGATGGCATCGACGGTAATGACTACTTCTTGTCCCAAGTGCAGATTCTCAATCTGGGTTTCCTTGTAGTTGGCTATAATCCACTTTTGTGTGTCAGGCAGAATGTAGGTGATGGTTTGTCCAGCAGTAATGAATTGTCCTTCTTCAAGAGTACGCCGTCCCAATTTCCCATCACAAGGAGCTACTACTACGGTGTAGGAGAGGTTCAGCCGTGCCATTTCGAGTGCGGCTGTTGCCCGTTGTATGGCAGCTTCTGTATTTTCACGGCGATGTGACACTTCGTTCACACCCGACAAGGCAGCTTTCTGTTGCCGTTTCACAGCTTCCAACTTCTTGTGGGTAGCTGCATATTCGGTTTCTATCTGTTCCAATTGAATGGGGGTGGCAGCGTTTCTCTTCACCAAGTTCTGGTATCGCTGGCGGTCTTTCTCCAGCTTGGTAAGGCGGATTTCTATCTCTGCTATGGAGGCGTTGTAGACAGAGGCTGTAGTTTGCGTGGTTTGTAGTGTGGCACCAATGACTGTGGCACCGGCTTGTGCATCCTTGAGTGCAGCTTCAGCTTCCATGACTCTGATTTTATATTCCCGGTCGTCCAATATAAGTAAGGTATCTCCTTTGTGTACTTCTTGGTGTTCTGTGAAACAAATTTTCTTGATATATCCTGATGCGCGCAGATTGACGGGAGATATGTATTGTTCAATCTGTGCATCATTACTGGTTTCCGTCCGTTTGTAGTTCAAAAAGAGGCAGGTCACTTGAATTATTCCCCAGATAAGGATAGCTATTCCTAATAGGCTGACAACGATTTGCCAACGGCGAAGCTTCTTCAATTTCCGTGCTTTCTCTTGATGGGTACTTGCGGTGTTATTGTTCTCTTTTGTTTCCATATCTTCTATATTATATTGTTTACTCATTATTATATATATATCCGTCCTTGAATACGGACTCTATTCATCTTCCTCTTTAAGGAATTGAGGGGCTCAACGTCTCCAGCTGTCCCGTCAGCTTCAGCAAAGTCAGATTGGTTATCCGGTAATTGTAGTGGGCACTGATATAGTTGTTTTGGGCTTCGCTCATCCGCATTTCGTCCTGCAATACTTCGGTCATTGAAGCGATTCCTTCCCGATAACGGTCCATAGTAACGGTATATACATCTTCAGCAAGTAGATAATTGTCTTTCTGCTTCTTAAAGTTACGCTGGCTGTTCATCAGGTCATTGGTAGCATTCAGATATTGTGTCTGAAGATTTTTTCGGGTATTCTCTTGAGCGAGTTTGATGTTCTCTATGTCAATGGTTGCCTTACGCATCTTGTAGCGTTTGTCCAGTCCGTCGAAAATGGGAATGCGTAAGGAGAGGCCCACTCCATAGGAGCGATACCAATGGTTGGAAGGGCCGGAATGGAACCAATGGTAAGCTTTGTCTGTATAGGCGGAGAACATCCAGCTTCCCGTCAGGTTCAAGGAGGGGATGTAACCGTTGCTGATTATTGTTTTCTGTTGTTCAGCAAGTTGTTTTTGTGATTGCAATAGCTGGAGTTCATATAGTGTTTCGGATAGCCCGGTGAGTGCTGCGGGCGTAATCGTTTCTGTATTCACTGGTACCAGTGCTATTCTTTCTTCCGCCGGATAGTCGATAATGTATTTAAGTAGATTCAGTTGCTGTTCCTGCATTGCCCGGACATTGTCGTATTGCACTTTCAGGTTTTCCAGATTGATATTGACGCGTTTTACGTCCACTTCCATAGCCATTCCGTTGTCATGGAAAGCCATGGTGATGTCTTTCAGCTCTTCCAGCCGGGTGATGTTGGCTTTTATCAAAATAATCTGTTCAGCTGTAACCTGTCCTAAATAGTACATTTGACTAATTTGGAGGATGAGGTCTTCTCTTGCCTTTTCATAAGAAAGGCGATTCATCTCATCCATGGTTTTAGCTATGGACAGAGTGGTGTAGAGTGTTTGGTTATAAAGTGGTATCTGCAACTGTAATCCAAAGTTGGCGTTGTATTGCAAGGTTTGGGTTACATTGTAGGGATTGCCATACGCTGAACCGTCGGTAACGGAGACGGGTGGATCGATATTGTCGTTATAGTTGGCAAAACCATTGATTTGGGGCAGCAGTTTGGCTCGATTCTCAGAGATGCCGTATTTCCCTTTTTGTATTTCCTTCCGTTTGCTTTGCAAGGACAAGTTGTTTTCGATACCTATTTTGAGGCAGTCCTCCAAGGTTAGGGTATCTTGTGCTCTTGTACCTAGTGCAAGCAGACACAGAAAGGAAAATGTGAACAGTTGTCTTTTCATAATAGTCACTTGATATTTGCACACAAAGTTAGTGGCTTAAAATGCAAGAGGACTATCCATATATCAACTGTTTGTATTCATATTTTCCTTTTTACTATAATTTGAAAACAAACCATAGTAAAAAACGAGTATTAAAAACAAAAAAGACCGCCAAGAGTGGAAGCCTCCTAACAGTCTAAATCTTCTTTGTAGCGGGACCCGGGATTGAACCGGGGACCTCATGATTATGAATCATGCGCTCTAACCAGCTGAGCTATCCCGCCATCATTTCTCGATTGCGGGTGCAAAGATATAGCTTTTATTTAAATTGCCAAAACTTTTATGGATATTTTCTGCTTTTTCTTTTGCTGATAGGGTGCTGAAGTGGTTTGCAGTACTTTTTATTAAACGTCTTTGTATAACATTATCAATGAATTAGGGGTGTATGGAAAGGGAGGTATAAATAAATTTGATGATTTATTTTCTGTAATTAGAAAAAAGTATTTATCTTGGCTGGCGCAATAAAAAGCAGAATAGACTATGGAAAGAAAGAAAATACATTTGGAATATCTCTTGAATGCGACTTCTAAAAGTATTCTTTGGGCAGCGATAAGTACCCCTACTGGTTTGGAGGGCTGGTTTGCTGATAGGGTTCAGTCAGACGATAAAACAGTAACCTTTTTTTGGGGAAAAACAGAAAAACGTGATGCCGAGATTATTGCCGTGCGGGCGTATTCATTCATCCGCTTCCGCTGGCTGGACGATGAGAACGAGCGAGAATACTTTGAACTGAAGATGACAAACAATGAGTTGACCAATGATTTCGTATTGGAGATAACAGACTTTGCCGATATAGACGAGGTGGGTGATTCGCGTGAATTATGGGAATCGCAAGTGGATACTTTGCGAAGAACTTGTGGTTTTTAGTTAACTTTAGATTAAAAATTTCCCGTACTCCCTTTTTTGTGCTACTTTTGTGCGTTCATTGCATGAAACGAGTAAAATGCTGCGCATAAAAAAGTTAGATATATTTGTTTTGAAGAGCTTTTGCATGCTCTTTATGGGTACTTTCTTCATCTGCCTCTTCATCTTTATGATGCAGTTTTTATGGAGGTATGTGGACGAAATGGTAGGAAAAGGATTGGAGATGACTGTCCTTGCACAGTTTTTCTTTTATTCTGCGCTTTCGTTGGTACCTGCGTCGTTGCCGCTGGCTATTCTGCTGGCTGCCCTTATCACCTTTGGAAATTTCGGAGAACGTTTTGAATTACTTGCCATGAAGGCAGCCGGTATTTCTTTATTGAAAATCATGCGGCCCCTGATTATCTTTATTTGTTTCATCTGTTGTGTCTCTTTCTATTTCCAAAATGTCATAGGACCAAAAGCCCAAACAAAATTATGGACTTTGCTTATTTCCATGAAGCAGAAATCTCCCGAAGTGGATATTCCTGAAGGTGTGTTCTACGATGAAATAGATGGTTATAATCTGTATGTGAAGCATAAGAACCGCAAAACTGGTATGCTGTATGACGTACTGATATATAATTTTGAGAAAGGTTTTGAGAATGCTCAAATTATCAAGTCTGATTCGGGACGTCTGGAGATGACGGCTGACAAACAGCATTTATATTTGCATTTATACAGTGGTGAGCAGTTTGAGAATTTGAAATCGCAGAACATGAACCAAAGGAATGTGCCTTACCGGCGTGAGACATTCCGCGAAAAGCATGCAATCATTGAGTTCAATTCGGATTTTAATATGGTGGATGCAGGTATCATGAGTAATCAGTCCAACAGTAAGGATATGAGAATGCTGCAGGCGGATATTGATTCCATGAAATTGCAGAATGACAGTGTGGGACGTGGTTATTATAAAGAAGCTATGGCAGGAACTTATAAGGTGACAGCCAGCTTGTCTAAAGAGGATACATTGAAGATTGAAAAGGCCTATTTAGGTGAGTACAATGTAGACAGCCTCTACAATGTGGCTACACTGATGCAGAAACAGAAGGTTATATCCACAGCCGTCAGCCGTGCAGAGAGTGCGGGAAGTGACTGGAGTTTTAAGAGCTTTAATATATCGCAGACTGAAAGCAGCCTTCGACGGCACATGACTTCCTGGCATGAGAAACTGACTCTTTCTCTGGCATGTCTCATCTTCTTCTTTATTGGTGCGCCACTCGGAGGAATTATCCGTAAAGGAGGCTTGGGAATGCCGGTGGTGGTTTCTGTATTGATTTTTATTATCTATTACATCATCAACAATACGGGGTATAAGATGGCCCGTGACGGACAGTGGGTTGTCTGGATGGGTATGTGGACCAGTACTGCTGTCTTGGCTCCATTGGGTGCGTTCTTGACATATAAATCCAACAATGATTCAGTGGTATTGAATGCTGATGCTTATATAAATTGGTTCAAGAAGGTTGTGGGTATTCGCAGTGTACGCCATCTGTTCCGTAAGGAAGTAATCATCCATGATCCTGATTATACACGTATTCCGGAAGAGCTGAAGGCTTTGTCCGTAGACTGTCGTGAATATGCTGATAGAAAGGGGTTGAAACGTGCTCCCAATTACTTTAAATTGTGGATGACTGATAGCCAGGATGAGGCAGTGGAAGATATTAACGAACGTTTGGAAAGTCTGATAGATGAGATGTCGAATACAAGATCCGTTACTTTGTTGACAGCGCTGAACACCTATCCGGTCATCCCCATCCATGCGCATGTCCGTCCGTTCCGCAATTATTGGTTAAACTTGCTCTGCGGTATTGTTTTCCCGATAGGCTTGTTCTTTTATTTCCGTATCTGGGCATTCCGTATCCGTCTGAATAAGGATATGGAGCGGATTATCAAGACAAATGAAGATGTGATTGGAATTATAGAAAGGGATCAGAATAAATAAAAACAAAATAGATTATGGAAAATGTAAAGTTGAATACGATAGAAGAGGCCATTGAAGACTTCAAAGCCGGTAACTTTGTGATTGTTGTGGATGATGAGGACCGTGAGAATGAGGGTGATTTGATAATTGCAGCTGAAAAGATTACACCGGAGAAAGTAAACTTTATGTTGAAGCATGCCCGTGGTGTGCTTTGTGCTCCAATTACAGTTTCGCGTTGCAAGGAACTGGATTTGCCGCATCAGGTATCGGATAATACTTCTGTATTGGGTACTCCCTTTACGGTGACTATTGACAAGTTGGAAGGTTGCAGTACCGGGGTTTCTGCGGCAGACCGCGCTGCTACTATCCAGGCGTTGGCCGATCCGGCTTCTACTCCGGCCACTTTCGGGCGTCCTGGCCACATTAATCCATTGTATGCTCAGGAGAAAGGTGTGTTGCGCCGTGCCGGACATACGGAGGCTACTATTGATATGGCACGTTTGGCTGGACTTTATCCGGCGGGAGCCCTTATGGAAATAATGAATGAGGATGGTACAATGGCCCGTTTGCCCGAATTGCGCAGAATGGCAGATGAATTTGGCTTGAAATTGATTTCTATCCGTGACTTGATTGCCTACCGTTTGAAGCAGGAGTCTATTGTAGAAAAAGGAGTGGAAGTGGATATGCCTACAGACCACGGTCATTTCCGTTTGATTCCTTTCCGCCAGAAGTCGAACGGTTTGGAACATGTAGCTTTGTTCAAGGGTACTTGGGAATTGGATGAACCGATTCTGGTGCGTGTACATTCTTCTTGTGCCACTGGTGATATATTCAATTCCAAACGCTGTGATTGTGGCGAGCAGCTGCATAAGGCAATGGAGATGATAGAGAAAGCCGGTAAGGGGGTAGTTGTATATCTGAATCAGGAAGGTCGCGGCATTGGCCTGATGGAAAAAATGAAAGCATATAAATTGCAGGAAGAAGGCATGGATACTGTGGATGCTAATATTTGCCTGGGACATCTGGCAGACGAGCGTGATTATGGTGTGGGTGCCCAGATTCTTCGTGAGATAGGAGTGCACAAAATGCGGCTGATGACCAATAATCCCGTGAAACGTGTGGGCTTGGAGGCTTACGGTTTGGAAATAACGGAGAACGTAGCTATTGAGACTACTCCGAATCCATACAACGAGCGTTATCTCCGTACCAAGAAAGAACGTATGGGACATACACTTCATTTCAATAAGTAACTGTCTTTTTGTTTTATTATATCAAAGAAAATCGCTTATTTTGCAA
>OGMI01000875.1_pt1 | contig 9938 bp, 7 predicted proteins | sample 1573201 | NCBI WGS metagenome assembly OGMI01 (sample SAMEA2582012, study PRJEB24529) | metagenome | biome: Human gut stool | place: China | collected 2011
AGAAGTTTTGTAGACCGTTCCTTTTATTTATTGAAAGGAAGGTGCAGGCATTGAGGGGCTTGCTCCGTTTCGAACATAGGTTAACGCGGCGAAAGGGAGTAAGCTCTAGTCGTTTTTTATGGAGTGAAAAGTGTTATGCAGCCTGTGAAAATACATATTTACAGCCAGTCACACAGCAGCGCAGGGACGGAAAATATCGAGACCACAGCTTACGGGAGACTGGCAGAAAAAAATAATAAATATTATGTTTTTTATGATGAATCTGAAGCAGCAGGTCTGGCAGGCACTAAAACTACTATCAAGTGGGATTATGAGAGAGTCATTATTCTACGCAGCGGCACGGTGGATTGCAGGCAGGAATTTGCCGGAGGTCTGGTCAGTGAAAGTATGTACCGGACTCCATATCTGGCTTTGCCGATGCGGCTGACGACAGAGTATTTATATGTTTACTGCCGCGACAAAGTCTGGCATATCGATTTGGAATATGTTTTAGAACTGGAAGGACAGACACGCAGCAGATTTAAGCTGAAGATGGAAATCGAGGAGGATGTCAAGCGTGAATATGAAGGAAGCACTGGCTGCTGCCATTAAAGCTGCCGCGGTTAAAGCGATTGCCGCCGGTAGAGGGAGACTTGCCGGAGGTATTATTAGAGGTGCCGCCGCAAAAGGAATTTGGTGATTTTGCCACCAATTTTGCCATGCAGTCAGCCCGCGGCTTAAAATGTAATCCGCGTTTAGTGGCTCAGGCTGTGATCGACAATCTGGACTGCCCTTATGTTGCAAAGGCTGAGATCGCGGGACCGGGGTTTATTAATTTTTATCTGAAACAAAATTGGACAGCCGAACTTTTGGCAAGTATCGTAGCAGCAGGTGCTGATTACGGCAATCTGCCTGCCAGAGGCGGCGAAAAGATCCAATTGGAATATGTGAGCGCCAATCCTACCGGACCGCTGCATGTCGGCCATGGCCGTGGTGCTGCGGTAGGCAGTTCACTTGCCAATCTTCTGAAAGCGGCAGGCTATGATGTTACCCGTGAATACTATATCAATGATGCCGGCAATCAAATCAATAATCTGGCTGCTTCGGTCAATGCCCGTTATCTGGAAGAGCTTGGTGTGGATGTGGAGTTCCCGGAAAACGGTTATCATGGTTACGACATTGTGGAAACTGCCAAACGCATCGTCAAGATCTACGGCGATAAATTCCTGCATATGGATGAGCAGGAACGTTTGCACGAATTCCGTACGATTGCCTTAAAAGAAAAGCTTGCTGCTCTAAAGGAAGATTTGGAAGCCTTTAACGTCACATTTGATGTCTGGTTCAGCGAGCAGACACTGCATGATGCAGATAAGATCAACGAAGCCTGCGAACTTTTGACGGAACGCGGCTATATGTATGAAAAAGACGGAGCATTGTGGCTGAAAGCTACTGCTTACGGTGATGATAAGGACCGCGTCGTGATCCGTGATAACGGTGTGCCTACTTATTTGGCTGCTGATATTGCTTATCACTGGAATAAATTCAGCCGCGGCTTTGACCGTGTCATCAACCTGTGGGGCGCTGATCACCATGGGTATATCGCCAGAATGAAGGCAGCTGTAGGCGCTTTAGGGTATGATCCCGAGCAGCTGGAAGTTTTGATCCTGCAGATGGTCAGTCTGTACCGCAACGGTGAGCTGGTCAAGATGTCGAAGCGTACGGGTCAGAGCGTCACTTTGAACGAGCTGATCGAAGAAGTCGGTACTGATGCTGCCAGATTCTTTTTTGCTATGCGTTCGATCGACAGCCAGCTGGATTTTGATCTGACCCTGGCTACTGAAAAATCTAATGAAAATCCTGTGTATTATATTCAATATGCACATGCCCGCATTTGCAGTATCATGCGTCAGCTGGCTGAGGAGAATGTTGTTGAAGCGGCTGCTGCCGATTATAATCTGCTGACAGATGCGACAGAGCTGGAACTGATCAAAAAACTGGGCGAATATCAGGAAATGCTGGAGCTTGCGGCTAAAGAACGCGCGGTACACCGTGTGGCGCATTATGTGCACGATCTGGCCGGACTGTTCCATTCCTTCTATAATCAGTGCCGTATCCTGGGTGTGGACCCGGAAGTGCAGCAGGCACGGATCAAGCTGGTACAGGCGACCCGCCATACTATTAAACATGCTTTGAATATTTTGGGCGTATCGGCACCGGAAAGAATGTAATTTTTGGAGATAAAAAGCCATTTTATGAGGAACGGGAGGACAATCATGACGAAATATATTTTTGTAACAGGCGGTGTAGTTTCTTCGCTGGGGAAAGGGATCACAGCGGCTTCGCTTGGACGTTTGCTGAAAAGCCGCGGCTATAAGGTAACGATCCAGAAATTTGATCCTTATATCAATGTTGATCCGGGGACAATGAGCCCTTATCAGCACGGCGAAGTTTTTGTCACCGATGACGGTGCTGAGACCGACCTTGATCTGGGTCATTATGAGCGCTTTATTGATATTAATTTGTCAAAGAGTTCCAATGTGACCGCGGGCAAGATCTATTTGTCCGTTATCAATAAAGAACGCCGGGGCGATTATCTGGGACGTACAGTGCAGGTAATCCCTCACATTACTAATGAAATCAAAGAGCGCGTTTACCGCGTTGGCCGTGATGATAATGCTGATTTTGTTATTACAGAGATCGGCGGTACCGTCGGCGATATTGAAAGCTTGCCGTTCCTTGAAGCTATCCGTCAGGTAAAAAAAGAAGTTGACCGTAACGACGTCTTGTATATCCATGTAACACTTGTTCCTTATATAGCTGCTGCAGGTGAGCTCAAAACCAAGCCGACCCAGCACAGCGTTAAAGAGCTGCGCAGCATCGGCATTTCCCCGGATATCATTGTCTGCCGCAGTGAACGTCCTATTTCCAAAGATATGTGCGAAAAAATGGCTATGTTCTGCGACGTTGATCCGGAAGCTGTAATTCAGAATCTGACCGCGGCAAGTATTTACCAGGTTCCGATGCTGATGGAAGAACAGGGTATGGATTCCATCGTGCTCAAAAAATTGGATATGCCTGATAAACCAAAAGATATGACTTACTGGCATGAAATGGTAGAGCGTATACTGAAGCATTATGACCGCAAAGTAACGATTGCCGTAGTTGGTAAATATGTTGAATTACAGGATGCTTACATCAGTATTACAGAAGCATTGAAACATGCCGCTGTTGCTAATGAAAGCGAACTGAAAATAAAATGGGTAAACGCCGAGAATATCGAAGCGCCTGAAACTGATATGCAGAAAATTATGGAAGGTGTAGATGGTATTTTGGTGCCTGGTGGTTTTGGCGACCGTGGCATAGAAGGAAAAATCAAAGCTGTGCAGTATGCCCGTGAGAACAAGGTCCCGTTCTTTGGTATCTGTCTGGGTATGCAGTGTGCTGTTATCGAATATGCTCGTAATGTCTGCGGTTTGGAAAATGCTAACAGTGCCGAATTTGTAGCTGACTGTAAGTATCCTGTCATTGATCTTATGCCGGAACAGGTAAGTGTAGAAGATAAAGGCGGTACGATGCGTTTAGGTCTTTATCCTTGTAAAGTTTATCCCGGTACTTTGACTGAGAAGGCTTACAAGGAAGAACTTGTTTACGAACGTCATCGTCACCGTTATGAAGTAAACAACGCTTTGCGTGAGCAGATAGTTGACGGCGGTCTGAGAATCGGCGGCACTTTGCCTAACGGACGTCTGGTTGAGATCGTTGAGATCCCGGAGGACAGACATCCATGGTTCCTGGGTGCACAGTTCCATCCGGAGTTTAAATCCCGCCCCACTAATCCGCACCCATTATTTAGAGATTTCATTGCCGCTGCTTTGCGGGAACAAAAATAAGACTCTGAAGAAAAACCCAAAAGCAGACTGCGAGTCAGTCTGCTTTTTTTGTAAAAGGAGTAGAAAGTATGCTGAAAAAAATTTTTATCAGTGCGATTTTATTGATCGCTGTCCTGTCTTTTGTAGTGTCGCTGCTTTCAGGTAAAAATAATGATGAAAAGGTTATTGCTGCCCCGGCAGACAGGGTAGCAGTCATCAATATCGAAGGGACTATCGTCAGCGGTGAACCGGGCGAGAATATCTGGGGTGAAACTACTGGCGCTTCTTCAGGCCGTCTGATGCGTGAGATCCGTGAGGCGGCTGCCGACAGCAGTGTAAAAGCACTGGTGCTGCGGATCAATTCCCCAGGCGGCAGTGTTACCGCAGCAGAAGAAGTTGGCCGTGAACTGAAACGTTTTAAAGAAACTACTGATAAACCGATCATTACTTCGATGGGCGACAGTGCTGCTTCGGCAGCTTATTGGCTGGCTGCTTACAGCGATACCATTTATGCCAATCCGTCTACTTTGACAGGCAGTATCGGGGTCTATATGCCCTATATGAATACGCAGGAACTTTTCAAAAAAATCGGTATCTATACTACTAAAATCAAAAGCGGTCAGTACAAGGATATTATGTCCGCTGACAGACCGATGACTCCGGAAGAACAGCAGATATTACAAAATATGGTCAATCAGATGTTTGAGAATTTTGTCGCCGTGATCGCTGAAGGGCGTAAAATGGATATCGCTAAAGTAAAAGCTTTGGCGGACGGACGTGTTTATACCGGTCAGCAGGCTCAGGCAGTCGGGCTTGTCGATGAACTTGGCAATTATTATGACGCTTTGGAGGCAGCAGGTAAAGCCATCGGAGTAGATGGAATACCGGAAATTAAAGAAAACAAGCGTCAAAAACCCTGGGAAGTATTTTTCAGTGCCCAGTTATCTAAAATGATGCTGGGGCAATTGGAAATGCTGCTGCAAAAAGACGCGGCTGGAATGTCTTCACCGCAGGCGGCGAGGTGATGCCTTATGAGGCGTAAAACCTTTGACGTTTTGTTTGAAACCAGAGATGGCATGCGTTTGTTGGTACAGGAGCGCTGCATGTGGCGCAGCTTGTGGTATTTTGCCTTAAGCGTGGGTCTGTTCAGCGGCGTTGTAACAAATCAGTTGTTTTTAGATCAGGCGCTGTCGGTACGGTTTGCTGTTATTGCGGCCGCTGTTTCCATTGCCGGCGTAGTTTTGTCGATGTATGGTTTTTTGCTGCACGGGATTTTGGAAACTTTAGGAGCCATGGCCGGTGATGCTGTGGGATTGATCTGTCTGCTGGGTTATACGACTTTACCGTTTCTGGTCATGACTCCGGTAGCTTTGCTGGGGACAAAACTGGGCCTGCCGGGGATGCTGGTAGTAGTGGGGGCCTGTATTACAGCGAAGCTGTGGATGCTGTACCTGCTGATCAGAGCCTTACAGGTGGTTTACCTGATAGATTTTAAACGGTCGCTGGCAACTGTAGCATTCAGCTTGTTGCTGCTGTATATCGCTTTTGTGCTGCCGCTGCAGATCGTGTTTGAATTGCTGATGCTTAAGATAAGTTGATAAATTTAACTTAAAATAAAGTAATTTTTATTTTACTCTGCAAGTTACGGCAGAAAGTGATATAATTAATATGATTTTATATGATCGTATCAATAAAGGAGATGGTTGAGGAATGAACAGAGAATTATCCATGGAGTTCGTACGTGTTACCGAAGCTGCAGCAATTGCCTGCGGCCGCAGTGTAGGACGTGGTGATAAAAACGGTGCCGATCAGCTGGCGGTCGACGCTATGCGCAAGGCATTCGATACGGTAAATATCAGCGGTACAGTAGTTATCGGTGAAGGTGAGATGGATGAAGCGCCGATGCTGTATATCGGTGAGAAAGTCGGCGGCGGCGGTGCCGAAGTCGATATTGCCGTTGACCCTGTTGAAGGTACGAATCTGGTAGCTAAAGGTCAGCCTGGCGCAATCGCGGTTATTGCCATCGCACCGAAAGGCTGCCTGCTGCATGCTCCTGACATGTATATGGATAAGATCGCTGTCGGTCCTCGAGCTAAAGGCTGCATCGATATTGATGCGCCGGTCAGTGAAAACCTGGAACGCGTGGCTAAAGCCTTAGAACGGAAGGTTTCTGACCTGACCGTCGTATTGCTGGACCGTGAACGTCACTATGGTATTATGGATGAGATTCGCCGTGCCGGAGCACGTATTCAGTTGATTACTGACGGCGACGTTAACCCGATCGTCAATGCCGGCATTGAAGGTACCGGCGTGCATATGTATATCGGTAAGGGCGGTGCTCCTGAAGGCGTACTGGCTGCTGCCGCTATCAAATGTCTCGGCGGTGATATGCAGGCACGGTTGTGCCCTGAAGATGATGAACAGGTCAAACGCTGCCTGGAAATGGGCATCTGCGATTGCCAGCAGGTTTTGAGCTTGGACGATATGGTCAAAGGCGACGACTGCATGTTCACTGCGACGGCTATCACCGAAAGCAATTTGCTCAGCGGTCTGCGTTATTTCGGCGGCGGTGTACGTACACATACTGTTTCCATGCGTTATAAAACCGGTACAGTACGTTTTGTTGACGCAGTACACAGCTTTGACCGCAAAGATTTTGCCGTTAAACTGTAAGTTTTACAATCTTCAAGGGTTTTAGCTCAGGCTAGAACCCTTTTGTTTTCAAGGGTAAACTGATGAAATTGCAATTATTGGACGCTATTGGTGAAATAACGGAAGCCCGTACCGCTGCCGGGTTGTGGCAGCAGGGTCAGGGGTGTTCGCTGACTGGTCTCAGCGGAGCCGCAAAAACAGTATTTTTGGCAGCTCTGGACCGGCTTTTGCCGGAACAGGGCTCTTTAGTGTTTCTGCTTAGCGGCAGGGACGATATTCGTGAATACCGCAGGACTTTGAATTGTTTTTATTCGGATTTGCTGATGCAGGAATTGTATCCTGTCGATTTGCCGCTGGTGCAGGCTGATTCGCGGAATCGTGAGATTCAGGCTGGGCGCGTGGCGGCGATGCGTATCTTGCAGGGGGAAGAACGGGGTATCGTTTTTGTGACTGCGGAAGCATTGCTGCAGAAGCTGCCGATACCGCAGAAGGTTTTGGGAAGCGGCGTTGTCGTAACATTGGGGCAGCAGCTTGAGCAACAGGAGCTGCTGGAACGTCTGATCGAACTGGGATACGAGCGTACTACTCAGGTAGATGCCATCGGTCAGTTTTGTCTGCGCGGTGATATTCTTGATATTTTCCCGATCAATAGTCAGTATCCTGCCAGGATCGAATGGTTTGATGATACTATTGATGCGATGCGCAGTTTTGACCTGGATAATCAGCGCAGTATTGAATCTTTGAGTGCTGTTAAAATCGTGCCGCTGCAAATTGAGTCCGGCGAAGATTTTTCAGCTTCGGTACTTGATTATTTAGCTGCTTCGACGCGCTTGGTAGTAGATGAGCCATCACGTTTATTTGAAATTTTACAGAAACTGTACATTGAAAGTTCTGGTTATGCCGATGAATTATGGTCGCCTGCCGAGCTGGAAGGTTTTTGCGCTCAGAAAAGAGCCTGGGTCGTAGCAGCGCTGGGACACAGCCGTTTGCAGCTGTTTAAGGATATCAATGTGCCTGTGCGGTCTGTAGCGCCGTATAATAGAAATCTGGAATTGCTGACAGGCGATCTGCAGGGCTGGCTGGCTGACGGGCAGGTGCCTGTGGTGATGATGAGCAGCGATATTAAAGCGCGCGGGCTTGCTGACAGTCTGCAAAGCCGTAATTTAAACGCTGCTTTTGTAAAAGAGGGCGCACTGCTTAGACCGGGACGCATCACTGTCATCAGCGGCGAGCTGACGGCAGGGTTTCGGTTCTGGAATGAAAACTGGCTGCTGCTGACAGAAAATGATATTTTTGGTATGCAGAAAAAAAGACGGCTGCATACCAAAAACAGCGGTGCTCAGCTGCAGTATTTCTCGGAAATCAAGGCTGGAGATTATGTAGTCCATTCAGTTCACGGTATTGGACGTTATATCGGCGTGGAGAATGTCCTTGTTGACGGCGTGCATCGTGATTATCTGCTGCTGGCGTATGCCGGTGACGACAAACTGTATGTCCCCGTGGAACAGGTTGGCATGCTGCATAAATATGTCGGTAACGAAGGGCAGGCTCCAAGGCTTTCTAAAATGGGCGGAGCCGACTGGAAACGTGTGCAGAGTAAAGCCCGTGCCGCGATTACCGAGCTGGCTGAAGAACTGCTGCGATTATACGCGCAGCGGAAGATCGTCCCTGGTCATGCTTTCGCTGAGGATACCGAATGGCAGCGTGACTTTGAAGAGCGCTTCCCTTATGAAGAAACTCCGGATCAGCTTAAAGCGATCGCAGAGATCAAGGCTGATATGGAAAAACCTGAGCCGATGGACAGATTGTTGTGCGGTGATGTCGGTTATGGTAAAACAGAAGTTGCTATCCGCGCTGCTTTTAAGGCAGTTATGGATGGTAAACAGGTAGCAGTAATGGTGCCGACGACTGTTTTGGCGCAGCAGCATTTTATGACCTTCAAAGAACGAATGCAGCCTTTTGGGGTCAAAGTAGAGATGGTAAGCCGCTTCTGCACTCCCAGGGAACAAAAACGAATCCTGAATGATCTGGAAAATGGTCAGGTGGACGTTCTGATTGGGACACACCGTTTATTACAGCAGGATGTGCTGTTCCCCGATCTGGGATTACTTGTCATCGACGAAGAACAGCGTTTTGGTGTGGCTCAGAAAGAAAAAATCAAACGTTGGAAAACAGGCGTTGATGTGTTGACCTTGTCGGCGACGCCGATTCCGCGTACTTTACATTTGGCGCTTGTCAACGGACGCGATATGAGTGTGATCGAATCACCGCCGGAGGAACGGCTGCCGGTAGAAACTTATGTGGCCGAATATAATCCTGGAATGATCAAAGAAGCGCTGGAACGTGAAATGCGCCGCGGCGGCAGGATTTATTATGTGCATAACAGGGTTCTTGGTCTCGAAAATATTGCTGCCGATCTGCGCAGTCTGGTGCCGGGGATCAATATCAGGATCGCTCACGGTCAGATGTCAGAGGATATGCTGGAAGATGCAATGATTGCTTTTTATGAAGGCAGCTGTGATGTGCTGCTGTCGACTTCGATCATCGAAAATGGTTTGGATGTGCCCTTGGCCAATACTATTATTATCGACGGAGCCGAAAATTTTGGTTTATCGCAGCTGTATCAGATGCGCGGCCGGGTAGGGCGCTCCTCTCGTCTGGCTTATGCCTATTTCGTTTATAAACGTAATCGTGCTTTGAGCGAGGTCGCAGAAAAACGTTTGCAGGCGATTCGTGATTTTACAGAGCTGGGCGCCGGGTTTAAGATCGCGATGCGTGATCTAGAGATCCGTGGTGCCGGTAATCTGCTGGGGGCGCAGCAGCATGGACATATTGCAGGTGTGGGTTTTGCTGCCTATTGCGATATGCTGGAGCGTACGATCCGTAAGCTGAAGGATGGCGTTGAAGACGGTATCCCTGAACCGGATCCGGTTCTTGAGATCAGCGTTGACGGATATATTCCCGATGACTATATAGCTGACCCTCGTTACAAACTTGAGCTGTACAGACGCTTTGCCGGCTTGGACTATGGAGAAAAAGACGATCTGCTTGACGAAATTATCGACCGGTTTGGAGAACCTCCGGAAGAGGTGGAAGTTTTATGGCGTGTGGCCTGTCTGCGGGCTTTGTGCCGACTGCTGCATATTCGCGGTATCAGTGTCAAACCGGGCGAGCTGCGTATTACCTTTGCTGAAAATGCTGCTATCGATCCGACTGCCCTGATGAAGCTTATCAGTGAGCAGCAGCAATATATGAATTTCAAAAGCGGCGTGCAGGCCCAGCTTATTTTCCGCACAGTCAAATTAAAAACTGACAGTTTGACCTGGCTGGAAAAAAATCTGCCGCGGCTGGCTTTTGATTAAGCTATACAGAGACAATAAAGTTGATTATAATTAATTAAATGAAGAAATCAAGGGAAGGACGAGGGTATGACCAAGG
>OGMI01000876.1_pt1 | contig 9932 bp, 6 predicted proteins | sample 1573201 | NCBI WGS metagenome assembly OGMI01 (sample SAMEA2582012, study PRJEB24529) | metagenome | biome: Human gut stool | place: China | collected 2011
TGCTCATCGATAGCCAAACGACCGGCGGTATCCACGATCACGACGTCATTGCCTTTAGCCCGTGCCTCGCGGATAGCGTTCATAGCGATCTCCACCGGATTCTTATTCTCCAATTCCATGTATACCGGAACACCTACCTGCTCTCCGACTACACGCAACTGCTCGATAGCGGCAGGACGGTACACGTCACAAGCCACCAATAACGGCTTTTTGTTCTTCTTGCTCTTCAGCATGCGGGCCAGCTTTCCGGAGAAAGTTGTTTTACCGGAGCCTTGCAAACCGGACATTAGGATAATGGCAGGCTTGGAGTCGAGGTTTATTTCAGAAGTCTCGCCGCCCATGAGCTGGGTCAGTTCATCGTGTACGATTTTTACCATCAGCTGGCTGGGCTTAACGGCTGTCAGCACGTTTTGTCCCAAGGCTTTTTCCTTAACGGTATCGGTGAAGTTTTTGGCTACCTTATAGTTCACGTCGGCATCCAAAAGTGCCTTACGTACGTCTTTCAGGGTTTCCGCAACATTGATTTCGGTGATTTTGCCCTCACCTTTCAAAATTTTAAACGACCTTTCAAGTCTCTCGCTTAAATTATCGAACATAGTATCTAATTACAATTACTAAATTACAAATTACTCTTATTGAGGCGCAAAAGTACAAAAAATCCCTTTAACTGCCTTCTTTTGAAGCAGAATATTATTGAAGACTTGCAGCGGGATGGGCGAAAAGAATGGAAGTGCCGGTCAAGGCACTGATAATCATCTATATTATTCTGTTTTTTTTAGTTCTTTTTGCTTACTTTCTATTGATAATGTCTCTGGCGCAGGGTCCTTCGTGGTTGGGATATCCCGGTGCGTGGCTGCGCCATCTCTTGTCGGCTTCAACTTTCAGGCTTCGGTAGTCGTCCTGTGTGCGGCGGATGTAGTCGTCCAGCAGTGCCCGGTGCTCGGCCAGAATCTTTGAGTATTTGGGGTCATGGGCAAGGTTTCGTCTTTCTCCTTTATCCTTCAGCATATCATACAGTTCTTCCCCGTTGCCTTCCAGATAGTGTGTGTATTTGTATCTGGGACTGCGTATCATCCGTCCCGGGCTGACGGTCACTTCGTATTCATTGTGCCATTCGGAGGCTGCATAGGGGTGCTGTCTCTTTTGCTTCTCGCCTTTCAGGAAAGGGGCAAGGCTGATGCCGGGCTTGGAGGAAGGCACCGGAATGCCTGCCAGTTCACAGAGAGTGGGCAGCAGGTCGATAGTGGGTTGGGTCAGTAAATCTTCCACCGGTTTTTGACGGGGATGAATACCGGGACCGGCTATGATGAAGGGCACATTTGTCATTTCTTCGTAAAAGCTGACCTGCTTGGTTACCATGCGGTGTGACCCCATTCCGTCTCCGTGGTCTGCCAGTACAATGACAATTGTATTTTTGCCGGCGGGAGTGGAGTAGAGGGCTTCCAGTACACTCTCTATCTGTCTGGCCACTATCCGCGTGTAATGCTGGAAGGCGGCGACGTAGTGCCGGTAATTGTCCTCGTTCCAGTGGGCGGCTTGCATCATCCTCCGGTGGCTGCAGCAGATGTACTGAATGGGCAACGGAAGTTTTTCCCAGTCTTCCACTTCAAAGTTTTCGGGTAGTAGCGGGAGTGGGGTACTGATGGGGCTATCTATGTGCTCCCCTTTATTTTCGCCTACATATCCGCAGATATTGTGCGGGTTTTGGAAATCGGCTATGCAGATGAAAGGTTCTTGCGGCGGATTGCTGAGATAGGCCACGGCATCCTCGCAGGTTCCTACATCCAGAAAGCTGTCATTGTTGACGGGAAATTCGGGGTCGGTGAAGGGCTTGGCAACCGGTTCCTTGTGGCGGAATCCCCTTAGGGAACCCATGTCATGGGTTTTGCCAAAGTGGACGGCCTCATAACCGTTGGCGGTGAAGAGGCTTCCCAGGGTCGGAATGCTGTCGGGCAGCGGAGGATTGATGTGTTCGGCCGAGTTGGAACGTACATTGGTTTGATGCGGCATCAGTCCGCTCCATAAGGCAGCGCGTGACGGTTGGCTGAGGGGGCATCCCACGTATGCGTTGGCAAATGTTACACCTTGGGAGGCAATTCGGTCTATAAGTGGAGTGCAGCTGGGGTCGGCACCGTATGCGCCTACTACCCGCTGGGTCAGATGGTCGCATTGGATAATAAGAAAATTGGGCGATTGCTGTGCCATTACCGGAAAGCTGCACAATGCCATTCCCATAAAAGAGTGAATCGTTTTCATCAGATTTGGATTTTATTTGTTCAAGGTTATTGTATGGTGGCAAATGTATGAAAAAACGGATATAAAAAAAGCTTCCACCTACGTTTATGAACGTAAATGGAAGCTTTTGTACAATATCTGTATGCAGTTGCTGTTAACTGTTCATGCTCATCAGGAATTCGTCGTTGTCTTTGGTCTTCTCCAGACGGTCTTTTACGAAGTCCATTGCTTCTATCGGATTCATATCCGAGAGGTATTTGCGTAAAATCCACATTCTGTCAAGTGTCGTCTTATCCAACAGCAAATCATCACGACGGGTGCTCGAAGCGACAATGTTCACTGCCGGGAATATACGTTTGTTGCTCAAGTTGCGGTCGAGCTGAAGCTCCATGTTACCCGTACCCTTGAATTCTTCAAAAATAACTTCATCCATTTTAGAGCCGGTGTCAATCAGTGCTGTTGCAATGATAGTCAATGAACCACCGCCTTCGATGTTACGTGCAGCACCGAAGAAGCGTTTCGGTTTGTGAAGCGCATTGGCATCCACACCTCCTGAAAGAACTTTACCTGATGCCGGTGAAACTGTATTGTAGGCACGTGCCAGTCGTGTAATAGAATCCAGGAAAATTACAACATCGTGTCCGCATTCCACCATGCGTTTGGCTTTTTCCAATACGATACCTGCAATCTTTACGTGGCGTTCAGCCGGTTCATCGAACGTAGATGCAATCACTTCTGCGTTGACGCTGCGTGCCATGTCGGTGACTTCTTCCGGACGTTCGTCAATCAGCAGCATAATCATGTATACTTCCGGATGGTTGGCTGCAATGGCATTGGCAATGTCCTTCATTAAGATAGTCTTACCGGTTTTAGGTTGTGCTACAATCAGAGCACGCTGGCCTTTTCCGATAGGTGAAAACAAGTCTACTACGCGTGCAGACAAGTTGTCATCATATCCTTTGCACAACTTGAATTTTTCGTCAGGGAACAGAGGAGTCAGATGGTCGAACGGAATACGGTCACGTACGAGTTCCGAATTAAGTCCGTTAATTTTTGCAACTTTTACAAGCGGGAAATATTTTTCACCCTCTTTAGGAGGACGGATAGTACCTTCCACAACATCGCCGGTTTTCAGGCCGAACAGTTTAATTTGCGACTGAGAAACATAAATATCGTCTGGTGAAGAAAGATAATTGTAGTCCGAAGAACGCAGGAAACCATAACCGTCAGGCATAATCTCCAGTACACCTGTACCTTTCAGAATATCATCAAATTCGTAAGGCTTTTCTACGGGCTTCTTTTCAGGAGCAGCGGCAGGAGCAGGTGCTGGTGTAGCTGCATTTTCTGTAGCGGGTTGCTGTTGGCTGGCCTGTTGCTGAGCTTGCTGCTGGCGGTTAGTGCGTGGATTATTAAAGCGCTGTTGTTTATTCTGATTTTTTTTAGGTGCATTTTCTTGAGCCGGTGAAGCTGCTGGATTTTCCATTTTTGTAGCTTCAAATTTGCCTAGCAATTCGGTCGGAAGTTCGAATTTCTCAGATGGCAAATCTTCGATAGCTATGAAATCGTTGTTGATGCTGGAGAAGTCAAGTTCTGGAAGTTCTTCCAAGTCATCGTGGTTGATAACAGGTTCCGGAGTTGGAATTTCATTAATTGCTTTTGTTTCTTGGGCTACAGTTTTATTTTTATTGCTTGGCTTGCGGCCTCTTTTAGCTTTGGGCTTTTCTGCCGGAGCTTCTGTTGCTGGAGCCTCTACAGCCTGTACTTCTGCTGTTGTAGTAATAGTTACTTTTGTTTCAGTTTCGTTGCTTGAAGTACTGCTATTGTTATTTGTATTATCTTCTTGTTTGAATAAAGGTGCCGGGGCTGGAAGCGAGGGTGTGTTGGCTTCAAGTTTCTGAGCCTTGTCTTTTGTTGCGGTATAAACTTTGCTGCCTTCTTTCTTTACGCTGATTCTGGAGCGTTTGCGAGGCTGAGTTTCTTTGCGTTCTTCGCTGTTTTTAGTAGCGGCTACCTTTTTGCTGGCACCTACAATGGCTTGTTCATCCAGAATGCGGTATACGAGTTGCTCTTTCGTAAGAGACTCGGATTTGGTAATTCCCAACTCTTTGGCAATAGCTTGCAGTTCGGATAAATCTTTGTCGTTTAATTGAATGATATTATACATATAATAAGTATATAGTTTTTAAAATGCAGGTATATAGATTATTTGCACATGCTTGTAGTACACAGATGCGGCTCGTATTGAAAAGAATAATCTATAATTGCGGAATAAATGATTGATAATGTTTTTTAAAACTATCGATACCTGTTTGTCAGGATTGTTTTTGTGCTACAAAAGTAGCATATTTTTTTTGATAATCTATAAAACAAGGATTTTTTTTAAGCTTTAATTTCGATTGAATAGAAGAAAAATTGTAATTTAGCGGTGTAAAAACAGAGAGTATATTATAGATTAAGTAATTAATTATAGAACAAAAAGATGAAAAAAGTTATTTTTACAGAAAAGGCTCCGGCTGCTATCGGTCCTTACAGTCAGGCTATTGAGGCGAATGGTATGGTGTTTCTTTCAGGTCAGGTGCCCATTGACCCTGCCACAGGAGAACTTGTAGCAGGTGGTATCACTGAGCAAACTACTCAGGTTTTCGAAAATATCAAAAATGTGTTGGCAGAAGCTGGTTTGACTACTGCTAATATCGTAAAAACAACGGTATTCCTTGCCGATATGTCTTTGTTTGCTGAAATGAATGCTGTTTATGCCAAGTATTTCGAAGGTGAATGTCCGGCTCGTTCTGCATTTGCTGTAAAGGGACTGCCTAAGGGTGCTCTGGTAGAGATTGAGAGCATTGCTGTCAGATAATTTTTTAAAGAAATAGTGCGCAGACGTGTGTTTTCCTTGTTGGCAAGGATAAACGCAGTCTGCGTTTTCTGTTTTTTGTCAATTTAAAAAGCGCAACAACTTATTAACCCAACAAAAATAACTTTTTATGAAATATATAGCCCCAGGAAGCTGGTTTTCATTGGAGTATCCGGAAAGCTGGCGCGAGTTTGAAGATACCGAGGATAGTTTTTTGTTTTATAATCCCAATAAATGGAGTGGTAATTTCCGTATATCGGCCTATCAGGGCGAAAACGACCGTTATGCTTCCGAATGCATTGCATACGAGCTGAAACAGGTGAAAGGTGCTCATCTGGTAAAAGTAGGCAATTGGGAATGTGCCTATTCTACCGAGAATTTTCAGGAAAACGGCTCGTGGTACACTACTCATTTGTGGGTTACCGGGAAAGATGCTATTTCCGTAGAATGTTCTTTTACTGTTGCCAAGGGAGAAAGCTTGAAACCGGCCGAGGAGATTATCCGTTCTTTGTGGGTGAAGGGTAAGGGAGACAAACCTTTAAAAGAAGTCATTCCGGTTCGTATCATGGAAATCGGTATTATCAACGAGAGCTTCGAATGGGCTGTTTCTACCATTAAAAAACAGCTTACAAAGGATTTCTCTTCTTCGGAAAATGACATTGAAAGTATTCAGAAAGTCATGGACAGCGGTCGCTTTAGCAAGAATCAGCGTCAGGCATGGGAGTCTTTCGGCATTGCTTTTGGTACGATTCTGGTCAACGAGATGGACGGTATGGAATGGGTTACCGTGATAGATGGAAACACCGAGACACCCGCTTTGCGTTTTGCCGACACTCCGGTTATCGTAAATCCGTCCGAGCTGATATGGACCCGTATTAAGAAAGGCGAACCGTGTAATTTGCGTCAGGAGTTCGAACGAATTAAAAAAGAGGTTGAATCGGTATTAGAGGCATGAGTATGACACCTTATTTGCAAGTTGAAAATCTTACGAAATCGTTTGGCGACCTGGTCCTCTTTCAGGATATCTCTTTCGGTATTGCCGAAGGACAGCGCATCGGCCTGATAGCCAAGAACGGTACCGGTAAAACCACACTCCTCAATATTCTGGGTGGTAAAGAAGGATACGATGAAGGCCGTATTGTATTCCGGCGCGATTTGCGTGTAGGCTATCTGGAGCAGAGTCCGTATTATCCTGAAGAGCTCACCGTACTCGAGGCTTGTTTTTATCACGGCAACAGTGTGGTCGAAGTGATCAAAGACTATGAACGCTGTATGAGTACCGAAGGCCATCCCGGTCTGGATGATATTCTGGCACGTATGGAGCACGAGAAGGCCTGGGATTACGAGCGTAGGGCTAAACAGATTCTTTCGCAATTGAAAATCCGTGATTTTACGCAGCAGGTAAAGCATCTTTCCGGCGGGCAGCTCAAGCGGGTGGCACTGGCTAATGTCTTGATAACAGAACCTGATTTGCTGATTATGGACGAGCCTACCAACCATCTTGACCTCGAAATGACCGAGTGGTTGGAGGAGTACCTCAATCGCGGAAAGCTGAGTTTGCTTATGGTTACGCACGACCGTTATTTTCTGGACCGGGTATGTTCGGAGATTATTGAAATAGATAATAAGCAACTGTATTCCTACAGCGGCAACTACAGTTATTATTTGGAAAAACGTCAGGAGCGTATCGAAGCTACAAATGCTGAGATAGCCCGGGCAAACAATCTTTACCGCACTGAGCTGGAGTGGATGCGTCGCATGCCGCAGGCACGTGGACATAAGGCACGTTATCGTGAAGAAGCTTTCTATGAATTGGAGAAAATGGCCAAGCAGCGCACTTATAACCAGCAGGTAAAGCTGGATGTAAAAGCAGCCTATATTGGTTCAAAGATATTCGAAGCAGAGCATCTTTGCAAGCGTTTTGGCGATCTGAAGATTCTGGATGATTTCTCGTATATATTCTCCCGTTACGAAAAAATGGGAATTGTGGGTAATAATGGAACCGGAAAATCCACTTTCATCAAGATACTCATGGGGTTGCAGAAATCTGACAGTGGAACACTCGAAATAGGCGAAACGGTCCGCTTTGGTTATTACTCACAGGATGGCCTGCAGTTCGACGAGCAGATGAAGGTCATCGATGTGGTTCAGGATATTGCTGAGGTGATAGAGCTGGGAGACGGCAGACGTCTTACAGCTTCGCAGTTCCTGCAGCACTTCCTGTTTACTCCCGAAACCCAGCATAGCTATGTATACAAACTGAGTGGAGGTGAGCGCCGACGTCTTTACTTGTGTACGGTCTTGATGCGTAACCCCAACTTCCTGGTGTTGGACGAGCCTACCAATGACCTGGATATCGTTACCTTGCAGGTACTCGAAGAGTATCTGAAAAACTTCAAGGGTTGCGTGATTGTGGTGAGTCACGACCGCTATTTCATGGATAAGGTGGTCGACCATCTGCTCGTGTTCAAGGGACAAGGTGATATCCGTGACTTCCCGGGAAATTATTCTGATTACCGTGACTGGAAGCTGGCAAAGGCCGAACATGAGAAAGAGCAGAGCAAGTCCAAAGAAGAAAAAACAGAGCGCATCCGTCTGAACGATAAGCGAAAACTTTCTTTTAAAGAGAAAAAGGAACTGGAACAGCTTGAAAAAGACATTGCTGCGCTTGAGGAAGAAAAGAAGCGTCTCGAAGAGATGCTTTGCAGTGGAACCCTTAGTGTGGCAGAGCTTACAGAAACCTCCAAGCGTTTGCCCGTTTTGGGTGATGAGCTGGACGAGAAAACCATGCGTTGGCTGGAGCTTAGCGAGATAGAAGGTTAGTCCTCCCTTGTTGGATTATAGATAATAGAAAAGGAGTTTCGTTTTGTGCGAAACTCCTTTTCTGTTATCAGCTCATTTCCAGATACGGTATAAATTGATTAGCTTGTGGTCGTCGCAGCTCTTGTGTCCGCTTGCAAAGACCTCTGCTACCTCATAATCGGGATATTGCTTTTTGAATTGTTCTATTTCATCATTTCCGGCCAGCAGGAATCCCTTTTCAGGGGTAAATGCTTCGAACGGAACCACACGGTCGCCCAGATAAAAGTTGATGGTAAAGGGGCGCATCGGATTGCCTTCTACAATATTAACCTGATACGAGTAGATACGTCCTTCCGGAACAATTTCTGCTATTCGTTCGGCTATGGGTTTATCCGATTTCAGGCTTAATACCGGTGGTTGGAATACCCCGTCCAGTGCCATAAATATGGTAAAGATAACTCCAGTGATGGTATAAGGTAACCAGGATGCCGGTCTGTTTTGGGCAGAATAATAAAAGAAAACAGATGCTCCTGCCATTATAACCAGCACCATGCCGGTCACAATTCCCAGAGGCAGATTGCTTAACTCATTCATAAAAGCAATGTTCTGTGCAGCATGTCGTCCGCTGAAGATTGTTTCGGGAATCCAGTTCATCTTTAAAGCCCCGAAAACCACCAGTAACAACAGCGACAAGGCGCCCATGATGCTGCCGAATATCTTGAGAACAGCAGGCTTTCTGCGCACCAGATACAGCATATATTCGGCCAAGAAATAAGCTATAAATGGATAGATAGGCAACAGGTAAACGCTACGTTTGCTTTTCGGGATACAGTAAAACACAAAAATCACTACGATACTCAGCAAAGAGAACAGGCGTGTATCGTCCATTTCCCGGATGTAAGTCTTGAATCGTTTCCACCAGCCGGCAGGAGCAAGCTGAGGCTTTTTCCATTTTAGACTAAACAGGGCTATAAGCATCAGTAACGTGTAAGGCACATAACCGGCCACTACAGTTATGACATTATAGTAAGCAGGATTTTCATGCGACTGGTATGTCATTTTACCCAAAAAACGCAATACGTTCTCTTCCATCACCAATTGTAGAAATTCGTCGCCTCCTTGTTGGTAGGCTGCCCAATACCATAAAAACGGCAAGATGCAGGATGCCAGACCTACCCATAGAAAAGAGCCGAAGATTTTCCAGAAATTCATGTCCCTTATCAGCAGAAACAGAGCCACTACCAGCAGCGGGAGTACCATTCCTACAGGGCCTTTGGTCAGAAAAGCTCCGCTTAGGCACAATATACCTGCCAGCGGGATACCTTTCAGTCGGTTTTCGCCCCACTTATACAACTGATAAAGCGCAATTACCATCAATGCCGAAAGAAGCATGTCCACGCGGCAGTTGGTACCTGCCCGGTGTACTTCAAAGTTGGTCAGCATAATCAGTCCCATCAGAAAAGCCACTTCCGTCCCTCTGCGTTTTGCGTAAAAAGCAAATCCAGCCATGACCATCATGGCAAGAGCCAGTGCAGAAGGCATGCGCGATGTATATTCACTCACGCTTCCCGTTATGGTTGATATGGCAGCAATGCACCAGTGAAACAAAGGTGGCTTGTAAGCCATGTCCACACCATTGTTGATAGGAAGAATCCAGTTGCCTTTTTCCAGCATCGATAGCGCAACTACCGCCTCTCTAGGTTCCCCCCGGGTATTGAATAAAGATTCTCCCAGGAAAAGGAACAAGGAGAGGATGCAGATGCAGGCTAAAAGCCATGCATACTTGTCTTTTTTATACATCCTGTTCAAGTTTTTTTAATTGATAAACACTTTTGTCGGATGCAAATATACAAATTTATTCGTAGATATATTCCACGGGCGATTTCTTGAAACGCAGGATACGCGAGTCGCTCGAACTGGCCCCGTTTTTCGTAAGGAACAGGTTACCCATACCTCCATTGAAGAACCATCCTTGACCGTTTCCCGGTGACTTAATACAGATTTACTTCACACCATTTTAACAAAAACAAGAGTAAAATGG
>OGMI01000878.1_pt1 | contig 9927 bp, 7 predicted proteins | sample 1573201 | NCBI WGS metagenome assembly OGMI01 (sample SAMEA2582012, study PRJEB24529) | metagenome | biome: Human gut stool | place: China | collected 2011
TATTGCCGGCAAGCCTCTGTCATGATGCGGATGTTTTCGCGGTAATAGTTGATGCATTGATTCGTCTGCTCTTTTCCTTCGGGCGTATATAGGGCTTCTGCTGCCCGCTGTGCCATATACGATGCACCGTTGAATTTAATTTCTTGTCTTCTTCTCCACATGCTGTTCAGCTGTTTGCGTTCTCCGGTGAGCTTGGCTGCACTTACCTCTTTAGGTACAACGGTGTAGCCGCACCGTATGCCACTGAATCCGGCGGCTTTCGAATAGCTTTTGAATTCAATCGCTACTTTTCGGGCGCCTTTAATTTCGAATATGGAGTGAGGAATATCCGGATGCTGGATGAAGGGTTCAAAAGCAGCATCATATAATATGAGAGTATCGTTTTCCAAAGCGTAGTTTACCCATTTCTTGAGCTCCTGTTTGGTAAGCAAGGCTCCGGTTGGGAATATAGGATTGCTTAAATAGATAATATCGACACGGCAACCGGGTAATTGCGGAATAAATCCTTTTTCATTGTCGCACGGAATATAGACCACGTTACTCCATTTTCCATCTTCCGGCTGAATACATCCGGCCCGTCCGCACATGGCGTTCGAATCAATATAGAAAGGATAGGAGGAGTCGGTTACACCAATGCTGTTATCATGGCGTAAGATATCGCCAAAATTGCCTATATCGCTTTTGGAACCATCGTTGATGAAAATTTCAGTAGGTGAAAATGAGATACCCCTTGCCTGATAATCGTGCTTGAGAATTGTGTCTATCAGGAAATCATAACCTTGTATCGGGCTGTATCCTTTAAAAGTCTCGGCTTTGCATAATTCGTCTACAGCCTTGTGCAAGGCTGCTGATGCAGCTGGAGGGATAGGGCATACGGCATCATTCCTGTTCAGGTAGATGAGTTCAGCCTGATGGTGCGTAATCTTGAAAGAATTTATTTTCTTGTCAAGATCTGCAAACAGACTGTTCTCTGGCAGTTTCAGGAAGTGTTCGTTAACCAATGCCATAATAATTTATACTAACGATACAGGGTTTAGATAGGTGTAAAACTTAAACTCTTTATGCACTAAAATGGCATTTATTGCCATTCGATGCAGTTATTCTTATTATTTCGATGCAAATTTACAAAAAAACTAGTATTATGAAAGGATATTTGCACTCTTTCCTTTCTCTTATATGGCGTTTTTATGTACTACGGACAATGTTTATGTAGAAAAAAAATAAAAGTGCTGAAAAAAATATATTCAAAATGGAGTCTCAGATAGTTTCTTTTACTAATTTTGTCTGTCCTTAATAAAAACAATTGATTAAAAGAAAAATGAACAACGCTTTGCCAGGTTCACGCAAGCAGACTATTTTGCGTGAAGTGAAAGATTATCTTTTGATAGCTCTGGGAATGGTTATGTATGCCATCGGATGGAATGTGTTTTTGCTGCCAAACGACCTTCCTTCGGGTGCAGTTCCCGGTATCGCTTCTATTGTTTATTGGGCTACAGGTTTTCCGGTCCAATATACTTATTTAGGTATTAATTTTTGTCTATTACTGTTGTCCTTGAAAATTTTGGGATGGAAATTCAGTGTAAAGACCATCTTTGCTGTATTTACGTTGAGTTCTACATTGCCACTTATTGCCATGCTTACAGGTGGAGAATCTATCATCAGTGATCAGCCTTTTATGGCATGTGTGCTGGGGGCCTCTTTCTGTGGTGGCGGTATCGGTATTGCTTTTTCGGCAAACGGTAGTACGGGAGGTACGGATATCATTGCAGCAGTTATCAATAAGTACCGTGACATTACGCTGGGAAGGGTGATTCTGATTTGTGACATGATTATCATTACTTCCAGTTATCTGGTGTTGCACGATTGGGAAAAAGTGGTATACGGATATGTGGTTTTGTTTATTTCAAGCTTTGTGCTGGACCAGGTAGTAAACAGTGCCCGTCAATCGGTACAATTCTTTATAATTTCCAATAAATACGAGGAAATAGGCAAGCGTATCAATATAGATTTGCACCGCGGGGTGACTTTTATCGATGGAGTAGGGTGCTATACTAATAATAATGTGAAGATGATGTTTGTGCTGGCTAAGAAACGAGAATCCAGTATGATTTTCCGTTTGATAAAGGACATTGACCCTAATGCATTTGTTTCTCAGAGTGCTGTAATTGGGGTATTCGGCGAAGGATTTGACAAGATTAAGGTTAAATAATATAGTCTGAAAAAAATGAGGGCTGTCTGCAAATCGAGTAGAATGCAGACAGCCCTTTTTGTATTTGAATACTTGTTTAAATCGCTTTTATTTGATTTTCAGCTTTTCTTTGAGTTCCTTGCTTAATGCATCTTTGTGAACCATGATATAGATGGTTTTGGCTTTTACAAAGCTTTCAGACATGTTGAGGTATCCTCCAAAGCGGTTTCTTTCTGTTCCCCATGAATTTTTGGTGATGTAGTATTTGGTGCCGTTCTGGTCTTTTGCAAGGCCGGTGATATGCATCAGATGGTCGTCTGTGGTTACAAACGATTCATATCCAGCTTGTCTGATTTCAGGAGTTACATTAACTTCCGGGTATGGATGCTCAAATTTATAAACCTCTTCCAGACGTTCTCCTACGTTCATATTCTCAAAACGTGCACGGTCAGTACCACTGTAGTCGTCAATGCGTGATACCTCCGGATTGATGGCAACTCCGTTTGTGAAAGAGAATCCTTTTTCACTAACATCACCGTCCCAGCATACAGTAAAGCCATTTTTCAGTGCATGGTCTGCAGCATCCATCATTTCATTCAACGGAAGGTTGTACATGCGGGCATGTTCCCAGTTGTCAGGAATCTCCAGTTCGAAAGTTTCATAATAAGGCTTGTGTGTAAAGCTGGTCAGCATGACATAATCGTTCATGTTGAGGCCAAGGCTTTCAGCAAAGCTTTTCGGTGTATATTCTTTTCCTTTATAAGTGAATTTCTCCGGTAGTTTGCCCATGTAAATATCGAACAGACTGTTTATCAGTTCGTTGTATTCGGGGCTGCGGCGCTTCATCTGGATGGCTTCTTTGGCAATGCCTTCCATGTAGCTAACCAGCTCTTGATGATTGTGCGTTTTAGAATCGTAGTTAATACCACTGTAAACTTCTTCAGGAACGATACCTACTTGTTGGAAGGCAGTCATCCAACTGGGGGAAATGCTTCCCTGACTAATGTTACCTTTGCCGCGACGCAGATAATTGTCGTTAAGCTGATTCATGTATTTCTGGCGGACAATAAACATTTCGGATAAGTCGTATTCTCCTTTACCCATTCGCAGCAGCTCGGCTTCCATAAACGATGTCGTAGCAAAACACCAGCAGGTTCCGGTAGCTGCCTGATTTTTTACGGAAGTTACTTTCTGCGAAGCGACTGTTGTAAACTGATATCCATTGCTCTCTTGAGCACCAGCCCATGCCGATGCAAGCATCAGCATGGCAGTGAGTGTTAGATTTTTAGTTATCATAGAATTATGTATTTGTTTTTTTATGTTAGAAACCAAATTTATTGTCAATCCAGAACTGGTTTGCCATTTCGTCCCATCTCAATAAGGTAGCGCCGGCAAAGTCGATGGTGTAATTAGTAAGATAGGCTTTAGCAGCCTCTTCACCTTCCGATTTAAGGATTTGCTGGTATTGTTGCTCTACCCATGGAAGCTCATTGAATCCTTTATGCTCGAAATGCATGATATTCTTTTCCATCAGTTTTCGTGCGTTTCCCCATCTGACAGTAGCCAGTTTGTTGGCACGTCTGTAATGCCATAACGCAGCATCTTCGCGGTAGCGATGATTTCCGCAGATTTTATAGCTTGCAGGCAAGTCGGTTGTTCCGCAGAAGATAGGTACTCGTGGACTCTGTCCCGGATTGTCCATAGAGAACCAGCAAACTCCGCCAACAGCATCGGGCAGCCAGTCGCGTAACTGGATTACTGTAGAATATGCACATTGTGGAACAGCTATGTTTCGGATAGAGGTTACAGCCCCTTCTTTAATGCCATTCAGCATTTTAATCTCGTCCGAACGCATCCATGGGTTTGCTACCGGACTGATAATCGTATCAGTCTTTTCGCTGTCTTTCTGCTTGACAGTTACTTTCAGGTTTCGGGTTACATCCCACTGCGTGCCTTCGTAAGTCTGGCGCAGGTAAGCCGCTACATCGGCTGCACTAAGTTTCTTTTCCGGTTTAACGGACAGTGGCAGTTCTTCTGCTTCCATACTTAAATTGAGTGATGGAGCCAATGTGCTGAGTACGAAATATTCACGGATGCTGAATGCCTGCATTTTGCCGGAGTAGTTGGGGCCACCGTATGCTTTCCAGAATTTGAAAGGCTCTTTGCCATCCCAGAAACCAAGTTCTTGGGCTACCTCGAATACATTTTCAGAGGCCATGTAATTGTCTTTGTCTTTCAGATTCAGTGTACTGATACGTGGAATATTGGCAGAAACTCCCACTTCATCGTCAGGGATTCTTACAGCTGCCCATACACCTCCTTTTTTCTTACTTCCTTCTCCAAAAACTTCGAAGTGCCATACTTCTTTTTTATCGGCAATAGTAAGACATTCTCCGGAGTCACCATAGCCATATTTTTTTATCAGGTCTCCCATTAGCAGGATAGCTTCACGAGCTGTAGTGCAGCGTTCCAGTGCGATACGTGCCAGCTCTTCGATCATAAACATACCTTCGGGGTTACGTAACTCATTACGTCCGGAAATGGTAGTTTCTCCCATGGCCAATTGTTTTTCGTTCAGGCAGGGATAGGCCGTGTCAAGGAAAGAATAAGTGTGGCTTACCTGTGGAATTTCACCTTTAACGGTAAGTTTTGTCTGGTCGTTTACAAATTCAGTATGCATTCTTCCATCATAAATGCTGGTTGTAGCTGTGCTTTCGTAGTCCTTTGCGGGAACAACGTTAACCCATGTCCGATACCAGCTGTCGCAGGTATGACTTGTAATGACCGAACCGTCAGTTGTAGCATTTTTACCTACCATGATACTTGTACAAGCATCAGGATCTCTTTCTGGTGTATTTTGGGCGTGTGAAGGTGTCGTGCAGACAATACCCAAAAGTAATAAATAGCCTGTTGTTTTCATTTCTGTGAAGATTTTATTGTAATCAAATCCAAAAGTAGATAAAAAACCAAAAAAATGAGAATTTTATCTGCTTTATTTGTAATTAATCATGACTGAAGCTATTGATATTGTTCGCAAGATTTCTGTAATCTATCACACCTCATTGTCGAAAGAATGTGCCCATTTGCTAGCCGATATTTTGGTACGCCGTAAATTCAAGAAAGGAGAACGGGTGTTGTCGGAAGGTGAAGTACAACAAGGTATGTTGTTTATAGAAAAGGGAATGCTCCGCCAGTTCTATTACAAACATGACAAAGACTTGACAGAGCATATCGGTTATGAAAATGGTATGACTATATGTTTGGAGAGTTTTCTTCGACAGGAGCCTACCCGCCTTATGATAGAGGCACTTGAGCCTACAATTGTTTGGGAAATCAACAAACAGAAGCTAGAGGAGTTAGCATCTAAATATGAGGAAATTGGGCGGCTTTATCGTCGTGTTTTTGAAAACTCGTTGATTGAATCGCAGATAAAGGCCGATACTTTAAGATTTGAGCCTGCTTCTGGACGTTATGCCAAGTTGTTGCAGATTCATCCGGAAATATTAAAGCGTGCTCCGCTTGTTTATGTTGCATCCTTGCTTCAGATGACTCCAGAGACTTTGAGTCGTGTGCGATCTGCTCATTTGAATGCATGATAGTGTAAGCTGCTAATTTATACTCTTGATACTCAAAGGGTAAACGATACGCCTATCAGGAATTCACGCAGGCGGAACGTAAAGCGATAATAGTTTCGTTCAATTGAAGATACAAACTCACGTTCGTATACTGATTTTCCTAAAATGTTATTGGCTTTCAACTGAAATTCCAGTTTCTTATATGTATATCGGGCAGAAAAGTCGGTAAACCATGAGTGTTCTTTGGTCTCCAGTGACTGGTGACAGGCATTGGAAATACTGAACATCAGTTTTTCTGTGACTGGGAAATTAAAGTCTATGCTATGCTTCAGCTGGTTTACATGTGAATCGGCTGAAGGTGAGTGCATGCGGTTCTGCTGCCACAAAGAGCGCAACTCTACCGAAAGCCAGAATAACGGACGGCCGGAATAGGAAATGACTGCCGAATAGCTGTCCATATCATAGTCTGTAAGTGCTCCTCCATAAAGCAGGGCATCCTGATTGCGCAGGTATGTCCCCGAAAGCGTCAGAAGACTCTTCCATACACTGAAGGATTTGCTGAGCCGTGAAGTAATCAGGTACATCTCTGCATGGTGAGGTGCAGCTGTCAAACTACGCACCAACACTTCATTACCTTCCGACAGGCGGCTTTCATAGGCAGTTTCCTTTTGGGATCTTCGGGCCGTTGCTGAAACGGAAAAGAACAGTCCCTTTATAGGATGGCTGTATTGATAGTTCATCGTTACGCGGTGATTGCTGTTGGCTTCAGGAGTATGCGTATTGTTTACAATGGTACGATAGGATGTAAAGAGGTTTCCAGAATACACATCCCTTAAATCTTCTAACTGCTTGCCGTATTGATATGTCATACTGATATTAGAAGTACCTGAAAATGTATATTTTAAAAAGAGTTTTGCATCAGGATAGAACTCGCCATGACATTGCAAGGCTTCCGGCTGTCGGAATCGTATATTAGTTCGTTGGAGTTTAGCTTCGGCTTCCATCTGGAAGTCGGATGTCTGATAGTTCAATCCTAATCCTATATGCGGCAGATAGCGGTTGAAGCGCTGTGACGGTAATGTTTCACTATTTCCTGTCTGGGCTGAAAGTGATTGGAAAATGCCCTGAAATCCCACCTGATAGTTGGCATACAACCCGAAGAACCTGTGACGGAAGGCAGCGGTAGTATATGTCTGAAAAGAGGTATAGTCCACCCTTTGAGTCTCACCGGAATAAAGGGAAAGTTCCTGCGGATGATAATTATATCCGTTTATGGAAGATATCGACAGATATCTCTCATTCGAAAGCGGGAGTTTTATATCCGAAAAATACCTTTTGTCCGGAGAGGAATAAAGCTTCAGCTGATTGTCATTCCATACTGTATTGCTTCTTGAGTCCAGCCAGTCGAACGAAGCCTTACCTTCATTCTTTAGATAAAGTTCCTTTTTATTGATTTCTACATTCAGACTTGCATCCAACCTGTTTCTGCGTTCATGCAGTGAATGGCTTTCAATCAAGGCACCGGACGCATTTTCGGCTAGGAGATAGTTGGTCTCTACCCAGTTGTTACGCTCGGCTACATCATTGAAGTAGCTTACCTGGGCACGTAGTGTACTCTTTGGTGCGAGTTGGAACAGATGTTTGGTTGCTACCAGATGCGAACGGTTGAATCTGTATCGGTTCTGGTCTATGTCCGGTCTCTGTGTAGTGACAGAAGAAATCAGGGCATCCTCTTCAATAGTGCGATTTTCCAGGAGGTCGGAAAGCCTTATCGGATTGATTTCGTTGTACAAGTCGAGACCCGTGTTGTCGTTCTTGTAGAGTGAAAGGGTCTGGTATTTTTTCTTGAAGAGCATGGCAAGCAGACGATTGCTATAGAGCATGTCATCGGCATTTGCTCCCAAACCGATATCGGCAGTACCAACAAGATTCATTTTGCTGTCATCTTCCAGAATCAGGTTGATGGCAGCCTGTTCGCTGAAAAGCTTTCCTTTCAGAAGTTCGATTGGCTGATGGTTCTGTAGAACTTCTACCGATTTTACTCTTTTGCGTGAAATATTATTTGAAGCTAGGGCATAGCGGTCATTCATCAAGTCCATACCTTCGATATAGAACTTATTGATGTTTTTCCCCTGGAAACTTATCATGCCATCGGGTTTGACTTCAATGCCGGGCATCTTGGCAAGGACGTCAGCGATACTCCTGTCTTGCGGTTGTGCGAATCCTGCAACTGAATATACCAGTGTATCTTGTTTCTGCTGAATCCTTTGGGCTGATACTTTTACAGCCTGTAATTGATACACCTCTTCCTGAAGTGATACACGGTATTCAGCTTGTCCAGGAATAATCTTCACTATTTTTCTCTTGAATCCCAAGGCTTGAAAAGACAGCAAAGCAGGTTTTAGTTTTGTTTCCGGTACTTTGATTTCAAACCGTCCTTTCTGGTCTGTAATGGCATAACTGATAATCAGACTGTCGGCTGATAGTACGCAGAGAGATGCTCCATCAATAGTTTTGCCTGTATTCCGATTGATGACCGTTCCCACGTAACTTTGGCTAAAACTGGGAAGAGTCATCAGTATCAGACAAAAAAGGATAGCATATCTTTTCATACAAATCATACCTTTTTGTATGGGTTATACAATATGAGACCTGAGGAGATTCGCTACTGATTAAGGCTATTTTTCGAAGAAGTTGGCCAGTTTCTTTTTGCTTTTCAGTGGTTTACCGTCTGCACCCAGCACTTGCAGGTTTCTACCGGTAATGGCTTTCAATCCGCTGGTGGGATCATTCTCATAATTTTGGCGGAGAGTAAGAATTTCTTTCCGGGTACAACGGATGATTTGTTTTGTATCAGGTTCTTCAAGCTCTCCTGTGAAGTTTTTCAGCTCAATGGCTTTGAAGTGGAAAAGGCCTTCGGTATCAGCCGCTTCGAGTATCAGTCCCGGTAATCCGCATAAAAGCCATGGACCTTCGGCAACAGGTATTTGAGGTGTAAACTATACTTCCCAAGTACGACCGTCAATAGCTGCAGTAGCTTTCTGGCAAGTATGCCCCAACAGTTCTTTGGTTTCAGGAACCATATTCCATTGCAGCGAAGGGAGTTTTTCTTCATAACAATACATTTTCACGACTTTGTCATAACATCTGTAAGTTCCTTTTTCGGGAACATTCTTATAGAATTCAAAATATTGGTGTGTTCGTGGCATGTCTGCCTGCTGGTTAATAACTTCAGTTGCAGTCATACCGATATGTAACATGCTGTCGCGTGATGTGCGGATAGCTCTTTCGTAAATACTGTAGAATGCAGATTTCCCATCTGGGTAAATATCCAGTGCAAATTCATCCTGACGAATATCCTTGGGTTTGGCAGAGTCTTTGATGTAACTTTCTTGATAGATGCAGCGGATGGAATTGCTCGGAGCCTGTGCATACAAATTAAGAATATAAAAAAGAAAAAAAATTACAATAGAAAACGTACGCATAGCTAGATACTGTTTTGAATTAATAAAAAATATAGTATTCAAAGAATATTGTACAGTCTTTAGAGGTTCCAAAAATAAAGCATGGCACAATATTCACCAATCTGATAGGGTAATGACGCTAAAATATAAAAAAAATCATAACGGTAAGAACAAAAGCTGAAAAATAATCAGATTGATTGTATAATTCTTTATATCAAAGAATAGTGTTAATGACGTACGTATTTTATTGATTTATCATGGTAGACTGAATGAGAATAAGGTCGGGTGGATGTATTGATGACGTAGGATAAAACAGAAATGTTCTCCGAAAAATTTTATTTTGATTTTTCGGAGAACATTATCAGTACTTATTATTTAAAAAAGGACAATACCCAATTCTACAAGTGGTTTCTTTTCGAAAGAGCGATTGGCATCGTAGTATCGTGTCCAGCTATATCCGCCCGAAGCAAAGATACCCCAATTGTCACCACCTCTAAATTCCAGATTTAGACGTGCCTGCAGGGCATACATTCTTTCGGGAATTTCAAGGTGATTGTTTTTGAATGTTTCAATATGTACGTAACCTCCGTCCGCACTGATTTCCCATCTTTTAGCTAAGGGAAGCCATAAACCAGCTCTATAAAATACGTCTGCCGAAAATTTCTTGTCAAAATCAAGGTAATTGGTTCCGGCCCCCAGG
>OGMI01000881.1_pt1 | contig 9913 bp, 9 predicted proteins | sample 1573201 | NCBI WGS metagenome assembly OGMI01 (sample SAMEA2582012, study PRJEB24529) | metagenome | biome: Human gut stool | place: China | collected 2011
GTTCGAGTCCCGTACGCACCGCTTAAAAGTCCTTGATTCATTCAGAATCAAGGACTTTTTTTATGCTTTTCCTGTTTCAGGTACTTCCTGGCAGCAGCTATAAGAGTATATTCTGCATCGAAATTAAGGAAACTTATATATGGTTTTCTGTGATTTCCCTTGCTTGTTCTACGTTTCCTGCATCGAAACCTTACGTTTTTCATGTGGGAAACGTAGGTTCCCGCAGAGAGAGCCGTACGTTTCACGGTCGGGAAACGTAAAAAGCGCTTTTCCATGTTTTTTTTATTTCATAGTCCTTTTTATGTTACCCATTTTGATGTTAGAAATCCTCTTGTGGTAAGTTCTTCTTTTCCCATCCAGCACTGAATACCCCATCTTGCGAACGTAAACGGGATACAAGCAGGTCCAATAAAACCTTGTGTTCTCCTTGCATTTCCATATCGCAATAAACAATTGCTTTTTTGCCACTTGTTTTGTGGAATAAAGCGTTTAATTTTACGTTGCGGTCAAAAGACAAGACATTCATGATTATTTGTTGTATTTTATTGGACAGATTTTGCTCGCACTCCACGTGGACTGTGTATTGAAAAGGTCCTGATTCTTGTTTCTCAATCCATGTGCATAAAGGCCGGAACAGGCAATGTGTGATTAATACACAGGCCACTAAAACTGCTGCTTCTGCATATAGGCCGATTCCAGATAATGTGCCGCATGCAGCAGAGCACCAGATAGTAGCTGCTGTGTTCAGTCCTCTGACATTAAACCCGTCTTTCAGGATGAGTCCTCCTCCTATAAAGCCTATCCCTGAAACAATTTGTGCTGCCACTCTTGACGGATCTCCATTACCTATCGTCATGTCACATGAGAGTACGGTAAAGGCTGCAGCTCCTACAGAAACAAGGATGTTAGTCCGCAACCCGGCATTACGTTGTCTGTACTGCCGTTCAATACCAATTAATGTGCCCATTACGAAAGCACACCCCATTCTTGCCAAGTAATCGTAAAATAACATCATATTTTTTTCTGGCAAAGGTATTGCGGGAATGGGGGAAGGTGGTATTAGAATATTGTTAGAGTTGTATTAAAAATGTGTTAGAATGGGTTTTAATGCGCGGTCCATATAATAATATTTCCGGTACGAACCAGAATATGTATGGTACCGTAATCTTACAATGTTGACTCCCTATATACCGTTTCCGCATCTAACACAATTGTCTTATTGGTCATCGCAGGATTCTCCAGCTTCTCGATGATGATTTTTGAGGCCGTTTCAGCCATTAATTCCACGGGTTGTTCCACCGCTGTTATGGTGGGGTAGACCAGCTTGCTTAATTCTGTCCCCGACATACAGGCAATGGACACATCCTGAGGGATTTTGACTCCGGTAGCCTGAAGGTAATTCTTGGCTCCCAGTGCAGACATTTCTGTAAAACAAAAGATGGCATCGAAAGGAATTTTCTTCTCTACTAACATTCTTACGGCATTTTCTCCGCTGTTGAAGTCTACTCCAGCTTCTACTAAATACTCCTCTTTGAAAGGTATATTGAACTTGCTAAGGGCATCCTTGTATCCTTTGATACGTTCAAATGTATTCTGAATATAGGAAGGTCCTGTAAGGTGGATTATCTTTGTTTTACCCTTTCTTATCAGATGCTCCACCATAAAGAAAGACTTGATGTAGTCGTCAATCTTTATTTGTGAGGCGTCCATCTCGGCAATCGTTCGGTCAAAAAGAACGATAGGTATTCCTTTGCGGATGATTCTGCGATACTCATTCAGGTTTATCTGATCATGACAAATGCTCAGGAGTATACCGTCCACTCTGTAGTCTTCCATCATTTGCAGATTTATTCTTTCCACTTCCGGATTTTCCTGCGACTGCGCCAGCATTACGCGGTAACCTGATTTATTGAGATACTTTTGGGCGTATGTGATGAAATTGACGTAGAACGAAGTAATCATTTCAGGCACCACAATACCGATGGTACGGGTGCTTTGCTTTCTTAGATTGACGGCCAGTTCGTTGCGCTTATATCCTAATCTTTGGGCCACTTCCAGGATTTTGGCTTGTGTTTCTTTGCTTACATTCTGATTGTCGCCGCGTAAGGCACGCGAAACGGTCGATTTGGAGATTCCCAGTTCTTTAGCGATGTCGATTATGGTAGCGTATTTCATGGTATTCAGGGTTGAATGGTTTTAGTGCAAATATAATGTTTTTTCGGGAACGGTTGCGGAAAATGGGAACGGTTGCGGGAACGGTTGCGGAAAATTATGTTTGATTTTTCCGTGTTTTGCCGGAAACGGGGCTTTACTTTTGGATTAGAAAAACCAAACAAACTAATAATTATGATACACATGGAGAATAAGTTAGAACAGTCGAAAGTTCCGTTTATCAGCAAACTGGCTTATGGCATGGGAGATGTCGGATGCAATTTTAGTTGGATGTTCGTAGGCAACTTCCTTATGATTTTTTATACCGACGTGTTTGGTATTGGCATGAGTGCCGTAGCCTCCCTGATGCTGTTTTCGCGCTTCTGGGATGCCATAAACGATCCTATCATCGGAGGGTTGTGCGACAAGACAAAAACACGTTGGGGAAGATACCGTCCCTGGCTTCTGTTTGGAGCCCCACTGACGGCATTGATATTGATACTGACCTTCTGGGCACATCCCGAATGGAATGACACCGGCAAGATTTTTTACATGGCAGTTACTTACTGTTTACTGGTACTGGGATATACCTGTGTCAACATTCCGTACGGAACTCTTTGTGGAGCCATGACACAGAACATGGATGAGCGTGCACAGATTAATACTTCTCGTTCAGTTAGTGCCATGATAGCCATAGGGATAATCAATATCATTACCATACCTTTGATTGAAACCTTCGGAGAAGGGGATGCGCGGCAAGGTTATTTGATGGTAGCTGTTCTTTATGGAATCATTTTTGCTCTATGCCATATCTTCTGTTTTTCCAAGACCAAGGAAGTGATAGAGGTCCCCGTAGAGCAGAAACTGCCACTGAAAACGCAGCTTAAAGCGATAATGAAAAACAAACCGTATTTACTGGCGCTTGTCGGGCAGATTCTTTTTGGATTTATTCTTTATGGCCGCAATGCAGATATGCTGTATTACTTTACTTATGTGGAAGGAAATGCCTCACTTTTCTCCATGTATTCACTGGCTATTATCATACCTTCAGTAGTTGGGGCAGCTTGTTTTCCTTATGTGTTCAAGCTGACCAAGAATAAAGGCTGGTCTGCTTCTGTATTTGCTTTTGGTACGGGTGTAACCATGATTGCCCTCTATTTCTTTAGTCCGGTTGCTACTCCTGTAGGCTTTTATGTGTTTTCAGCGCTTTCTCAGTTCTTTTTCTCGGGATTTAACACAGCTATCTATGCCATTATCCCAGATTGTGTGGAGTACGGTGAATGGAAAACCGGGATCAGAAACGATGGATTTCAGTATGCCTTCATTTCGCTGGGCAATAAAATAGGTATGGCGTTAGGCACTTCGTTGCTGGCATTGGTCTTGGGAATGCACGGATATGTATCAAATGCCACTCAGAATGAGGAGGTCGTTTCTATCATGCGACATGCGTTTAGTACGATTCCAGGAGCTTTGTGGATATTTACCGCTGTAGTCCTGATTTTCTATAAACTTAATAAGAAGCTGTATAACAGGATTGTACGGATTGTAAAATATCGGATTCTTAGAAAAACTCGCTAATATTTATCATACGATTATTATAAACTTAAAAATGAAGGAAAAATGGAAAAGAAGATGAAAGTTGCCGTAATGAACGGTGTCGGGAAAATGGGATTTGTAGAACGTGAAATACCTCAGCCAGCTGATAATGAAGTTCTGGTGAAGTTGGAATATGTAGGGATATGCGGTTCTGATATGCATTATTATGAAACCGGCCGGATTGGCGACTATGTGGTAGAACCTCCTTTCGTACTGGGACATGAACCTGGTGGAGTAGTCGTTGAAGTGGGGAAAAACGTGACACATCTAAAAGTTGGCGACCGGGTTGCACTTGAGCCGGGAAAGACGTGCGGACACTGTGAGTATTGCAGGGAAGGGAAGTACAACCTGTGTCCGGATGTGGTATTCTTTGCCACTCCTCCTGTAGACGGTGTGTTCCAGGAATATGTGGCCCATGAAGCGGCATTATGTTTCAAGTTGCCCGAGAATGTGGATACACTGGAGGGGGCTCTGATAGAACCTTTGGCGGTAGGATTTCATGCAGCCAACCAGGGCGGGGCACATGCCGGACAAACAGCGGTGGTGTTTGGTGCCGGCTGTATCGGACTGGTTTCCATTATGGCTTTGAAGGCCGAAGGGGTATCCAGGGTATATGTGGTTGACATCATGCAGAAGCGTCTGGACAAGGCCATGGAGCTGGGAGCTACAGGTGTGATAAATTCCATGAATACAGATGTGCAGGAAGAAATAGGCCGGTTGACAGAGGGGAAGGGTGTCGACCTGGTAATAGAGACCGCTGGAATGGAAGTAACCACCCGTCAGGCCATTCATGTTACCAAGAAAGGTGCTACAATCGTGCTGGTAGGCTATTCCAAGACGGGCGAAATGACCCTTCCTCTTAGTCTTGCCCTTGATAAGGAGCTGACCTTTAAGACTGTTTTCCGTTATCGTCATATTTATCCTATGGCTATTGAGGCTGTGGCTTCCGGAAAGGTTAACCTTAAAGGAATAGTGTCAAACATATTCAACTTTGACGATATTCAGGCTGCGATGGATAAAAGTGTGAGTGACAAGGCTAATATCGTGAAATCTGTAGTAAAAATCGGGTAGTGGACTTGCGTCCGGATAAATTTTAGAGAACCATGAAAAATGTAATCGTAGGTATAGGTGAGGCGTTGTGGGATGTGTTGCCCAATGGGAAGAAAATAGGGGGTGCACCTGCAAATTTTGCTTACATTGTATCGCAGCTGGGGCTTGAAAGTGTGGCCATCAGTGCATTGGGTAATGATGAGCTTGGACAAGAGTTGCGTGAGAACCTTGACCGTAAGCACCTGAAGTATATATTGCCGGTGGTGGCATATCCTACCGGTACGGTAGAAGTGCAACTGAACGAGGAAGGTATTCCATGCTATGACATTAAGGAAAATGCAGCCTGGGATAATATTCCGTTTACAGAAGACTTGGAACATATTGCTTCACATGCCATGGCTGTATGTTTTGGTTCATTGGCCCAGCGAAGCCCGGTTTCACGTGATACAATCAACCGGTTTTTAGATGCAGTTCCGGATAAGGAGGGAAGATATAAGATTTTTGATGTCAATCTCCGGCAGCATTTTTACAACCGGGAAATTATTCATGAATCGGCAATGCGGTGTAATGTACTAAAGATTAATGATGAAGAGCTGGTTGAAATTGGAAAGATATTTGGATGGCCGGAACTGAGTATGAAGGAAACGTGCTTGAAGCTGCTGGCTGACTATAACCTGAAAATCCTGATTCTGACATGTGGGGTGAATGGCAGCTATGTGTTTGAAAAAGAGTCTGTGTCTTTTGTTCCCACTCCGAGAGTTGAAGTAGCTGATACGGTCGGTGCCGGCGACTCTTTTACTGCTGCATTTGTGGCTGCTATGTTAAAGGGAATGCCTGTAAAACAGGCACACCAGCTAGCGGTTGATGTTTCGGCTTTTGTCTGTACTCAGCATGGGGCAATGCCTGTTCTGCCGGAGCAACTAAAAAGCTTGTGCAGATGAGAAAGCTTTGCCTGATAGTATGGGGAGTATTTTTTACTCTCCATACATTTGCTCAGTTTCATCTGGATGCCCGGCTGTCCAATAATCATTTATGGAGAGGTATTGAAGTAGCCGACGGAATGGTTCTAACCTCGATTCTCTCTTATACATTTTTGAAGGGGCATGTTTGTGCCGGTTTCTGGGGAGGTACCAATACCACAGGCCAATATAAAGAATTCAATAATCATTTGTCTTTTCAGGTAAAAGGCTTGTCTTTAGCTTTCTGGGATACGTATAATTTTTCTCCGCAAGCCACATATAACAATAAAGAATTCTTTAACTATAAGGCTTCGGAAACAGGTCGTTTTCTGGATGCGATAGTGAGTTACAGGTTTGAAGGGAAATTCCCGGTTTATATAAGCTGGTCTACCATTATCTTCGGCCGGGACAGAAATCAGTCCAATACTGCAAACAAGTATTCTTCTTTCTGCTATGTGGAATATCCTTTGTATACAAAAAAAGGCTGGAGGGTAGATGCGGGTGCAGGAGGTGGCTTTGCTCTGAATAGAGCAGGTGAGAGCAGTCATTTTTATGGCCCAAAAGCAGGCATTGTGCATGTAAGTATGGAGGTTGCCCGAACGGTTTCCCTGGGTGGATATAAGATTCCGGTTCATGTTTGCATGGTATGGAATCCGCAAGCTAATCAGGCATATTATCAGGTAGCTGCCCGGATAATATCATTATAAAATAAGGTACTTGAAAGAGGAGAATCCTTTGTTTGTAACTGTACTTCATAAAAACACCCCAAAAGTTTTATTTCTAACTTTTGGGGTGCAGTTTATTTCAAATTGGATTAGCGTTTATTTAATCATTTTCATAGACTCCTTCCCGCAGCAGAGGCTTGTCGAGGTTGGCTACACCTAAGGCGGTGATGGCGGTAACGGTTGCTGTATGCTCCAGGTATTCCGGGATGTTCTTGGTAAACAAATCACGTTCGGTATGCCAGATTTCCCCATAATTGAAATTATATCCTTTGACATCTTTTGTGGTAAATCCGTATGTCGGGACACCATACGTGGCAAATACTTCCGAGTCGGTACCACCCGCCACCTTCGGTTGTTTACGGGGCGGCCGCACGGTCACTTTAAACGGAATGTCTGCCCGAATCTTCTGGATGGGTTGGGTTATCTTGACGAAATCATCATACATCGCTTGCGAGACCGCTATTCCGACGGGAGGTTCCGGCCCACCGTCACGGTTGAATACGTTGACAATCTTCGGCAACTCCTGCTGATGTTTCTTGCAATAAGCTTTCGAGCCTAACAGGCCGAATTCTTCCCCGGCAAAGGCGATGAAGAGAATTGTTCTCTTGGGTTTGGCTCCCGACAATGCCAGCATACGGGCAGCTTCCATCATGGGAGCAATCCCTGTGCCACAGTCGATGCCTCCTGTACCCGTATCAAAGGCATCTAAGTGTCCGCAGACGATGACTTGCTCGTCCGGGTACTTGCTACCCCGTATCGATGCCACTACGTTGTGGTATTTAATTGGTCCGAGTTTGAAATGATTGCGGATATCGAACTCCAGCAGAAAGTCTTCCCGCCGTTCTTTTACCATCTGAGCAATGATGTCGAATTGATGCCGGTCGAGCTTGATGTCAGGAACTTCCGGCAGATTGTCGAACGTCATGCTGTCAATCATCTTCCGGTCATAGAGCGCACGGATAGGCACCTCTGATGACTGGATGAATCCTAAGGCACCGGCTTCAACCATCTCATGGTAGTAAAGTGCCGGGAATTCCTTATAAGGAATCATCTTGTTGTTTTCACCCTTCTCCCAGTTTCTTTTTCGGAGTTCGGCATTCTTCTGGTCGATTTCCTTATTCTCTTGTTTGATAGCTTGACGGATAGAATCAGCCTGTGCCGTCCGGTCGATTGGCCAGCCGTCGTTTGTGCCGGAAATCAGTACCCAGGCTCCTTTTAACTTGAGTTTGATGCGTTCGAATTCCTGGTCGGTACGAGGCTCCATCAAAACATGGCCGCGCTGTACCCCTTTCGTTCCGGAAGTATACGAAGGAGTCGCGAAATGGAGGGTCATTCCATGGTCGTGGCTCAACAGCTTTCCAAACCAGGGTCCGCGGTTAAAACCTACAGAGAGTTCGCCGGCTTCTTCCAGCTGGGCATCCAGTCCCCACTTTTTGTATTCGTGTATCATCCATTCGGCAGCATTCTCATACGCATCCGATCCGATGGGGCGTCCGCCAAAACGGTTGGTCAGTATATCCAGCTGGTGTGTAGCCTGATTATCCTGGTGTCCGATTTCAATAATCTTCTCAACGACGGCTTTCTGAGCAAAGAAAGGCTGTATCCATAATGACAAAAATGCAGTGCAGTAAAATAGTAGTTTTTTCATGTGTCAAAGAATTGAATGTTTTTGGTTGCAAAAGAAACGATAAAGCGGGTAAAATCAAAATAAAGAGTAAGTTTTTCTTTAAAGAATCTTTATAGCTTCGATATTTTCGGTTCTGTAAATACCGGTTTATTTGTCTTTCGGTTGTCCACCGGATAAAAAGAAAAAGTCCCGTAAAACGTTGATTTTACGGGACTTGTCTTTAATTTCTTAGGTTTCAGCGGAGAGACAGGCTCTCGAACCTATACATTCAAGAAATATCATAAAATTGCAAATTACTGATAATCACACACAATTTGGAATACATAGTAAATCTAAATCTTTCTGAATATCTTTTGCTATTCCAAATATTGGGTGTATATTTGGGTGTAGAATTTCAAACGCACCCAATTATGAATATCAAACGAAACATCATTTTTGCATTGGAAAGCCGGAAAAAGAACGGTGTGCCAATTGTGGAGAATGTCCCCATCCGTATGCGCGTCATATACGCAAGCCAGCGCATTGAGTTTACAACGGGTTACCGCATCGATGTAGCCAAATGGGATTCCGACAAGCAGCGAGTAAAGAACGGGTGTACCAACAAATTAAAGCAAAGTGCATCTGAAATCAATGCCGATCTGCTGAAATACTATGCCGAAATTCAAAATGTGTTCAAGGAGTTTGAGGTACAGGAAACCATGCCAACTACCCAACAACTAAAGGATGCATTCAACCTGCGGATGAAGAATGCCAACGAAGAACAGCAGGAAGAAGCACAGATAAGTTTTTGGGAGGTGTTCGATGAATTTGTAAAAGAATGCGGCAATCAGAATAACTGGACTGAATCCACATACGAAAAGTTTGCAGCCGTTAAAAATCACCTCAAGGAGTTCAAGGAAGATGTGACCTTTGAATATTTCGATGAGTTCGGATTGAACGAGTATATCAATTTCCTGCGTGACAAAAAAGACATGAGAAACAGTACCATCGGTAAACAAATGGGATTCCTCAAATGGTTCCTGCGATGGAGCTTCAAGAAAGACTATCACCAGAATATAGCATACGATACGTTCAAACCGAAATTGAAAACCACCCCCAAGAAGGTAATCTTCCTGACATGGGAAGAGTTGAACAGACTAAAAGACTATCAGATACCCAAAGACAAACAGTATCTGGAACGTGTCCGGGATGTTTTCCTGTTCTGTTGCTTTACCAGTCTGCGTTATTCAGATGTTCGTAACCTAAAGAGAAGTGATGTCAAGTCCGACCATATAGAAGTCACCACCGTTAAAACGGCAGATAGTCTGAGTATTGAACTGAACAAGTACAGTAAAGCCATACTTGAAAAATACAAGGACATCCATTTTGAAAACCACATGGCATTGCCTGTTATCAGCAATCAGAAAATGAATGATTATCTGAAAGAACTGGGAGAACTGGCAGAAATTAACGAACCTATACGTGAAACCTACTACAAAGGAAATGAACGTATAGATGAAGTTACACCGAAATACGCATTACTCAGCACACATGCAGGAAGAAGGACATTCATCTGTAATGCACTGGCTCTCGGTATTCCTGCACAGGTTGTAATGAAATGGACAGGGCACAGTGATTATAAAGCCATGAAGCCTTACATTGACATAGCAGACGATATTAAGGCCAATGCAATGAACAAGTTTAACCAACTCTAAAAGTATCAGTCAGTTTCACAGATTATCCATTATTAGAGTTATCTTTGTTAAGTAATCACTACTGTCCACTAAAAATGGACGGTGTTAAAAATTAAATAAATTCGGTTCACT
>OGMI01000888.1_pt1 | contig 9806 bp, 10 predicted proteins | sample 1573201 | NCBI WGS metagenome assembly OGMI01 (sample SAMEA2582012, study PRJEB24529) | metagenome | biome: Human gut stool | place: China | collected 2011
ACCGAGAAAAGTGGAGACAACGTCTACACGCTTGTGCTCGTCATTATTAAGGCTACGCATCACCCGAAGCTGCAGGAGCTCGGTTTCCTTGTCCAGACCGTAGCCGCTCTTTCCCTCTACGGTAGTCACTCCCATAGCACTCATCTGCTTCAGAAAGCCCTCCGCCTTGCTGCGCAGCTGGATGAAATTACATGCACGGGTAGCTTTCACCGTACTCACGATGCCTCCTCCACGTTCCATGATGGACATGTAACTCTCTCCCTTCAAACGCCAGGAGAACTCCTCGGCACGCTCGCCACCAAACACAAAATGTGTGTGTGAGTCCACAAAGCCGGGTAGCAGACACTTGCCGCGGGCATTGTAATGCCAGTAGTGCTGATAATAGCCGTCACGCTCCTCTCCACGGTTAGGTCCGACGTAGGTGATGATGCCATCGGTCACTTCCACCGTAGCATTGTCGATGATGCTCAGTTGCTCCATCTCCTTGCCGCAACGGGCAGAAAAGCCGAGGGGGGTCACTACACGGGTATTGAATATAATAAGGTTTTCTGTCATAAAGCCTCTCTCCTAACCCCTCCCCCGTAGGGAGGGGAATTAAGTTAGTACTATTTAATTCGGTTACATTCGTGCTTCTAAGACTTGCTCCATGGAGAAGTTCTCCAATCCCAGATAGTAGGACGCTGTATCTATCAAGGCCTCCATCGGCACCAGACCGATAATCTCACTGCCCACAATACTGACGCCGTAGCGGCGGGCTTCCACACGCACCAGTTCGAAAGCACGGTAGAGGGCGGTGCGGGTATAGTCCGTCATGTTGATGGATACCTGCGTGATGCCGCGGTCCTTCAACTCCACTCCCATTGCCTTGCAATAACGCAGTCCTCCGCCGATGAAACGGATTTTCTTAGCGATGTCATGGGCTATCTCCAGACTGGGGGTATTGAGGTTGATGTTATAGGCCACCAAAGGCATGCGGGCACCGATAGCCACTGTGCCTGCGGTGGGATGACGTTCGGCCAGTCCGAAGTCGGGATGCCATTCCGGTTGCTTTATCTTCTCGGCCATACCTTCGAACTCCCCTTTACGGACAGCAGCCAAATTCTCCCGATGAGGGGCAGAAGCAGACTTTTCATATAAGAAGACGGGAAGATTGTAACGTTTTGCAACCTCCTTGCCCACTTCTTTCGAGAGGGCAACGGCTTCTTCCATCGTCACATTCCGGATGGGGATAAAAGGTACTACATCTACAGCACCCATACGAGGATGCTGTCCCTGATGGTGATTGAGGTCTATCAGCTCTACCGCCACGCCGATAGCTTCGAGCACAGCATCACGAAGCGGTTCCGGCTCGCCCACTACGGTCACCACAAGGCGGTTGTGGTCTTCATCGTTACTGTAATCCAACAGTTTCACACCTTGTTTGCCCCGAAAAGGAGCTACTATCTTATCTATCTTCTGCAAATCGCGCCCTTCGCTGAAATTGGGGACGCATTCCATAATCTTATTCATAATGCTCTTTAAAAAAAATATATATACTCTGATTTTTCAGACGCAGATGACGCGAATTCTTTTTATCGGAATACAGAGACGTCGGGATTCTTTTGAAAGAAAAAATCCGCGTTATCCGCGTCTAAAAAATGAAATCATCACTTTACTTACTCCTTCACCACTTTCTGCACCAACTTCTCATCAGCCACATACGGCATCGTGATATGATAGCCGTCTGCATGCGTACGGTTAAACTCCTCGCTCGTCTCCATGGCATGCGGATTGCGTGCCCACGAACGGCGGGCCACACCACCCATCACATCCCACAACATAGCGGAACGCAGGATTTCGTCTACCCGCTCACTGCCGTCACACACCATGCCGAAACCGCCGTTGATGGCTTTTCCGATACCTACGCCACCTCCATTGTGCAAGGCCACCAAGCTCATGCCACGCGCACAGTTTCCAGCAAAACACTGCACCGCCATATCTGCCATGACATTACTGCCGTCCTTGATATTGGATGTTTCACGGAATGGAGAGTCTGTACCGCTGACATCGTGATGGTCGCGTCCCAACATAATGGGGCCGACCTCTCCCTTACGCACTATTTCATTGAAGCGCAAAGCTATATTCATACGTCCCACGGCATCCTGATAAAGAATACGAGCCTGCGTGCCTACCACCAAGTTGTTTTTCTCCGCATCACGAATCCAATTATAGTTATCCAAATCTTGCCCGCGACGTGTAGGGTCGATACATTCCATCGCCGCACGGTCGGTCTTCACCAAGTCTTCATGTTTTCCACTGAGGCACACCCAGCGGAACGGACCATAACCATAATCAAACAGTTCCGGTCCCATTATGTCTTCCACATAGCTGGGAAAGATGAAGCCGTTCTTATCATCTCCGTCCCGAGCAATTTCGCTCACGCCGGCATCGTAGACGGCTTTCATGAAGGAGTTCCCATAATCGAAGAAGTACGCGCCGTGTTCCACCAGCCTTTTTATAGCCTTGAAATGACGCTCCAAGGAAGCATCCACCAGACACCGGAACTTCGACGGATTCTCGTGCAGCATATGGGTACGCTGCTCAAACGTCAGTCCGGCAGGACAGTAACCGCCCTCATAGATGGCATGGCAGGAAGTCTGGTCGGAAAGTAAATCTATGTGCAACTGCTTCTGCACCGCATATTCCAGCAAATCGACGACATTGCCGTGATAGGCCACAGAAACCGGGCGACACTCGTCCATAGCTTGTCGAGCCAGCGAAAAGGCTTCTTCCAGAGAATCTGTAACGTGTCCCACCCAGCCCTGGGTATGGCGGGTTTCGATGCGGGAAGCATCCACCTCGGCAATGATTGCCGTCGCCCCTGCCATCTCGGCAGCTTTGGGCTGCGCACCGCTCATGCCTCCCAGACCGGAAGAAACAAACAAGCGTCCGCGCAAATCGCCGTCCTGCGGAATGCCCAGTTTCAGACGGCCTGCATTCAGCAACGTGTTGAACGTGCCGTGCACGATGCCCTGCGGACCGATGTACATCCAGCCGCCGGCAGTCATCTGCCCGTAGTTGGCAACGCCCATCTGCATAGCGGTGTGCCAGTCCTTCTGATTATCATAGAGCCCCACCATCAACGCATTGGTAATGATGACACGGGGCGCCTCGGGCTTGGACTTGAAAAGCCCCAACGGATGCCCGCTTTCGATGACCAGTGTCTGTTCGCGTGTCAACACTTCGAGGTACTGCTTGATGAGCCGGTATTGCATCCAGTTCTGGCAGACCTGTCCCGTCTCACCATAGGTAACTAATTCATACGGATAAAGGGCGATGTCGAAACAAAGATTATTGTCAATCATCACCTGGAATGCCTTGCCTTCAATGCAGTTCCCCTTGTATTCGTCGATGGGTTTCGCTTTGAGGTCGCCCTGCGGGCGGTAGCGGTAGCCATAGATACGTCCACGTGTACGCAGTTCTTCCATGAACTCCGGAGCGAGGGTTTCGTGCAGCTCTTTGGGGATGTAGCGCAAAGCGTTCTTCAATGCCGTAGCCGTCTGCGCAGGGGTAAGGGTGTAGCCACGGTCGGGTGCCCGCCGGATACCCTCGACAAAGGAAGGATAGGAAGGCAATGTTTTACTTAAGGTTATCTCCATGTCCTATAAAGATTAAGGATTTACAAAGTGTCAGCCCACAAGGGTTATATTTGCCGCAATATAGAAATAAATCCCGACATTCGCAATGGAATGCCGGGATTATTTATCTTTTAGTCAGAAACCAACAAAGAGGAATTCTATTTTAAAGCCATTTTATTGATTTTCATTATCTGATAGACACCTTCATAATCGGCGGCAAATCCGTCATCGGCTTTGCCCATATCGATTACTTCCAACTCTACGTATACCGGTTTTCCGTTTTTAACTCCTTTCGTCATATCATCATATTTTTGCATGAGTTCTCCGGTCTCATCCACAATCCAATAATCGGCAGAATCTCCTTCGGCTTTGAAGGAACGCACCTCATGGCCGATGACCAGCTCGCCTTTTACCGACAAAAGTTTCTTGGCAGGGGTAAGCACCGCGGCAGGTATTGTTTCTTGATTCAGTGCTTCATTGTTCCTGGCATATTTCAAGAGCAACTCTCCTCTTTTGAGAATCAGGCTGTCCTGCGTCAGTTTTTCTATTGTCAGCGTATCCGTGAAGGAAATATTCTGGTGATTGCCGATGCTGGTACCTGAAAGCAACAACCGGTTTCCTACTTTTTTCCATGCCTCATATTTCAAGGTGGCCATGTTAATGGAAGAAGCGCTTCCGTCCCCATCAAGAACGAAACCTTGCTGCATGCCGGGCATTCCCGGAACCGGCTCCACCCAGGAGCCTTCAATGGAGGCGTTGTTGCAAGCAGTTAAAGCAACCATGCCAAGAACAGCAGTTAAATCTCTCAATCTTTTGATATCTCTTCTCTTTTTAAAACTATATTTCTAAACAAAGGAGCTCTTGTATTTCCTCTATTCTCTTGCAAAAATAATGTTTTTACGGGGGGCCACGCACTGAAAAGTCTTTTTTTCGCAAAACAATTTGTGAATATTTATTTGGAAATTATTCAAACTAGCATTACCTTTGCACCGAAATTCAAAAACGATATGAACCAGTACTTAACTACAACATACAATACGCGCAATGCTGCATGGGGCAACAAGACCTTATGCGGCCATTTCATAGTGCACGTACATTGGTTCAGCGGATTCATTTAACTACCCTGCAATTTACATTTTACTATTTTGCACTTCCCTTACAGAGAAAAGGAGGGAGAAATGCCGTGTATGGGGTTTCCATTCGGAAAAACCGGACTAACCTATGTATTCACCAAAAAGAAGAAGAAAACTTATGTTTACAATTATATCCATCATGTTTATAGGAATCGGTATCGGATACCTGATGCGTAACGTACAAATGTTGCAAAAAGTGGAGAAAAGCGGCTGATATGGGCAGTACCGCTGTTCTGTCCGGGCAGGACGCTGACATAACCGGTATCGACGTTGTTGGTTTTCAGGTTGTTGATGATCATGGTGCCGTAAGCATCGTCGCCTACGCAGCCTATCATGTGTACCTGGGCTCCTAAACGTGCGGCGGCAACGGCCTGATTAGCGCCTTTGCCTCCTGGTGAAACTATGAGCCTGCTGCCGATTATTGTTTCGCCGGCTGCAGGCCGTTTGCCTGCTTCTACTGTGAGGTCGATGGAACAGCTGCCGATAACAGCGATTTTGACCATGGTGATCTCTCCTTACATCTTGGAAACTTGTAATTTTGCTATAATAGTAACATTATAATATTCTACACAGGCGGGTTATATCCTGCCTATTTAATGATGATTTTGGAAAAGCTAATACTTATGTATTTTACCGCAAGCGACTGTTTTGGGCAAGAAAAAACACTATATTAATGTAAAATTTTTTCGACAATTTGCCTTTGGCGATTGACAAATCCACTAATGTTTGTTAACGTAGAAACGGTGTTGCGAACGTTGTGAGTACGTTTGCAAAAATAAAAGAGACCGCACCGATTCAGTTGATGCGTTGGAATAAGAGGGAGTATATATGAGTACTAAAAAATCAGGAACATCTTGGCAGGATACTATCAGCGACTGGCTGGTTTCGATCATTGTAGCCGTAGCGCTGGCTTTTTGTATCCGTACTTTTGTGGTAGAGCCTTATATGGTCGAGGGTACGTCGATGTATCCGACGCTGGAAAGCCACGAGCGCCTGATCGTCAGCAAGTATAAATATTTCTTTACCGAGCCGAAAAAGGGTGAGATCGTTGTTTTCCGTTATCCGAAGGATGAAAGCCGCGATTTTATCAAACGCGTTATCGCGACCGGCGGTGATACTATTGAGATGCGTGACGGTAAGGTTCTGGTCAACGGCAGTGTGATCGAAGAAAATTATATTTACAAGGATGATCCGAAGGGCCCGAATAAGTCTAATTACAGAAAATCTGTTGTGCCTCAGGGGCATATCTTCGTTTTAGGAGATAACCGTAATAATTCTGAAGACAGCCGTTTTGCCGATGTTGATTTTGTGCCGCTGAAGCTTGTAAAAGGCGAAGCAGTTGTTGCTTTCTGGCCTGTTGAAAGATGGCGTATGCTGCCTTGATAGGCGGTCGAGGAGATAATTATGGATTTTAAGATACAATGGTTTCCCGGTCATATGACGAAGGCGAAACGGATGATGGAACAGCAGTTAAAGCTGGTTGATGTTGTGGTTGAAATGCTGGATGCGCGGATCCCACGTTCCAGCAGCAATCCGATGCTGATCCAGATGCTGGGGGATAAACCCAAGGTCGTTGCTTTGAATAAGATCGATATGGCTGATCCGGAAAAGACTGAAAAATGGCTGCAGACTTTTAAAAACAGCGGTTTGCCTGTCTGTAAGGTAGATTGCAGCACCGGTAAGGGCGTAAAACAGATGGTGGCTGCGATCCAGCAGGTGGCCAGGCCTGTCACGGATAAGTGGCTGAGAAAAGGTGTACGCAATCGTTCGATCCGTGTTATGATCGTGGGTGTGCCGAATGTAGGTAAGTCTACTTTGATCAATCGTTTGGTCGGTAAAAATAAAGTTGTGGCAGCGGACAGACCTGGTGTGACTCGAGGTCAGCAATGGGTGACTATCGCCAAAGGTCTGGAGCTTTTGGATACCCCAGGTGTTTTGTGGCCGAAATTTGAAGATCCGGAAGTAGGCTTTTGTCTGGCAGTAACGGGAGCGATCAAAGAGGATGTTTATGACAGGGAAACAGCAGTAGAGCTGTTGCTTGAACGTTTGATGCATATCTATCCGGAGGATCTGCGTGTAAAGTACGCTATTGATTTTTCAGAAGCTGAGCCTGTGCGTGAGGTAATGTCTAAAATAGCCGTCGCGCGCGGCTGCCTGAAGGCCGGCGGTGTGCTTGACATTGATAAGGTTATCCAGCTGGTATTGCGTGATTTTCGCACAGGACGCTTAGGGCGTTTTACTTTAGATTAACCGAGTGAAAATAATTAAGGCCGCTGCAACGCGGCCTTTTTAATTAGGGGTGTGAATAATGAAGATCAGCGAGGTAAAGGAGATTTTGGTGGGAGAGCCTGACCCGGATCAGGTGGCAGAACTTGCTGCCGATGAGCGCAGCGGTGTGCAGAAGCTGGTTGTCGCTTATCATAAAAGGCAGGAAAAGCTGCGTTTAGAGCAGCAGCGTTTTACGGAGATGCTGGCCTATGAACGTAAATATTACGATCAGGGGGCACAGTATATTGCCGGGATCGACGAAGCAGGACGGGGACCTTTGGCAGGGCCGTTGGTGATAGCGGCTGTTATTTTACCGCAGGAGGTATTTATCAGCGGACTTAATGATTCCAAGCAGCTTTCGGCAGTAAAGCGCGAGCAGCTTTATGACGAAGTACTTGCCAAAGCACTGTCTGTTTCTGTAAATGTAGTCAGTATCAGCAATATTGACGAGCTGAATATTTATCAGGCTACGAAGCAGGGAATGACTGAGGTTCTGGAACATCTTGCGATTAAGCCGCAGGTGGCGCTGGTAGATGCAATGCCGATCGTATCGGCCGGCATTGAAACAGTTTCCTTGATTCACGGTGACGCGCTGAGTGCTTCGATAGCTGCTGCTTCTATTATTGCCAAGGTCACTCGTGACCGGATGATGATAGAACTGGCTGAACAATATCCTCAGTATGGTTTTGCCGGTAACAAGGGTTATGGCAGCAGGGAGCATATGCAGGCAATTGCTGAGTTTGGAGCTACTAAGTGGCATCGCCGCAGTTATGAGCCCATTAAAAGTATGCATCTGCCTCCTGCTGAACATGAAGGTAACAGGCTGTTTTCGCCGGTGTCAGAGAAGTGACGGAAGCGCGGCAAAGGCTGGGGAAAAAAGGTGAGGACGCTGCCTGCGCTTATTTAGAACGTAAAGGTTACGTTATCTGCCGTCGTAATTACCGCTGCCGTTATGGCGAGATCGATATTATTGCCGCTAAAGGCGGCGAGCTTAGTTTTGTAGAAGTAAAAACACGCCGCAACCTGAATTTTGGGCTGCCCCGTCTGGCGGTTACATACGCCAAGCAGCAGAAAATCAGGAGTGCGGCGCTTTTTTATTTGCAGCAGGAAAACAGGCATCAGCAAATGCTCAGTTTTGATGTGATCGAAATTTTAGTTGAGGGCAATGTGGCAAGATTACACCATTTACCGCACTGTTTTTAAAATAAGAGGAGGCGTTTTTATGTACGCTAAAGTTTATGGAGAAACAACCTGCGGTATCAATGGTGAACAGATCATTGTCGAAGTGGATATTTCTAACGGGCTGCCGAGCTTTGATATTGTGGGTTTGCCTGATACGTCAGTCAAAGAATCTCGGGAACGGGTACGGGCTGCACTGAAAAATTCGGGCCTGATCTTTCCGATGACCTGGATTACTGTAAATCTGGCTCCGGCTGATTTGAAAAAGGATGGTTCCGGTCTTGATCTTCCTATTGCTGTTGGTATTTTAGTCAGCAGCGGTGTTTTACAGCAGGAGCAGGTTGATGATACTATTTTTGTGGGCGAACTGGCACTGGATGGGACAATCAGGCAGATTGCAGGCGTATTGCCAATGATTCTGCATGCACGTGACATTGGCAGGAAAAACATTGTGATCCCTGCAGGCAACTGCGCTGAAGGACGGCTTGTTGACGGTATTGATGTGCTGATACCTGCATCGCTGCTTGAATTGGTAGAGCATCTGCGGGGTGAAAAGGTTCTGGATGTACTGGATAAGGAAGCTATCTGCGCGGCAGCAACCAGTGTCTATGATGTGGATTTTGCGGAAGTGCGCGGGCAGCAGGTAGTAAAAAGAGCAATGGAAATTGCAGCGGCAGGTGGACATAATATTTTGATGGTAGGATCTCCCGGCAGCGGTAAAACTATGCTGGCACGTCGGCTGCCAACTATTTTACCGCCGCTGACAGAGGCTGAGGCGCTGGAGGTAACAAAAATCTACAGTATTGCAGGTTTGCTGCAGCGGCAGGAACGGGTGATGCTGGAACGTCCATTTCGCAGTCCGCATCATACGATTTCTTCAAGCGCGCTTATAGGTGGCGGCAGTGTGCCGCGGCCTGGAGAAGTGACATTGAGCCATCATGGTGTTTTATTTTTAGATGAGTTTCCTGAATTTTCGCGTACTGCTTTGGAGGTGCTGCGTCAGCCGCTGGAAGATGGTTATGTGACGATCAGCCGCGTACAGGCATCGCTTACTTTTCCTGCTAATTTTATTATGTGCACAGCGCAGAACCCGTGTCCCTGTGGCTATCTGGGTGATAAAAAGCGGGAATGTTCGTGTAAGCAGTTTGAGATCGAGCGTTATCACCGTAAACTGTCGGGGCCTTTATTAGACCGTATTGATTTACAGGTGTATGTGCCGCGGCTGGAATACGCTGATCTGCAAAGCAGGGAAGTCGGTGAAAGCTCGGCCGTGATTCGTGAAAGGGTGATCAAAGCGCGTCAGCTGCAGCTGCTGCGTTTACAGGGTACTAATTTGTACTGCAATGCGCAGATGGGGCGGCGTGAGCTGAACAAGCACTGCCAGATGGAAGCTGCTGCAGAAAAGCTGCTGGCGAAGTTTTTTACGGCGTTGGGGCTCAGCGCCCGCAGCCACGATCGGATCATTAAAGTAGCGCGTACGATAGCCGATCTGGACGGCAGTGATATCATAACGGCCGCCCATCTGGCAGAGGCGGTACAGCTGCGGACAAGTTTAAATTCATAAAAAACAAAAGATGTTTTTAGAAATAATGAGAAGCAGGCATGAGGT
>OGMI01000897.1_pt1 | contig 9730 bp, 9 predicted proteins | sample 1573201 | NCBI WGS metagenome assembly OGMI01 (sample SAMEA2582012, study PRJEB24529) | metagenome | biome: Human gut stool | place: China | collected 2011
AAAAGGAATGATTGATGCATATGCGGTTGGAGGAAATGGAGGAAGCCTTGCGATAAAATATTGGGACTTTTTGAAATTTCCTAATTTTCCAAATGAGATTGAAAAGAAAATAACAGAAATGTACCATAATTCAGAAATATTTTATGATGCTTCTTCATGTAATATGCAGTCATTTGTTGATTATAATAAAAAATTTGATACTATTGCAGGTATTCATGATCTGGATATTGCTATAAAGTATTTAAGAAAAAAATTAGATGATGCAATCCAATGTATAATTAATGATGAAGAAGTAAAGATTAAATTTTAAAAAAATATACTAGATTTATTTCTAGTATACTTTTTTTGCTGTTAAGACATATATTACTAGCTTTAAAATTATAAAAGCTTATATTAACCACAATGAAAAATTTTTTCTTAAGAAATTAAATCCTTGTGTTTGAAAATAAAGAAGTAGTATGATATAATTATTTGAATTAAGATAAAAAAGTATAAAAATTTATATGAATATGGAGAACCATTTAAATGGCTCTCCCTTTTCTAATCTTAGGAGCAGTGATGGATATAGCTAATTTATGTTGGCTTTCATCTCCACCATATCATATAAAATATTTAGAACTAACAATTATAGTTAGTTCTTTTTTATTTTAAAAAAAAATTTATCTTATTGCTAAAACATTAAAGATAAAGTATAATTGTAGTGACAAAATTTACTTGGGAGGGAAAAAATGAAAAAAAAATTTAATATGCCTGATACGTATGTCATTATATTCTTAGTTGTTCTTTTTTCAGCTATACTTACACATACAGTACCAGTAGGTAAATTCCAAATGGAAAAAGTTACATATGTAACTGAAACAGGGGCAGAAAAATCAAGAACTGTTCCTATAGCTGGTAGTTTCTCTTATGAACTTAACGAACAAGGAGAACCACTTGTTAAAGGAGTTAAATTCTTTGAACCAGGTGGAGAAGTTGGAGTAGCTAACTATGTTTTTGAAGGAATAGTTAGTGGAGATAAATGGGGAACAGCAGTTGGAGTTATAGCTTTCATTTTAATAACAGGGGGAGCTTTTGGAATAATTTTAAGAACTAAAGCAGTTGAGGCAGGATTATTCACTCTTATTAGAAAAACTAAGGGATCTGAATATCTGTTGCTGCCTATTGTTTTCTTCTTCTTCTCACTAGGAGGGGCAGTATTTGGAATGGGAGAAGAGGCTATACCATTTGCTATGGTACTGATTCCAATAGTAATTGGTATGGGATATGATGCTATTACAGGAATATTTATAACTTATGTTTCTACTCAAATAGGATTTGGAACATCTTGGATGAACCCATTTAGTGTTGCTATTGCACAAGGAGTTGCTGGAGTTCCTGTACTATCTGGTTCTGGATTTAGAATATTTATGTGGTGTTTCTTCACAGGACTTGGAATTGTATACACTATGAGATATGCTAAGAAAATAAAAGCTAATCCTGAACTTTCTATATCTTATAAATCTGACGAATATTATAGAAAAGAGTTTAATATGGAAGATTTTAAAGATATGGAATTCAAATTAGGGCATAAATTAGTTCTTTTAACTGTTGTATTAGGAATGGCTTGGATTATATATGGAGTTGTTAAATTTGGATATTTTTTACCTGAAATTGCTACTCAATTCGTAATTATGGGAGTTGTTTCTGGAATAATTGGAGTTATTTTCAAACTTGAAAATATGTGTGTTAACGACATAGCTTCATCTTTTAGAAAAGGTGCTGAAGATCTTATTGGAGCAGCTATTGTTGTGGGAATGGCAAAAGGAATTGTATTAGTTCTTGGTGGTGCTGATGCTGGAACACCTAGCGTTCTTAACACAATTCTTAACTGGGTTGCTACAGGATTAAGTGGATTCTCTGCTTCTGTATGTGCTTGGGTTATGTATATATTCCAATCTGTATTTAACTTCTTTGTTGTATCAGGTTCTGGTCAAGCAGCTTTAACTATGCCTATCATGGCTCCACTTTCAGATTTAGTTGGAGTTTCAAGACAAGTTGCTGTTGTAGCTTTCCAATTAGGAGATGGATTCACTAACCTTATCGTTCCTACATCTGGAATCTTAATAGCAATTCTTGGTGTTGCTAAACTAGATTGGGTTGTTTGGGCTAAATTCCAAATAAAATTCCAAGGAATTTTATTCTTCTTTGGTTCATTATTTGTTATTGGTGGAGTTTTAATGAACTTACAATAGTTTCTAACTATTATTAAATATTTTTGGGTGACTAATTGATTTAAAATATCTTTTAGTCACCTTTTATTTTAGGAGGATTTATGCAAGAATTTTTTTACATTCTTTGTTATCTTAGCTTTCTCCTAATTTTAGGAGTTGTAATTAAAAGTAGATTTAAAATTTTTCAAGAATTATTTATTCCTTCTTCTATTATAGGAGGTATAATTGGGCTTTTTTTTAGTCCTGAAGTTATGGGAAGAATTTCTATATTTTCTATTTCAAATGAATGGATAAAAACTATATCTCTACTACCATCTCTTCTAATTGTTCCTATTATAGCTAGTGTTCCATTAGGAATGGATTTTAAGATAAAAAATAGCAAAGGAGAGGTTAAAGATATATTAATTACAAGTTTTATTCTATTTATAGTAACTTTTTTACAATTAGGAGTAGGATATTTTGTTAATTTTATATATACTTATATCTTAAAAAAAGAGCTCTACTCTGCTTTTGGAGCTGAATTGAATACTGGTTTTGCTGGTGGACATGGAACAGCTGGAATGATTGGAAAAACATTGCAAGAGATGAATATGGAGTATTGGAATACAGCTCAAGGAATAGCTGTTACCACAGCTACTTTTGGATTAGTTGGTGGAATTTTATTGGGAATATTTCTTATAAATAGAGCTTGTAGAAAAGGAGAAACAGCTCTTTTAAAAAGCCCTAGTAATATTCCATCAGAATTAAAAAGGGGATATTATCAAGATATATCTAAACAAAGTTCTCTAGGAAGAGAAACCATGTTATCCTCTTCAATTGATACTTTAGCTTTTCATATAGCTATTATTTTCTCTGTTTGTGGTTTATCATATATCATTTTAAACACAGTAAAAAAATACAAAATCCCTATTATTTCCTCTATATCTATTTGGGCTTTAGCTATGATTATTATGATGATAGTTTGGCAAATAATGAAAAAAATGAGATTAGAATGGTGTGTTGATGTTAAAATAAAGAGTAGAATCTCAGCTTTATTTACAGAATTTGCAATAGTTAGTGCTATTACTTCTCTTCCAATTAAAGCTGTTTTTACATATTTTTTCCCTATACTTATTATGATAATTTTAGGATTTATCACAACTTGGTATTGTATTAAATACTATTCTTATAAATATTTTAAAAATAACTATCCTTTTGAAAGAGCAATATCTATGGCAGGAACAAGCTTTGGAGTATTTCTGACTGGAATTCTTCTTTTAAAAATATGTGATCCAGATTTTTCTTCTCCTGTTCTTGGAGATTACTCATTAGGATTTTCATTAACTGCTTTAATTGGTCCTTTGCTAATTATTTTATCAATTTCATTAAGTATTAGTTACGGACCTCTTATCCCATTATTACTAAATACGATTTTACTTTTAATCTCTTCTTTTATTATTAAAAGAATTGATATTTCAATTTAAGAAATTTAGTAGGAGTATAGAAAAATAAATAGAGCAAGTTAGCAGTGATTAACATTGCTATACTTGCTCTTTATTTTTAAACTACTTTCTTAATAGACTTTCTATTTTAATAGGTAATCCAAATAGATTTATAAATCCTTCAGCATCTTTTTGGTTATAAACGCTATCTTCATCAAATGTTGAAAAGTCTTGAGAGTATAATGAGTATTCTGAATCCATACCGTTTAAAATTATATTTCCTTTATATAGTTTTAAATTAACAGTTCCTGTTATATACTCTTGTGTTTCTTCAACAAAAGCAGAAAGAGATTTTCTATATTTTGTAAACCATTGTCCATTATAGATAAGTTTAGCCATATCATGAGATAGTTTCATTTTAGCTTGAAGAGTATCTCTATCCAAACATAATCTTTCTAACTCTTCATGAGCAAAATAAAGTATTGTACCACCAGGTGTTTCATAAACTCCTCTTGATTTCATTCCTACAAGACGATTTTCTACAAGGTCTATAATACCTATTCCATGTTTAGCTCCTATCTCATTTAGTTTATTAATAAGAGTAACTCCATCTAATTTTTCTCCATTTAGTTTAGTAGGAACTCCTTTTTCAAACTCTATTGATATATATTCAGGTGTTTCACTTGCTTTTTCTAAAGGTAATACCCATTGAAGTACATCTTCATATTTTGGTGCATTGCTTGGAGATTCTAGTTCTTGGCCTTCATGGCTAATATGGAATAGATTTTCATCTCTACTATATGTTACTCCTTCTTTAAATGGTAGGTTTATATTGTGAGCTTTTAAATACTCTATCTCTTGTTTACGAGATTTTATATCCCATATTCTCCAAGGAGCAATTATTTTCATATTTGGTGCTAAAGCTTTTACTCCTAACTCAAATCTAACTTGGTCATTTCCTTTTCCAGTTGCCCCATGAGCAATATAGTTAGCTCCTTCCTTTTGAGCTATTTCTACTAAAGCTTTTGCTATAACAGGTCTAGCTATAGAAGTTCCTAAAAGATATTCATTTTCATATTTAGCTCCTGATTTTAACATAGGAAAGATAAAATCATTAACTAATTCATCTTTTTTATCTACTACATAAAATTTAGATGCTCCTATTGCTAGAGCTCTTTTTTCTACCTCTTCAAAATTATCCTTTTGTCCCACATCAACAGATACAGCAATCACTTCAACATTTTCATAATTTTCCTTTAACCATGGTACAATTACTGAAGTATCAAGACCTCCAGAATATGCTAATACTACCTTTTCTTTCATTTAAAATCCCTCTCCTCTTGTTTTATTATTTTTCTGAAAAATATTTTTTTATTAATTTATCATAAGTTCCATTTGCTTTTAATTCATCTAAAGCTTTATCAATATTTTCAACTAAAGCTTTATCATCTTTTCCAACAGCAATTGCATACTCCTCTTTAGCTACATCTGTATTTATTAAAGCTAATTCTGGATTTTGTTTAGCATAGTTTTTAGCTGGTTCAGAATCTAAAACTACAACTTCAACTTTTTGAGCTTTTAGAGCCATAATTGCTTCAGATGTAGCATTATATCTATGAACTTTAACTCCTTCAATTTCACTTACAGCAATATCTCCAGTATAGCCTAATACAACTCCTACATCGTGTCCTTTTAATTCCTCAAAAGATTTAACACTTGGATTTTCTTTATTTACTAACATCATTTGGTTAGATTCATAATATGTTTGTGAGAAATTTACAAATTTCTTTCTCTCTTCAGTAGCAGTCATTCCAGCTATTATTACATCAAGTTTTTTAGCTTGAAGAGCAGGTAATAATCCATCAAAAGATATATTTTTCCATTCAATCTCTTTCCCCATAGATTTTGCAATCTCTTCCATTAAGTCCACATCAAATCCTACAATTTCCCCATTTTGTAGATATTCAAATGGCTCAAACTCAGCATTTGTTCCAACATAGAGTTTATCAGCTCCAAAACTAATTCCTGAAACAGTAAGCATTGAAAGTAAAACAGCCTTTAAAAATAATTTTTTCATAAAATCTCCTCCTAAAATGTTTTAAAAAGTTTTATATAGTTAAAAAAAAACAGATTAACATCTTTTGAATGTCAATCTGTTGATAACAAAATAAATATTCATGCCCTATATCTCTAGAAATATCCCCCAATACTAGACATATAATATAGCATAATTCTAAAAAATATTCTAAGAAATATTATACACCTGTATTAAAAAATATTCCTTTTGGAAGAATCAGCAAAAACATTAACAGACTCATTACAAAAGAAAGTATATGTAGTTGTATTATATTTCCTGTTCCTTAGTAATGTTGTCATTAACATCTTTCTCTTCCTCCTTTACCTTGATTTGAAATAATCTTATCACAATCTTTTTCCTTTGTCAATATTTTTTTATTTAATTTGACAATAGAATAAAATTTTTATAAAATATATCTAAAGTATTCATAGGAGGAAACAATGTACAAAAGAAAAGATGTTATTATTACAGGATTTGCCCTTTTTGCTATGTTATTTGGTGCTGGTAACTTAATCTTTCCACCGATGGTTGGTTTTATAAATGGAGATGAGTGGGGTATGGCAGCCATAGGATTTATCCTTACAGGAGCAGGTTTTCCACTTTTAGCTATATTTACTTCAGCTTTTGCTGGAAAAGATTTAGATAGTTTTGCTATAAGAGTCTCACCTAAATTTACTAAATTTTTTAATGTGGCTCTAATTCTTTCAATAGGACCTCTTTTAGCTCTACCTAGAACAGGTGCTACTGCTTTTGAAATGATTTTTGCTAAGGATAGCTTAAATTATAACATTTATAAAATTATTTTTATCGTTATTTTCTTTGGAGTTTCTCTTCTATTTTCTTTAAAATCAAGTAAAGTTGTAGATAGAGTAGGGGCTATTTTAACACCTATACTTTTAGTAGTTCTAGCTATTATAATATTTAAAGGAGTATTTTCTCCATTGGGAGAAGCTATTTCATTAGAAAAAGCTATGGGTCCTTTTAAATATGGATTTTTAAATGGTTATCAAACAATGGATACTCTAGCTGCTATTGTTTTTTCAGATATAATTTTAAAATCTATTAGAAAAGATAGAGAACTTTCTCAACAACAAGAGGTTTCATTTCTTATTCAAACAAGTCTTATAGCAATAGGTGGACTTGCCATTGTATATGGAGGACTTGGATTTATAGGAAGTACTGTTACTAATACCCTTCCAGCTGGAATAGGAAGTGTTGAATTACTTACTTCAATAGTAAAACTTCTATTGGGAAATGCTGGAAAAATTATTCTAGCTATATGTGTAACTGGAGCTTGTATAACTACAGCTATTGGTCTTACTGCCACAGTAGCTGATTATTTCAGCGAACTTACAAAAATATCATATGAAAAATTAGCTGTTATCACAACTGTTGTAAGTATTGTTTTTGCTATGTTTGGAGTGGATATCATAATAAAACTTGCTGTTCCTGTTTTAGTTTTTCTATATCCAATTGCTATTGCTTTAATATTCTTAAATATTTTTAAGAATAAGATAAAAAATGATAATATCTTTGTTGGAACTGTAATTGGAGCTGGATTAGTAAGTGCATATGAATCATTACAAGCTATGGGATTAAAATTAAGCTTCCTTGATGGAATATATTCCTCTCTTCCTTTAGACTCTCTAGGACTTGCATGGGTTTTACCAGCAATTATAGGAGGAATTATCTTTAAATTTATTCCTAAAAAATCTCAAAATTAAAATAAAATAATTTAATATAAAAAAGAAGAAAATTTTACTTTAGTAGCAATTGAAAGCAAAATTTTCTTCTTTTTATATACTTATCTTTCTAATTCACTTTTTAATCTTTCTAACTCTTTTTCATCATCAAAGCCTATGCAGAAAATCTCCTCTGCTCCAGCTAATTTTAACCACTCTTTACATATATCTACATTCTTTTTCTTATCAGTTTTAGTAACTACTCCTAAAACTTTTTTTCCCATAAACATAGTTGAAATACTTGGTGGAAAAAGTGTTTGTGTATCTTCTCCATCTTGAACTAATACAACTTTTCCAACATCTGAAGAACTCACTAAAAGATTTCTTAACATCAATTTATTTTCTAAATACTCCCCTGGTGTATCAATATATTTACCACTATACATAACCATTTGAGTTTTTTGGTAATCTACATCTTTTCCCTCTAATCTTTGAATTAAAGTTGTTTTTCCACTTCCTGTTTTACCTACAAATACCACTTTCATAATTATGACCTCGTACATTCACAAATAGAAAATTGTAAAGTTCCTTCTAAAAAGTTTAATACACTTTTTATAGCTGCCTCTACTCCTGAAACATTTCCATTTATTACTAGAGTTCCACTAAATCTATCTAAAAAACCTATCTCTATATGGCTGGCTTTAGTTGCTACATCTGCCCCTATAATAGCTGCTTCCCCAGGAGTTAGTGTCAATATTCCAATAGCTTGTGTTGTCTCAATATTAAGCCCTAATTTTTTACAAATATCACTATTTGGATGTGCTATAATATGAGCTAGTGTCACTTGTTTCCCTGGTACATATTCCTGAATAATTCTGTTCTTCTCCATGCTTAAATCCCCCTATTTATTTTTATTTAAAATATCTTTTTGATACTCTTTAGATATTCTCATAACATTAGTTAAAAAATCTATATAATATTTTTCATATTTTTTATTTTCTAAAAGAGCTATATTTTTTTCAATTACCTCTTTCTCTCTTCCAGAATCTAAAATTTCCATATTATTTTCAATCTTATACTCAATTACATCTTCAACAGCTTTCATTCTCTCTTGAAAAAGTTTAGCTATCTCCTTATCTATCCTATTTATCTCTATTCTTGCTCTCTCTAATTTATTCATTATCCCTCTCCTTTTTTAAAATTATACCACTATTATTTCAGAAAAAAAAGTTGTAAAATATAATAAAATTAAAATTTAAGGAGCTTATTATGAAAGTTAAAATATATCCATCAAAATGTAGTGGAGAAGTTACCCTTCCTCCTTCAAAAAGTATGGCTCATAGAGCTATAATTTGTGCTTCTCTTGCCAATGGAAAAAGTATTATAAAAAATATTGCCTACTCAGATGATATTTTAGCCACTATTGAAGGAATGAAAAAATTAGGAGCAACAATTTCAAAAAATAAAGATAGTTTAGAAATTATTGGAATTAAAGATTTTTCTAATATCCAAGATAAAATTATAGATTGTAATGAGTCTGGTTCTACTTTAAGATTTTTTATTCCTATTTTTTCATTAACAGGAGAAAAAATAGAGTTTAGAGGAAAAAATAGATTACTTCAAAGACCTCAACATATCTATGAAAAAATTTTTAAAGAACAAGGCTTATTCTATTTTCAAGATAGTGATAAATTAGAAATAGAAGGAAAGTTAAAAGCTGGAAAATATATAGTTGATGGAAATATTAGTTCTCAATTTATTAGTGGTTTACTTTTTACTCTTCCTTTATTGGCTGGAGATTCCATCATTAAAATCAATCCTCCCTTTGAATCTAAATCATATATTGATTTAACTATTGATATGTTAAAAACTTTTGGAGTAAATGTTGAATTTATTGATGATCTTACACTCTCTATAAAAGGAAATCAAAAATATTTTCCAACAGAATATACTGTTGAAGGAGATTATTCACAATTAGGATTTTTTGCTGTGTTAGGAAGTTTAAATAACAGTATCATCTGTAAAGGATTAAAAATTGATTCTAAGCAGGGAGATAAAGAGATAATCGAAATTATAAAAAAATGTGGACTTAAAGTTGAAGTCCTTGAAAATGGTTATAAATTTTATTCTGGAACTCCTTTAAGTTGTGAAATTAACTTAGAAAATTGCCCAGACCTTGGACCTATTTTAACTGTTCTAACAGCTTTTGGAAAAGGAAAGTTTAAAATCTATAATGCTCAAAGATTAAGGCTTAAAGAGAGTGATAGAATAGAAGCTATGGAGATGGAACTAAAAAAATTAGGTGTCAATATCTCCTCTGATGAAAATAATATCTATATC
>OGMI01000899.1_pt1 | contig 9697 bp, 10 predicted proteins | sample 1573201 | NCBI WGS metagenome assembly OGMI01 (sample SAMEA2582012, study PRJEB24529) | metagenome | biome: Human gut stool | place: China | collected 2011
TTTCTGGGCATTTATATATAACACTATTGGTATTCCTGTTGCAGCTGGAGTTTTATATCCTTTAACAGGACATCTATTGAATCCTATGATTGCTGGAGCAGCTATGGCAATGAGTTCTGTATCAGTTGTAACAAACGCTTTAAGACTTAGAAAATTTAAAAAATAATCAGAATCTATGAGGAAGAAACAAAAAATATTTGTTTCTTCTTTTTTTTTGAGGTACAATATAAAATAATAATGACATAAAAAGGTGAATGTAATGGAAAAGGGAGAACAAAAAAATATAGAAGAGATATTTTGTTTAACTGGGGAAGAGAGTTTTAGAAAAAATTTAATTTCAAGAATAAATAGAATAGCAGGACAGTTGAGAGGAATAGAAAAGATGATATTAAATCATGTTAAGTGTGATGAGATTTTAAATCAAATTTCCTCAATAAAATCTGCTTTAAATGGAATAGCTAAAGTAGTATTAGAAGCTCATTTAAAAAATTGTATTGTTCAAAAAGTAAGAAATGGAGTAGAGGAGGAAGCTACTTCTGAACTTATAACAATTTTAAGTAAGCTAATGGAAAAAAACAGTAAGAGTATAACAGATAGTAATGACAATATTGTTAGGAAGATAGAAAAGCAAATAGCAGAGATGAAAGTATCAATAGAGGTTAATCAATGCTGTGGAAGTATTTTAAAAGATATAGCTTTAATAAAAAATGAATTAGATAGTATGGCAAAAGTTATATTAGATAGACATGTAAAAAATTGTTTAGTAAGAGATATAAAAGCAGGAAATGAAGAGAAAATAATAGATGATTTTATATATACAATAAATAAGATGATAAAATAGTAAGGAGGAAGAATGAAAAAAATTCTTATAATAGACGATGAATGGAAAATTAGAAAATTAATAAAGGATTATTTAGTAAGAGAAGGATATACTGTAGATGAAGCTGGAGATGGAGAAGAAGGACTAGAACGTTTCTTTTCTAACTCTTATGATATTGTAATTTTAGATATAATGATGCCTAAAATAGATGGATGGAGTGTTTGTAGAAAGATTAGAGAGGAATCACAAGTTCCTATTATTATGCTTACAGCTAGAGCAGATGAAGGGGATCAACTTTTTGGATTTGAATTAGAAGCAGATGAATATATGGTAAAGCCTTTTAATCCTAAATTATTAGTTGCAAAAGTAAAAGCATTATTAAGAAGAGATGGAAGAATTGTTGATAATACTCCTATGGTTTTTGGAGATTTAATGGTAGATGGTATAAAAAGAGAGGTAAAATTAAAAGATGTTGTTCTTGATTTAACTCCTAAAGAGTATGATCTATTATATTTTTTTATAGAAAATAAAGGAATAGCCCTATCTAGAGAAAAAATATTAAACTCAGTTTGGGGTTGGGATTATTTTGGAGATTCAAGAACTGTGGATACTCATATAAAAAGATTAAGAAAGAAAATTGGAGATGAATATATTCAAACAGTGAGAGGTTTTGGCTATAAATTTGAGGAGTAAAATATGAAGATAAGATGGAAAATATTTTTTATAATGTGGAGTATGGTGATGATGATGATAGGAGGATTTGCCATAACAAACACAGTCTATCTTGAAAAATTTTATATTGCAAATAAAAAAGATAAGTTAATTCAAGTTGGAAAGGTAATAGCAGATCCAAACTATATTGTTGATTTTAGAAATTTGGAGATACAGAATAATGCTGAAATAACCATAAAAAAAATAGATCAATTGGAGAGGTTTGTTTATAAAAAACAGTTAATAGAAAGTGATATTGAAGAGATTAAAGAATCTCTTAAAGAGGAAGAACCAATTTTTAAAACTTTAAACTATGAAGATTATAGAGGAAGAGTTTTAGTTCTATTTATGCCCTATAGATCTGATAGATATTTAGAGATAAATACACCTTTAAGCTTAATTCAAGAGGGATTGGAGCTGTCTATTAAATATCATGTTCAAATTATAATACTAGCATTTATTATAGGTTCTTCTATGGCTTTTATTTGTTCTAAAACAATGGTTACTCCTATCTTAGAGTTAAAAGAGATAACACAAAAAATATCTAAACTTGATTTTAGTAGAAAGTTTGAAGATATGAGAAAAGATGAGATAGGAGAATTAGGTGAAGCTATAAATCTAATGGGAAAAACTCTAGAAAAAAATATAGATGAAATAAATAAGGCTAATATAAAATTGACAGAGGATATTGAGAAAGAAAAGAAAATAGATAAATTAAGAAAAGAATTTGTTGCTTGTGTAAGTCATGAGCTAAAAACTCCTATTGCTATAATTCAAGGATATGCACAAGGATTGATGGAAAATGTAGCTAATGAAGAAGATAGGAATTTTTATTGTGAAGTTATCATAGATGAAAGTTATAAAATGGATAGTTTAGTAAAAGAATTATTATTAATTTCACAAATAGAAGCTGGATATTTTAAAATGAATATGGAAGAGGTAAACATTTATGAATTAATAAAAGATCTTATTGAAAAATATTCTACAAAAACTCGAAAAGTTAACTTCTCAGGTGAAAAAAATATCTTTGTAATGTGTGATGAAAAATACATAGATAGAGTATTAGATAACTTAATTGTAAATGCAATTAAGTATAGTAGTGGAGAAGAGGATGTTGAGGTTAAAGTAGAAAAAATTGAAAAGAAATGTAGAATAACTGTGATAAATGAAAGTGAATATTTAACAGTAAAAGATTTAGAAACTATTTGGAATCCATTTGTAAGATTAGATAGTGCAATTGGAAAAGAGGGACATGGTTTAGGATTGGCGATAGTTGCAGGTATATTAGAGAATCATAAGAGTCAGTATGGAGTATATATTTCTGAAAAAAATCATGTTAATTTTTGGTTTGAATTAAATATAATCTAATTTGTCTGAAAAATTATCCAAAAAGTCTAGAATACGTTGATAATGCTTGACAAGTGTTAAATATGGGAGTATACTCAAGATGTGATAACTTTATAAAGGGGATGGGAGTATGACTAACCAAAAAAGTAGTCAAGGATTATTTAAACGTTTTACTTCATTATGTGTATCTGTAATGCAAAAATATTTACCAGATCCATATATTTTCTGTGCTTTATTAACATTTATAGTTTTTATTGGAACAATGATTTTTACAAAGCAATCTCCAATGAGAATAATAGGACATTGGACTAATGGATTTTGGTCTTTACTTTCTTTTTCTATGCAAATGGCTTTAGTTTTAGTAACTGGACATACAATGGCAAGTTCAAAAATATTTAAGAACTTTTTAGCTAACCTTGCTTCTAAGTTAACAACACCTAGACAAGCAATAGTTGTAGTAACTTTAGTTTCTACAGTAGCATGTATTTTAAACTGGGGATTTGGATTAGTAATAGGAGCTATTTTTGCAAGAGAGATAGCTAAAAAATTAAAAGGAATAGATTATAGACTTTTAATAGCTTCTGCTTATACAGGATTCTTAGTGTGGCATGGAGGACTTTCTGGTTCAATTCCATTACAAGTAGCCAGTGACAGTGTAGAAGCTCTTGCTAAACAAACTGCTGGAGCTATTACTGCTAATATTCCTACTAGCCAAACTATATTTTCACCAATGAACTTATTTATAATGGGAGGATTACTTATAGTTTTACCTTTAATCAATAGAGCAATGTATCCTAGTGATGATGAGGTAGTTACTGTTGATCCAAAATTATTAGAAGAAAAAGAGGAAACAGTTGTAAAAAATTGGAGTGATATGACACCAGCAGAAAAAATAGAAAATAGTAAGGTTGTTTCTATTATATTAGGTGTAATGGGATGGGTATATATTATTCAATATTTTATGACAAAAGGATTTAACTTAAACTTAAACTTAGTTAACTTTATATTCTTATTTACAGGAATATTATTACATGGAACACCTAGAAGATTTTTGGATGCTTTCTTAGAGGCAACAAAAGGAGCTTCAGGAATATTATTACAATTCCCTTTCTATGCAGGTATTATGGGTATTATGACAGGAGCAAATGCTGAAGGTGTATCATTAGCTGTAATTATGTCTAATTTCTTCGTAAATATATCTACACCAGCAACATTCCCATTATTCTCTTTCTGGAGTGCTGGACTTGTAAACTTCTTCGTTCCATCTGGAGGAGGACAATGGGCAGTACAAGCTCCAATTGTTATGCCAGCTGGATTGGAAATAGGAGTATCTGCAGCTAAATCAGCTATGGCAATAGCTTGGGGAGATGCTTGGACAAATATGATTCAACCGTTCTGGGCTTTACCAGCATTAGGAATAGCAGGATTAGGAGCTAAAGATATTATGGGATATTGTTTAATAGTATTAATTTGCTCAGGATTTGTTATTTCAGCAGGTTTCTTCCTTTTCTAAATTAAAGGAGATAGATGAAAAAAAATAATTATTTTAAAGAAATTGAAAAAATATACTTTGAAAAAAAAGAGGATATAGAAAAAAGATTGAAGGAGTTTAAAGAGGTATGGGAAAAAGGTGATAATAAAGATATTCATGTGGAATTATCTTTCTGTATCTTAACTCCTCAATCTAAAGCTATAAATGCTTGGAAAGCTATTACAACCCTTAGAGATAATGGACTTTTGTTTTCAGGAAGTGCAGATGAGATAGTAGAATATTTAAATATTGTAAGATTTAAAAATAATAAAGCTAGGTATCTTGTAGAACTTCGAGAAAAGATGAAAAATGAAAAAGGTGAATTTATAACTAAGAATTTCTTTTCAGATTTTAAAGATGTAACTTTAGCTAGAGAATGGATAGTAAAAAATATAAAAGGAATGGCCTTTAAAGAAGCTAGTCATTTTTTAAGAAATGTTGGATTTGGAAAGGAAATAGCTATATTAGATAGACATATATTAAAAAACTTGGTAAAATTGGAAGTAATAGATGAAGTTCCTAAAAGTATAACTCCAAAGTTATATTTAGAGATAGAGAAAAAAATGAAAGATTATTGCAAGTTTGTAAATATTTCAATGGATAGTTTAGATCTATTGTTGTGGTATTTAGAGGCGGGGGAAATCTTCAAGTAATTTTTTTAATGAACTAGGAGGTAAAAATGAGAAACAAAGTAGTGACAATGGAAGAAGCAGTATCACATGTAAAAGATGGAATGACTGTCTTTATCGGTGGATTTTTAGGTGTAGGAACACCAGAAAAAATTATTGATGCACTTATAGAAAAAGGTGTAAAAGATTTAACTGTAATAGGAAATGATACTGGATTCCCAGACAGAGGTATAGGAAGATTAGTATGTAATAATCAAGTTAAAAAAGTTATTGCTACTCATATTGGAACAAATCCTGAAACTGGAAGAAGAATGCAAACTGGAGAGATGGAAGTTGAACTTTGTCCTCAAGGAACTCTTGCTGAAAGAATAAGAGCAGCAGGATGTGGATTAGGAGGAGTACTTACTCCAACTGGTGTAGGAACAATTGTTGAAGAAGGAAAACAAGTATTAGAAATAGATGGTAAAAAATATCTATTAGAAAAGCCTCTAAGAGCAGATGTAGCTCTATTAAATGGATCAGTAGTTGATGAATTAGGAAATATAGTTTATGCTAAAACTACTAAAAACTTTAACCCAATGATGGCAACAGCTGCAGATACTGTTATAGTTTTTGCTGAAAATCTTGTAAAAGTTGGAGAAATAGATCCAGACCATGTAATGACATCAAGAATATTTGTAGACTACATAGTAAAATAGGAGGATTAAAAATGGAACTAGATAAAAAACAAGTTAGAGAATATATAGCTAAAAGAGTAGCACAAGAGTTAAAAGATGGATTCGTTGTAAACTTAGGAATAGGATTACCTACATTAGTTGCTAACTATGTACCAGCTGATATGGATGTTGTATTCCAATCAGAAAATGGAATAATTGGAGTAGGACCTGCTCCAGAAGCTGGAAAAGAGGATAAAGATATGATAAACGCTGGAGGAGGATTTGTAACTGTTCTTCCAGGAGCTCAATTCTTTGATTCTTGTACATCATTTGGAATTATTAGAGGAGGACATGTAGATGCTACTGTATTAGGAGCTCTACAAGTTGACAAAGAAGGAAACCTAGCTAACTGGATGGTTCCTGGTAAAAAAGTACCTGGAATGGGAGGAGCTATGGACTTAGTAGTAGGAGCTAAGGAAGTTATAGTTGCTATGGAGCATACATCTAATGGACAAATAAAAATATTAGAAAAATGTACTCTACCATTAACAGCTGCTAAAGAAGTAGACTTAATTATAACAGAAAAATGTGTAATTAAAGTAACTCCAGAAGGATTAGTTTTAACAGAAGTAAGCCCTTACTCTTCTATTGAAGATGTAAAAGCTAATACAGGAGTAGATTTAATTGTTCCTGAAGATGTTAAAATTTTAACTCTATAAGCTAAAATATTTTAATAATTGATAAATAAAAAAAGCCCCCTTGATTTCAAGGGGGTTAATTTTTTTATAAGAAGTTTACAGTTCCAAATCCAATTGGTAAAGAAAATGATACTAGATATTAAAATAGAGATTGAATGAGGAATCATGTATGTTATTAAATCTCCTAAACCAAATTTTTTGTTATATTTATTACAATACATTAAAACAAGAGCAAAATAACTCATTAAAGGTGAAATGATATTTGTTGCTGAATCTCCTAATCTATAAGCAAGTTGAGCAAGTTCAGGAGAGATTCCCATTTTATATAACATAGGTAAGAAAATAGGAGCTAAAAGAACATATTTACTTGTCATAGATCCCATAAATAAGTTGATAAAACTTACAAAGAAAATAAAGACAATCATTAATGGAATACCAGTTAATCCTATCTTAGCTAAGAATTTTCCTCCTTCAGCTGCTATAATTGTTCCAAATTGGCTATATGAGAACCATGAAATAAATATAGATGAGAAGAAACAAAGAACAATAAATGCTCCAAAACCATCTAAAGCTTTAAAAAGTAAATTCATTAAGTCTTTATCATTTTTAATTTTTCCAGCACCTATTCCATAAAATAATCCTGGAATAAAGAAGATAAGACAAATTACAGGAACAATAGCTGAAAGTAAAGGGCTCCATCCTAAAAGTAACATTCCTGTAGTTGGATTTCTAAGTGGTCCCCAAGAAGGAATAGATAAAATACCAATTATTAAGAATGAAACTATAAATCCATAACCAGCCCATTTTAATCCTTTTTCTTCATCGGAAGAAATAGAATTAAATTCATCACTCTCTTCTAAATCTTTTGAATCTTCACTAGGTAAAAACATGTTTAATTTAGGTTCAACAATTTTATCATTAACAAAAGCTACTATGAAAGTAATAAAGAAAGTAAAGAAAAACATAAATATAGAGTTTGCTAACGGAGTAACTATATAATCAGGATTTACTATACTTATTGCAGCAGTAGATAAACCACCTAGTAGAGCATCTATTGATACTAAACAAGCAGAAAATCCAGCAGATGTTGAACTGAAACCTAATAAAATACCAGCTATTGGATTTCTTTTTAATTGTTTATAAAGAATACCGGCTATTGGAATTACTAAAACATAACCAATATCTCCAGCAAAAGAAGAGTTAACTCCTAAAAAAGCTATAAAATACGAAACATATTTACCATTAACTTTTGTCATAACTTTTTTTAAGAAACTAGGAAATAATCCAACTTCATTTAAAAAGTTAAAAAATAGAGAGAAGAAAAGAACTACTCCTAAAGGTTCAAAAGATATAAAATTTTCTACTGCTGATTCAGGTTTTTTACAAAAAAAGTAGTATTTTCAATCTCTTTAGTAGAACGATTGATAGTTTCTATTTCAACAGATACTCCCATTTTAGAAAATATTGCTGATAAGATAGCAATTGTAACAGAAAATATAATAAAAATTGTAACAGGATGAGGAAGTTTATTAGCTATAATTGCTACTTTATTTAAGAATCCTCTTTTTTCTAATGTATTATTTCTATTGTTGTTCATAAGGTTCCTCCAATTATTTAAAGAAGGAAGCCAAACTTAATTTGACTTCCTTAACTTAATTATTTATTTATTTTATCTTCATAGAATAAAGGAATTTGATCTTCAGGTTTTGGTTCTTGTTTTAAAATATATCTAGTTTTGTAGTCTTTAAATAGTTTAAAGAAAGTACCACTTAATGATAAGATTACAGCAACGTTTATAAATGTTGGAACAGCAGTTGTAAAGTCTGCGAATAACCAAACAGTAGCACCAGGCATTCCAATAGTAGTAGCCATAACAACCATTATAAATCCAGGCACTGGATAGAAAATTTTATAGAATTTAAGAATTCCATCTTTTAATTTTGGAGATGATTTCATTAAGTGTCTTAAAATAATTTCATAGTAAGCATACCAACCAGATGAAGTAGTAACTCCAAATAGGAAGATACCAGTAGCAATAAATATTTTACTAGCTGCTCCCATTCCAGTTTCAAAAGCACTAAGAGTAAGAGTAGCTCCAGTAGCACCACTGCTCCATACACCAGTGATAACAATTACTAAACAAGTTAAAGTACAAACAATAATAGTATCTACGAAAACTTCAAATGCTCCCCAAAGTCCTTGTTTAATAGGATGGTCAGTTTGAGCAGATGCGTGAATCATAGGAGAACTTCCCCAACCAGCTTCGTTACTAAATACAGATCTTGCCATACCAATTCTCATAACTTGTCTAAATCCAGCTCCAGCAAATCCTCCAACAGCAGCAGTACCAGTAAATGCTCCTGAGAAGATTAATCTAAATGTTTCAGGTAAGTTTTCAATATTGATAGCAACTATGTATAAAGCAGCTCCAACGTAGAAAATACACATAAATGGAACTATTTTTCCTGCTAATTTTCCAAGAGATTTAATTCCACCAATGATTAAAATATAGTTACAAACTATATAAATAATACTAGCATATATTATTTTTATTCCAAAAGCAGAACTAACAGCTTCTGATACAGTGTAGTTTTGTACTGTGATGAAGAAAGTAGAGAAGATTCCACCACCGAATATAGCAGCTGGGATAATCCACCATTTGTGTCCTTTTTCTTCTCCTAATCCTTTTTCCATGTAATAAGTAGGACCACCATATAGTTCCCCTTTTTCATCTTTTTGTCTGTAGTAAACCCCAAGAGAAACTTCAGCCATCTTTAAAATCATTCCAACAAAAGCTGCAACCCATAACCAGAATAGAGAACCAGGTCCTCCAACAGCCATAGCAGTAGCAACTCCACCAATATTACCAACTCCAACAGAACCACCTATAGCAGTAGCAACTGCTTCAAAAGGAGTGATAAGACCTTTACCGTTCCCTTCAGCTTTATTCCCTTTTTTAATAATTTTAAAAATTGTTTCAGAGAATATGTGCTTTAGGTGGAAAACTTGGAAAAAACCAGTTCTAATAGTAAAATACATTCCAGTTCCAAGAATGATTACTATGATAGGTAATCCCCATAAAAAATTAACCAACGCTTCAAAATAATGTAACATAAAACCCCTCCATTAAAATTATTTTATATTTTGACAACTGTTAACAAACTCAATAAATATTTTTTTCATCTCTTCATTTCCTCTTGCTGTCATCATTTCAGGGTGCCATTGTATTCCATATAGGAATTTACGAGATTTCATTTGAAAAGCTTCAATTATTCCATCACTAGTTGTAGCTATAGTAGTTAATC